>Ga0105048_10008315_pt1 | contig 16617 bp, 13 predicted proteins | sample MAT05_FD_78382 | JGI IMG/M metagenome (GOLD analysis project Ga0105048, IMG submission 78382) | Freshwater microbial communities from Lake Fryxell liftoff mats and glacier meltwater in Antarctica - MAT-05 | ecosystem: Environmental > Aquatic > Freshwater > Ice > Liftoff microbial mat | place...
CTGGGCTTCGCGATGCAACCGCGTTGCGGTAAAGACCCAGGCTTTCTACGCCGAAGGCGTTACATCCCGAAGCCCAGGGTTGGACGCGCAGCGTCCTACCCTGGGCGGCTACGCGGTCAACCCTGGCCTTCGCGATGCAACCGCGTTGCGGTAAAGACCCAGGCTTTCTACGCCGAAGGCGTTACATCCCGAAGCCCAGGGTTGGACGCGCAGCGTCCTACCCTGGGCGGTTGCTCGGCTCCGGGAGTTGTCGTTTCATGTTCATTCGTTGACACCTGCCTATTCCATTATTTTTTTGCCTAATCCATGGTCGAAGAAGCCTCCACTTCTGACTCAATACGCCCTCAGAAGTTCGAACTAACAGTTGCTTTTGCCCACTCGATTGGCTTTAATGTCGTGGACCTCCCCGCCAGCCCGCTTCTCAATTTCGGATAATCCGATGCGCCGATTCTTCTTGCCTACCCTGCGGATGCTCTGCGTTTTGACTTCGCTACTGGTGATTCAACCAGCGGCCGTTCGTTCGGCGGAAATCAAGCCGCTGGTTCAGTCGATTGATGCCGAGATTGATCGCAAGCTGAAGGACGCGAAACTTACCCCCGCTGCGCTCAGCGACGACGCGGAGTTTCTGCGGCGGGCCTATCTCGATATCACCGGCCGCATCCCCACCGCCAAGCAGGCCGCGGCGTTTCTTGACAGTACCGAGGCCGACAAGCGGGCCAAGCTCATCAATGAATTGTTGGCGAGCGCGAACTACGGTGAGCAAATGGGCCGGGTTTGGCGCGAGTGGATCGCCCCCGCGGAACTCCCCTCTGAAGGCAATGGCGGCAATCAGCCCTTGGTCGCCACGCAGAACCTGAGCAAGTGGTTCGCCCAGCGCTTCAACGCCGGCGACGGGTGGGACAAGATCGTCCGCGACGTCCTGACCGTCAATGGCACGCTGAAGGACGCTCCGCAAGGCATTTACTACTCACTGGTAGGCGACGATCAGGGCAAACCGCTGCCCGCCGGCGCGGCCCGCAACATCAGTTCGCTCTTCATGGGTGTGCAACTGCAATGTGCCGAGTGCCACAACGATCCCTTCAAGGAATGGAAGCAGGCCGACTTCTGGGGCACGGCCGCCTTCTTCCGCAACATGAGTTGGAAGTTCAACGGCCGTTATTTCGACAGCATCGGCGAGGCCTTCGACGTCCCCGGCCCAGATGGCAAGAAGGCGACAGCCATCAACGATAAGTCTCCCAATGGGTCGATCACGATCCCGAAGGAAGCGTTCAAGAACTCCGGAACGATCATCCCCGCCAAGTTCGTCGGCAACACCGCGCCCTACTCGGCCAAGGAGAAGCAACCGCTACGGCCCGTCTTCGCCGAGTGGCTGACCGCGAAGGAGAACCCCTACTTCGCCAAGGCCTTCGTCAACCGCACCTGGGCCTACTTCTTCGCGCGCGGCATCGTCAACCCGGTCGACGACATGCGCGACGAAAACGTGCCGTTGCTTCCTGAAACACTCCAGAAACTCACCGATGACTTCGTCGCTTCGAACTATGACGTCCGCCGGCTGATGCGCTGCATCACCAACACGCAGGCCTACCAGCGTTCGAGCCGGCCCAGTCAAAAGAAGTCAGGCGAATCGGTCGCCCTCTTCGGGCGCATGCCGGTCAAGCTGATGTCCGCTGAAATTCTGTACGATTCGCTGAAATTGGCCATGACCGACCCAGGGCTCGATCTGCGAAACTACGACGCCAAGGACGCCGGGCGTTTCGGCGAGAGTTCGCCCGTCGGCTCGCCGTATGACGAATTTGTAAAACTCTTCACCACCAACGAAGACGACGCGACCGACTTCACCCACGGCATTCCGCAGTTTTTGGCGCTCATCAACCACCCGCGCCTGCGCACGGGCGGCAAGACCGTGGAAGGGCTGATGAAAGCAAAATCGACGCCGGAGCAAACTGTGGAGGCCCTCTATCTGTCGACTCTCTCCCGCCGGCCGACGAGTGAGGAAGCCACGGAAGCGCAGACGTTCGTCGGCAAGAGCAAGGACCCCGTCAAGAGCTACAACGGCGTCCTGTGGATGTTGGTGAACCGCAGTGAGTTTATCTTGGTACGTTGATGAACGAATCGATTTGAGGTTTTGACATGCCATCCGCCATTTCCCGTCGCGAACTCTTCAACCTCGCCGCCGCTGGCGCGGTCACCACCGCCGGGGTGCCCTGGTTCCACGCCCTGGCCGCCGACGGCGCCAAGCAGGCGAGTAAACCGAAAGCATGCATCCTCCTGTGGATGGACGGCGGACCGAGTCAGGCACACACGTTCGACCCCAAGCCGGGCGGCGAGTTTCCGATCATCTCGACCGCTGTTCCGGGCATTCAGGTCACGGAGCAATTCCCGAAGATCGCGGGAGTCATGAACGACATCGCGCTGTTTCGCGGCATGAGCACCACCGAAGGCGAGCACTACCGCGCCAAGTATCTGATGCACACGGGCTATCCGCGTCTCGGGTCATTCGACTACCCCGCCATCGGCTGCATCGCTTCGTCCGAGATCGGCCTCAAGAATCCGGAGATGCCGAACTTCGTGACGATCGACGCGGGTTACGACAAGAACAACGGCGGCCGTTTCTACCGGTCCGTCCCTTCGTATCTCGGCGTGCGACACGCACCCCTGGCCGTGGCCGACCCGGATAAGGGCCTCGAGAACCTCGGAGCCGGCGGCGACGATCAGGAGTTCACCGCTCAACTTGAACTCTTGATGAAGTCCGAGAAACGCTTCAACGACGACTTCGGCGTCTCCCCGGTCCAAGCGAAGCAAGACGCCTTCAAACGCGCCCTGACGCTGATGCGCTCGAACAAGGTGAAGGCGTTTGACCTGAACGCGGAACCCGCCAAACTCCGCGATTCCTACGGCAACCACAAGTTCGGCCGTTCCTGCCTGCTGGCGCGCCGGCTGATCGAGACCGGCACCTCGTTCATCGAGATCTTCCACCGCGGCTGGGACGATCACGGCGGCGCGGCCAAGGAGATCAAGAAACGCAGCGAGTGGATGGACCCGGCCATCGCCACCCTGATCACCGATCTCAAAGTCCGCGGCCTGCTCGATAACACGCTGATCGTCTGGATGGGCGAGTTCGGCCGTTCGCCGGTCAACGGCACCGGCCACTACGCCCGCGCCTGGACCACGTTCCTCGCCGGCGGCGGCATCAAGACCGGCCAGGTTGTCGGCAAGACCGACGACAAGGAAAAGAACCCGGGCAGCACCGTCATCGATCGCCCCATCACCTCGGCCGACTTCTGCGCCACCATCTGCAAAGCCCTCGGCATCGACCCCGCCAAAGAGGTTTTGGCACCCGGCGAACGACCCATGCGCCTGGTGGACAAGAATGCGAAGGCCGTGACGGAGGTGTTGGGGTGAAGTTTACTCGCATGATCTTGGCGTTCCGGGTAGGATAAAGGAGGGACGATCATGGTCACTCATACAATCACTTCGGCCAGTGATCGGCCACAAGTCATTTCCCTTGGGGATTGTCTTTCCGAATCACGCGCAAATACGCCTCGATTTCCTCCGCCGACAACCCCCTCAACCGCTCTTCGGCCGGCAAGCCTTTGAGTCGGTCCTCGACTGGCAGGCCTTTTAGTCGATCCTCGACTGGCAGGCCTTTAAGCCGGTCATCGATCGTTAGTTTCTTGAGGAGTTCGTCGACCGTCGCCTCTTCAAGTGCTTCCTTTTTGATCTTGCGATTGATCTCTTCCAATGTCGTTGCCATCTTCGGGTCCTCCTTCCGGTACATGTCGATCAAACTCTGAACGATGCCGGTCGTATGGGGTGACATGGGTCGATAATGGTGGCAGGCGTACTCGATCTGTTCGGGGACGATGCTGAAGAGCTTCAGATCACAGTTTTGTATGCACGGGGGCACTCGCCTCACGTTTGCTCAAACAAATCCGTGAGGCGTGGCGCCTGATTCTCCGTTAGCCGAGAATCCTAACTTGCCACATCGCCTTGCCGATGGCCACTTGGCCAGATCCAGCCTAGGACGTGGTACAAATACCCTCGGATTGTGGCGGCATATTCTTTGCCATCGGCCCCTTCGTCGAGAACAGCCTGTTGTAGCAGATCTTTCGTAGCCGGATCCGGGAAACTCTTCCACTGTTCGACGAGCGGTGTGAGACGGTCAATTCGAAGATTTCGCCGCTGAATCAAGTCGATACGATTGAGTTTGAGCAGCAAATAGGTACGAAGTCCCGTGCCATCGCCAGGCATCGGGACGACGGTGGCGCCAAGAAAAATGAGGTGGTTGGACGGCTCATCCACATACGGATTAATAAGCGGCTCAGCGGGCACATAATAATTGCTCTTATGCGTATTGCACTCTTTACAGACGAGCCCCAAATTGTTCCAAGCGACAACCAATTCGGGGCGGGCGCTGACCGGATCAATGTGGTCTGATTCGCCAAATCCAATCAGTCCTTCGCAATAAATGCACTTATTTTGTGAGTCACGGCGAAGTGCGGCCTTGATATCGCGATGCCGATATCGAAAACGCACTTCCCTTGTCATCCTGCTGTTGTCATTTAGGGCTTCAATGTATTCACGAGTCCAATCATCAGCCTTTTGCACCAAAATATCAGGCGCTGGACCCTTATGTAGTCGGATCACCGTTGACCCTCCGCGACCCTCGCCAGCATTTCGGGAAACATGTGTTGCATTCCTAGCGCGGTCAACTCCGTTCTAAGCGACTCGATGGATTCCGCAGAAATCGGAACTTTGATAAATCTGCCGAGTACGGTTTCGATTTTAGTTGCTGCCCATTGCGGAAGGGTAGAAGGTACGCCTAAAACGTCCATCAGGATCTCATCAACCGTTCCTGCCTTGTTAACTCTTCGAAGTAATGTGCTCTCGACACGATTCGACTCGTTATATCTGAGAACATAGACGTTGGAATCGACCTCGGAAGTAACCATGAACGGGCTGTGGGTGGCAATGATGAATTGAGATCGTGGAAACGCCCTCAGCAGATCGGGTACGAGGCGCTGCTGCAGTGCCGGATGGAGATGGGCCTCCGGTTCGTCGATCACAACGACGAATTCTTCGTGGATCCGCGAGTACATATGAATTTGCCATGCCATATCAATAATGGCTGCGACACCACCAGAAACGGCGTCGAAAGCAATATCTCCGGTATTCGTTGATAACAGCACATCCGGCACTTTGATTTTCAAATCGTTGAAGCCGAGAGAGGAAGGCAGCATAATCCGAAGTATTTTCTCGAACCCTTCGTAAGTGTTTACTGCCTCTTCGTCCCGTTCCACAGCTTCGTTTCCGTAGCCGAAAGTAGCGAGCGAAATTAGCGATCGTTTTATCTGATAGTTTGGCGAAAAATCTCGCCCGGAACCAGTGTAATGCGACTTCAGTTCACTTAAATAAACCTCGAAAATCCGCTCCTTGGCATCGAGCTTAATGGGAATCTGATCGATCTTCCGAAAGACGTAGGGTGCGCGGTGCGACGGAACAAAAACGCCACTGATCCTCTCCAACGGAGAGATCGTTACGTCAAAGACTTCTTTGACTGCTTTTGGGATTTCGAGTTTCGCTTTCCGACCACTTCGGTAGGTCACTTCGCCGATAAGATGCTTCGCTCGCGGATCAATACTCGCTTGTCCGTTGCCGTTCTCCCCATCACCCCAGAATCCCGCCCAATATTCCTTTAGCAATTTTCGACTCGGGTGCGGACTGCTGACGAAATGCACATTCCAACCCCAATGACGATTTAGCAAGTGCAGCAGCGTCGTTTTGCCACTTCCGTTGGCTCCAGTCAGCACCGTCAGTCGAGGGTGGAAATCGATGTCCACACTCTCGAATTGTCGCCAATTTTGAATGTTGAGTTTTGCGAACATGGGGATTACACCGCTCTCTGCTTTGGTCGATGATCCTGTCATATTTTCAGTTCCAGGAGCGTAACTGCAAGGGGAATCCAAGGATTTTATCGCTTGGCCGCCTTGCCCATGATTTCCTCAGTTCAAGACGGCATCACATGGCGCCTATCACAAGCGGAATGCGTTTCGCAGATTGCACGTCCTAAGAAAAAAATTCAACGGCCTTCGCGGAAGTGCCGAATCGCCTCGTCCGCGAGGTGGTCGAGCCTACCGGCCGCTTCATCTTCTTCGATCTGCTGATCCCAATTTGCGGCATCGTATTCGGCGAACCAATCGCGAAAGGCTTTTAAGTCTTGCGGCTTCAACTCGCGCACCGCTTGTTCGATCTGTTGAAGACTCATTTCCAATGTCCTCACTTCCCCACCGCAATCGTCCGCTCCACCCGGTGCCCGCTGCCCTGCTTATCGGTGACGCTGACAACCAGCTTGCCGCGCACGAGCGCCGTCAACGGCTTCTTCAGCGTCATCTCCCACACGCCTTGCGATTTCTCCTTGAACAGGTCGGCCAGGTTGATGCCGGGTTTGACGTCGTCGATGACGAAGTCGGCCGTGATCCTTAGCGTGTCGAGGTTCAGGCCCGAGTTGTCGTCGTGCAGGCCGATGAGGATGCGCGAAAGCTCGGTGTTCTTGCCGGCGGCCGGCAGCGACAGGGCCACGATCGGCCGGTTGTCGTCGAGCATCCAGCCGTAGCCAAGTCGCTCCGGCATCTTCGGGTCGTAGTCGAGATCGATCGGGCAGCCGAGATCGATCCAGCGGACGATGGTGCGGCGGTCCTCATCCGTTAGAGCCACGGCTTTCCCGGATTTGACGGCCCCGGGCGGCGGCATGATGCCGCCGACATAGTCGAGGTCCCAGTGCGATTTGTTCTTGGCCAGGTCGACCTTCTCACCCTTCTGCATCAGGTTCTCGCGATCGCCCGGCTTGGCCTCCGAGGGATGATCGTCGTTACTGAAGCCGTCGAGTCGTTCGCCAAAGATCTTCCAGACCAACAGGCTGCGCCGCGACTGGAATTGACGAATGTAACGTGAGGCGTTGGGCGTGCCCCAACTATCGTAGCCGACCGGCTTGTGGCCGAACTTGGCGCGTTCATCGTGTGCCAGCCGCATGTAGGTGCCGGGGAATTTGCCGTCGTTCTCAATTGACTCCCAGACGCCGTCGGCGTCGAGGTCCAAATTCCCGGCCGCGTTGTCGCCATGGTGACACGAGATGCAACTGCGCTGAAGGATCGGCTGAATGTCGCGGAAGTATTCGACATTCACCGGGCCGGTCTTGGCATAGCGCAGGCCGGTTTCTTCTTTGGCGTCCCACTTCTTCTTCGATTCATCGTGGGCCTTGTCGGTCACGAGCGGCGTCGTGTTCACGAGATCCCAGGTTGGGTAGTCGGCCTTGGCGGCCAACGTGTCCTTGAACTCCGTCGGCTTCTGGCTGTGGGCATGGCAGCCGCCGCAGTTGACGCGCATCTCGCCCGGGCGAAGTTGGTGCCAGGTTTGGGCCATGTTCAAAATCATGCCGTGCTTGTCGATCGTCTGGAACGTGAAGACGGTATCGGCGGGCAACCGGGTGAGGAAGCTGGTGTCCGGGTTGCCGTCGGGATCGAGGGGCTGGTCGCCGCCCCCACCCTGCCCTCCCCCCGAAGCGGAAGGAGGGTTAGTTGAGAATTTTCGCAGCGGGATCTCGCCGATGATCCGCAGGCGTTCGCTGGCGTGGTTGTAGAAACGCCGGCCGGCATTCGCTCCCTTGCGGTCCGTGGTCGGCTCCATCACCAGCATGCGGACAGCGTGGATCTGGTCGTTCGTGTACAGCCCCGCGTCGGCGCCTTGGTTGTGCCAGTTGAGCGGCGGCCCGTTGCCGTGGCTGGTGAAGGCGTCGAGACCCTTCCAGGGATCCTTGCCCACATAGGTCGCGGTCACCGAACCTTCCTTGACGACGCCGTTGGGGTAGCTCTCGCGTTTGTAGAAGCTCGACGTACCGACGAGGCCGAAGGGCGTGCCTTCCGGCAATAGCTTCGACGTCTTACCGTCGTTGACCAGGCGCGGCAAATTTTTCGGTTCCGCGAGGCCGTAGATCTGCTTGTAGGGAACGAGCGCCCGCGGCCAACATTCGTTGTACTTGGGGTCGTTCTTGATCAGGAGCATCTGCGCCGGCTCATCAACGACGGCGCCCTTCTTGATCATGTAAATGCCGCCGTCGAGTTGCGGCAGATGCGTGTACTGATGATTGACCGGACCAGGTGAATAGACCGTCAGCAGGTGATTGTCGGGTGCGCCCGAAGGATGCGTGAACTTGCCGACGGCCGGGGAATCTTTCTTGCCAATCTCGGCATGGTTGGCCGGTCCTTCCAGGCCGTGGCTGAACGGCGTGAGCGAGACGGAACCGGTGGGCATGAACGGCTTGCGATAGTTGACCGCGTTGCCGTTATCGTGTCGGCCGTAGCGCCAGGGCATGTTGCGCGGGTCGTTCATGTAGCCTGGCCCGAAGCCGGCGTACCCGTCCGGCGGCGACGGCGGCAGCTTGACATAGGCGCCGAAGCCGCTGTTGTTCTGGTTGTAGTACTCCTCGACGACGATTTGGCCGTCGCTCAGTTGCGTTTGAAAGTGAAAGCCACTGGGAGCACTGACGGGGTCGAAGGCGCTAACCAGCGGGTTCCAGTTCGTGCCGTCCGGATGAATGGTCCAGATGCCCCAGAGGATCGAACTGCGCAGGCCTTGCGACTCGAGCGAGCTATACATGATGCGGCCGTCCATGAGCGTAACGGGGTGCAACGCTCCGGAAATGTTGAGGTGGCCGATCTTTTCGAGGTTGGTGGGAATCTCGTCATCGCCGATGTCCGTATCGCGGTCGTCCATGGTGAATAGTTGCAACGCGATGGCCGGGTAGCCCTTGGCGGGCCGGAAGCCATCGCGGTTGCTGGTGAAGGCGAGCCGGCCGCCCGGGAGCGGGCAGGGGCTCATGTTGAAGACGCCGTACTCGTAGTGCGATCTGCCCTGTTCGGGCGTGCGCAGGTCACGGCTCCACTTGGCCGCCCCCAGGTTCGGCGTGAACTTCTGGTTGGTGAGTTTGACGATCTTCTTGCTCTTCACGTGGATCTTAAAGAGGTCCGCCCCCTCGCGCGGCGGGTTCCACTGGCTGTACTTCTTCAAGTAGTGAACGTGCGAGTAATAGACCCATTGGCCGTCGAACGAGACGAACGGATCGGTCACGGACCCGTTGCCGCCTTCGACGAGCACCTCTTCGGAGCCGTCCGGATGAAGCAGCATCAAGTCGGCCCCCGCCTCGAAGGTCACGGGCGACGAGAAATCGGAATAGAACCGCTTATGCACCTGATCGCCGGCCCGCTGGGCACGAACGTAGACGATGTCGTAATCGTACTTGACCGAGTTGTCGGTCGCGATGGGTGGGATTTCGGTCTTCAGCGGCGCCAGGAACTTTTGTTCCTGATTGGATTGAGCGTCGGCGCTCGTTACGCCGAGAACGCTCATGGCGAACAACGCGGGCAGCAGGCAGAACGTGAATCGTCGCATCGGAGAGATCCTCCAGGTAGGTAGGGAATAATCTACCGCGCGCGAAGAGAGTTCTCCATGAAGAAATTGTCACGAGCCAATAGACTGTGGTAGAATTGTTGAGGAAAGAGGTGCGCGGATGAATCGTACGCAAATTCTCGATCTTCTCCGACAGATCAAACCGAAACTCACCGAGCGCTACGGCGTGACGCGATTGGCGTTGTTCGGTTCGACAATCCGCGACGAAGCTCGGCCGGAAAGCGACATCGATATCCTGGTTGCTTTTGACGGCCCTGCCACTTCGGAACGCTATTTCGGCGTGTTGTTCAATCTCGAAGATCAACTTGGACGTCCGGTTGATCTGGTAACGGAAAAAGCCTTGCGGCCCGAGCTAAGACCCTTCATTGAACGCGAGGCCGTGCATGTCTGAGCGACCGGTGCGCGAGTGGCGATTCTACGTCGACGACATGATCCAGTTCGCCAATAAGGTCCTGACCTAATCGAAGGGTATGACACAAGATGCTTTTATCGCAAACGACCTCGTCTTCGACGCGACAATTCGAAATTTGGAACTAATCGGCGAGGCGGCGACGCACATTCCGGAAGATGTCCGGCTTTCCTATTGTCAAATCCCGTGGCGGCTCATCATCGCCACGCGCAATCGCCTAATCCACGGCTATCTCGGACTCGACAACGACACGTTGTGGAGCATGATCACAACAGACGTCCCCAATCTGTTCCGAGACCTTTCCGCCATTCGGGCCTTGATGACCCCATAACGGCAATGTTGTGAGTGACTTCCCCTTGGCGGATCGTTACAATTTTCATGTTGAATCTCTTCGAACAATCCGAGTCTTTTCGATGCTGTACTCGACCTCAACGTGCTGGATGATCACCGTCTCGGCTATCCTTGGCATTCTCGCGCCACTCCATGCCGAGCCGCCCAAAGAACAGGTCGAGTTCTTCGAAAAGAACGTACGGCCGATCCTGGTTGAAAAGTGCTATTCGTGCCACAGCGCGGAAGGCAAGCAGAAGGGCGGCTTGCTCCTCGATTCGCGAAAGGCGTTGCTGGAAGGCGGCGAACGCGGGGCGGCGATCGTGCCGGGTTCGCCCGAAAAGAGCTTGTTGATCACGGCGATTCGACATGGCGATGAAGAACTGAAGATGCCGCCCAAGGAAAAGCTCACCGACAAACAGATCGAGATTCTCGCAACCTGGATCAAGATGGGCGCCCCCTGGCCCGCGGAGGTCGCCAAGGCGACCAAGTATATTCCCGGCCGCATTTCCGATGTCGAACGCCAGTGGTGGGCGTTCCAGCCGATGAAGCGCGTCGCCCCGCCCGCTGCCGGTCAGAACTGGGCCAAGAACGAGATTGATCGCTTCATTGCCGCCAAGTGGAACGGCCTGACGGCCGCGCCGGAAGCGAACCGAGCCGTGCTGATACGCCGTCTGACCTACGACCTCTGGGGCCTGCCGCCGACCCCGGAAGACGTGGCCGCGTTTGAACGCGATGCATCAACCGACGCTTATGAGAAGCTGGTCGATCGCCTGCTCGCGTCGCCGCGCTACGGCGAACGCTGGGCTCGCCACTGGCTCGATCTTGTCCGCTACGCCGACTCCGACGGCTACCGCATTGATGACTTCCGGCCGAACGTCTGGCGCTATCGCGACTATATCATCAAGGCGATGAACGACGACAAGCCGTATGACCGCTTCGTTCAGGAGCAACTTGCCGGCGACGAACTCTTCCCCGAAAGCCCGGAGGCCCGCGTGGCCACCGGTTACCTACGGCATTGGATCTACGAGTACAACGCCCGCGACGTCCGCGGCCAGTGGACCGTCATCCTCAACGACATCACGGACACCACGGGCGACGTCTTCCTCGGCCTCGGCTTCCAGTGCGCCCGCTGTCACGATCACAAGTTCGACCCCATTCTGCAGAAGGACTACTACCGGCTGCAAGCGTTCTTCGCGAACTTCCTGCCGCGCGACGACCAGCACGCCGCGACCGACCGCGAAAAGGCGGAGCACGCCGAAAAGATGAAGGCCTGGCAGGAAAAGACCGCGGCCATTCGGCAGGAACTCGACAAGCTCGAAGCGCCCTATCGCATCAAGGCGGCCAAGGCGGCTGTCGAGAAGTTCCCCGACGACATCCAGGCCATGATTCGTAAACCAGTGGCCGAGCGCGAGCCGCTCGATCATCAATTGGCGGAGCTTGCCTATCGGCAGGTCTACTTCGAATACGACCGTCTCGAACGAGCGTTCAAGGGGGACGACAAGGAGAAGATTCTCGCCCTGCGCCGGCAACTGGCCGACTTCGACAAGATCAAACCGTCGGCCCTTCCGCTCGCCTTCTCAGCGACCGATGTCGGCCCCAAGGCGCCGGAGGTATTCATCCCCAAGAAGGGGAACACACCGGTCGAACCCGGTTATCTGACGTTGCTCGATCCGAATTCCGCGATTCCGAAGCCGCTGGCGAACTCGACCGGCCGGCGTGCCGAACTCGCTCGCTGGATCACGCAGCCCGATAACCCGCTGACCGCCCGCGTGATGGTCAACCGCATGTGGCAGCAGCATTTCGGCCGCGGCCTCGCCGCCAACGCCAGCGATTTCGGCCGGCTCGGGGAGCCGCCGTCGCATCCCGAACTGCTCGACTGGCTCTCACTGAGGTTCGTGCAAGATGGTTGGAGCCTGAAGAAACTGCACCGCCTGATCGTCACCTCAGCCACCTACCGGCAGAGTTCGACGCATCCGCAGCCGGAAGCGGGCAAGCTGGCCGACCCGGAGAATCGCTTGCTCTGGCGCGGCAACGTCCGCCGCCTCGATGCCGAGCAGATTCGTGATGCGCTTCTGGCTGTCACCGGCGATTTAACCCTCAGTGCTGGCGGGCCGCCGACCCCCGCGACCGAGACTCGTCGCTCGATCTACAGCCGCATCATGCGCAACGCCCGTGATCCCTTGCTCGATGTGTTCGACGCGCCGCTCTGGTTCAACAGCGCCTCGTCGCGCGACACCACCACCACGCCGGTGCAATCGCTCTTCCTCATCAACAGTTCGCAAATGCTGCACCGCGCCCGCACGCTCGCCGCTCGCATCGCCAAGGCCGAATCCGACGACGAACGGATCGCGCAGGCCTACCGGCTGACGTTCGGCCGCTCGCCCAGCACGGAAGAGATCACCGCCGCGAAGGCGTTTCTGGCGGAACAATCGAACCGTATCGACCCGCGTAAATCCGCCACGGCGTCTGCCGAGTTCGTCCCCGGAAAGATCCCCTTCCGCGACGGCCAGGCCGCGGAGGTCAAGCTCGATAGCAGCCACCACGGTTTCCAGGTGCCCCACGCCAAGATGATGCCGTCGGCCGACTTCACCATTGAAGCCTTCGTCTACGCCTGGTCGGTGGCCGAGACCGGCGCGGTGCGGACGATCGCCGCCAAGTGGGATGGCGACCTCAAACATCCCGGCTGGGCCTTCGGCGTCACGGGGAAGAAGTCGCGCCGCAAGCCGCAGACGGTCGTCATGCAATTTGCCGGCAAACAACGCGACGGAACCTTCGGCGAAGAGGCGGTCTTCTCCGATCAGCACATTCAACTGAACAAGCCCTACTACTTGTGTGCGGCCGTCCAACTGGCGACCGAGAAGCAACCGGGCGAAGTTCGCTTCTACCTCAAGGACCTTTCGAACGACGACGAACCATTGTTGACCGCGAAGATCGAACACGATATCGTCGGCGGGTTTGACAACCAGCAACCGTTCACCATCGGCAGCCGGGGCGAGAAAGCCCTCGGCAGCTTCGACGGCCTGATCGACGACGTTCGCTATTCGGAGAGCGCTCTCGGCGTCGAGCAGTTGCTCTTCACGAACGAAGGCACCAACAAACACACGGTCGGCTACTGGCAGTTCGAGGCCAAGCCGAACGTCTTCCGCGACGCGGCCGGCCATGGGCTCGACATCAAGCCCAACGGCGCGATCGGCGGTTCGAACCGCGATGTCCGCAACGCCGCCTGGGTCGATTTCTGCCATGTGCTCCTGAACGCCAACGAGTTCCTCTATGTCGAATAACGACTACCGCTGCCATCGAACCTCGCCGGTCTTCTCGCGCCGCGATTGGCTCGCGTCCGCCGGCGCGGGCTTCGGGTCGATCGCGCTTCAAGGCCTGCTGGCCGCGCAAACGCCGGTCGTCGCGCCGTTGAACGCCAAGATCGCGCAGAAGAAGGCCACGGCCAAGAACGTCATCTTCCTGTTCATGGAAGGCGGCCCCAGCCACATGGACCTGTTCGATCCCAAGCCGCTCTTGCAGAAGCTGGCCGGCAAGCCGCTGCCCGCGAGTTTCGGCAAGGTCATCACGTCGATGGGCGAGTCCGGGGCGCCGCTGCTCGCTTCGAAACGCAAGTGGGCCCAGCACGGCCAGGCCGGCACCTGGGTTTCCGACTGGCTGCCGCACACGGCCGAGATGGTGGACGACATCGCCGTCATCCGCTCGTGCGTGGCCGACGGCATCAACCACTCGGCCGGCGTCTGCCAGATGAACACGGGCTCGATCCTGGGCGGCCGGCCCAGCCTGGGCTCCTGGGTCTCGTACGGGCTCGGCACGGAGAACGCGAACTTGCCGTCGTTCGTCGTCATGCAAGACGGCCAGGGCCAAGTCGTGAACGGCCCGCGCAACTGGAGCGCCGGTTTCATGCCCGCGGTCTATCAGGGCATTCGCATCCAGGGCGGCAACGAACCGATCCCCAATTTGAACACGCCCGAAGGCGTCACCGACACCCAACAGCGCGGCAAGCTCGACTTCCTCAGCCGCATGAATCAGAAGTACGCCAGCGCCCATCCCGAACAGACGGAACTCGAAGCCCGCATCGCCAGCTACGAACTGGCGTTCCGGATGCAGGCGGAGGCCCCGCAGGTCGTCGACCTCGCCAAGGAAACGGAAGCGACCCAACGGCTCTACGGCATGGACCGCAAGGAAACCGCGTCGATGGGCCGGCTCTGCCTGCTGGCGAGACGGTTCGTCGAACGCGGCACGCGCTTCGTGCAGATCTACCACGGCTCAGGCAGTAAGTGGGACGCCCACAGCAAACTGGAAGAGAACCACTCGCAACTCTGCCGGGCGATGGACCTCCCCGTCGCCGGCCTGCTGCGCGATCTGAAGAGCCGGGGCTTATTGGAATCGACGCTCGTCATCTGGGGCGGCGAATTCGGCCGCACCCCCATGAGCGAAAAAGGCGACGGCCGCGACCACAACGCCAACGGATTTACCATGTGGCTAGCCGGCGGCGGCGTCCAAGGCGGCCGAACCATCGGCGCCACGGACGACCTGGGATTAAAAGCCGTCGACACAAGGCTACACGTCCACGACTTCCACGCCACCATCCTGCATCTGCTAGGGCTGGGGCACATGGACCTGATCTACAAATACAAGGGAAGACCCGAGCGGCCGACGCTGAATGAAGGGGAGCCGTATTTGGGGATTTTGGGGTGACACTTAGCTCTTCATTTCGGTAAAATGCGTCTCTACCGAGCAACGATCCATTAGTTTGTAATGAAGCGAGAAATCATCATGAATAACATCAATAATTTGGCAAGCACTGGCCGTATCATTCTGCTTATTGTTATAGCCGCATTGTGAGACTGTCGAATCCATGTGTAGCCCTCGCCGTTGAAGGCAATGAAGAAATACTCCCCTTGGATGGACTGATAGCCGAATTTGACAAGAATGAGGCGCGAGCAGATTTGGCCTACCTAAATAAAACTTTGACTGTAACCGTCCAGGTCAAGGGCGTGAGTAGGGTGAAGGCCGGCAAGGACGAAAACAAGTACTACGTTTACTCCTCTGTCGTAATATCAGCTCATCTGAGGAGCATAAAGTTATTATTTACTGATCCCAAAGACGTGGCGCCTCTCAACAAGGATGATGTAGTAACGATTCGCGGCAAGTGTTTGGGATTCTCCGGAGATTTAATTTTTGATGAGTGCGTAATTCTGAAACAGAACAAGGCGAAGTGAGTTTACTCGTTCCCACGCTCCGCGTGGGAACGCACGTCTTCGACGCTCTGCGTCGCGAGCCGAGTTCGGGTGCCTAGGATGCTTCCATCACCGTGATTTCGTTCTCGTTTTCGTTGGAGTCCCGGCTTTAGCCGGTCTTCGCTTCGCGAAGAATCCGCCTAAAGGCGGGACTGCAGCAAAGACCTCCGGCTCTTCCGCATCGCGTTCGGCCTCTCTCGACGCGGAGCGTCGAAGAAGTGCGTTCCCACGGAGGACCGTGGGAACGAGGGGGAAATGAAGTTGTCGACCGATGACTAATCTGGGAAAATGTTTGATGTGAGCCGAACCGAAGGTGTCAAGAATGAGAACAGATCGCTATGCCTACGCAGACGCAGAATCTCACAGAGGAAGAATCTCTGGAGGTCGACGACCTTCCGGATATGCTGTCTGAAACGGAAGTCGGAATAGTCGACGCGGCGCCGCTTTCCGAAGCGGCGCAGACGCAGCAAATTCTTACTTCGCTGCTAGATCCGCACGCCAGCCCGAAGAAGAAGTGTCAATGGATTCTCGATCTCGAAGGCACCTCTTTCGACAAGTCACAAGCCGACATGCTGAAGCCGGTTCTATTCGAATTCATCCAATCTCAACGCAATAGTTCCGACCCGCTGGATGCCATTGCCGTCGGATCCGCGATTCGCCAGTACGTTGCCATTCTCGATGGAACGGAGTTGGGCTCGATCGCGACCTTGCTCGAAGCGGAGCATCGAACGCCGGTTTCGTTAGAGATCGAACTCGAAATCGCGAAGATGGTAGTCCGAAAGCTAACGGCAGTGCCGAGTTCGTCCGCCAATCCCTTCCCGGAATTGGCCGACAGGCTGATGGAGATTTGTCGAACGTATCTGAACGCTCGGTTGCTGCCGCGCACGAATTACGGCGCGACGGCTCTCAACGCGATTCTTGGCCTGACGTTGCTGGCGGCGAGCCATTTGCCGGAATTGTTCGAGCAACTCCGGAACCTGCGAGTTGTTTGGTTCAAACAGCAGATTGCCCGTCGAACTAACCGACTCCTGAGCGAACCGGCATTGCAAGAGGCAGATAAGGCCGAATGGCCATGCGGGAAAAGTCTTCATGAATTGGCGGCGAGCGTGACTGAAGAAGCAGGTTGAACGGAGATCGTCCGTGCCCGCACAGCGCCTTGACCAGCAATCGATTTCC
>Ga0105048_10008317_pt1 | contig 16614 bp, 16 predicted proteins | sample MAT05_FD_78382 | JGI IMG/M metagenome (GOLD analysis project Ga0105048, IMG submission 78382) | Freshwater microbial communities from Lake Fryxell liftoff mats and glacier meltwater in Antarctica - MAT-05 | ecosystem: Environmental > Aquatic > Freshwater > Ice > Liftoff microbial mat | place...
GCACGTTCCAGCAGGATGGTCATGCGTTTGCTATCAATATCTAGGGTTTTTAACGTTACCACTTCACTTACCCGAAGTCCGCCACTGTAGGCAAGCATCAGCATTGTTTTGTGTTTTACATTAGTACACCCGTTTATGATGGCGGCAATTTCGTCCTGATTATTATAACTACATCTTTTAGCATCCAGTTTCCTTTACCGGAATAAGTGGCGCCGTTAACTGCAAATTGAAACTCGGTATTTACAGGTAACAGGTATTTAAATTCCCCTTTAACTGGCTTATATAATCTGGTGATTAATTTCCCCTTATCTCCGGGCAACGTAATCGTCCTTTCAACAACTCCATTGTTCAATCTTAATTCTGTTTTATTCCAAGAAGCAAATGGTTGAGCAACAGAGCCTAATCCTTCTACAAAAAAGGAAATAGCGAACAATAAGTATTTTTTCATCTAAATGCAATTTGTTTTCCATTGCTACCGACTCTATTCTGCGTATATACCCTTATAATTGGGCAGGATAGTTACGAAGATTTCATTTCATATTATATTTTCAGATTATCTTAACCAATAATATCCCTTTAGCCCTGATTTTTATAATTTATTTTAAGTACTAGTGGTTTCAAAGGAAGTACAAAAGCTTTTTTTGAGAAACATTATAACCAGGCGCATCAAAAACTGCCAAAATTATTTTTTTCGATTTGATATTTATTATTTTGTCCCATCGGTTTTCACAGGAGCTTCTTGAACGTCCCAACTTGTTTCTGTGAAACCCCGGCGTATACGGCATTTAAAATGTAGGCTACCAAAACTTTTTCTATAGATCCAGGCAATGGTTCAGAATAACGTAGCGAATGAAGGATTGCTATGCGCATCATCGATATAATTATTGGCCAACTTCACTTTTCGATAGCTCGTTATAAAAATTATCAAGGGTCGCTTAAAGGGCGGGGTTTAACGGCAGGTGATTTGAAACTTGGAATTTATGGGGTGACAACCCCGCCTGAATGGAAAAATGGGATGATAGAACCAGCATTGAGCATGGTACGATGGCAAATCCGAACACCAGCATTACGGTAGGTCTCTACTAACCGGTGATAGCCACATCTGGTATCAAGTTTAGAATTGTAAGGCATAGTAAATTTAAAATACCTAATCTGCAAAGCTGAACACAAATTTCAACCCGGCCACCTCCAAAAGTGTACTACAAAGTGTTTAAGTCTTTGAGAATGAAATGTTTTATTGGTATCCGTACCCGGTGCGAGACTATTTTTTGTTGAATTCTACATCAATCCATCTGCGAGAAAACCGTGTCATTTTGTAGAAAGTTTAACATGTTGAGGACTGGTAGCTATAATCTGGGTTAAAGCCTTACTACTATCTTTACAATATTAAACTAAGTATTAGTATATACTATAAATTCAGCATATCAAAATTGAAATAGCATCAATTTATTAAAACAATTACAAAAAATACAAACATGAAATGGATTAAAAAAACAAAACTAAAAATCGCTTACCATCCTGATAATCCTGAAAGTAAACCAACATTTAAAACTGATACCTTTTCAAAGCCGTGTGTATCAGCCTTATTTTTAATGATTGCTATTACAGTGCTTTCGGTTTCAAGTTGTGCGGTTATTAGGCCTGGAGAAGTAGGTGTAAAACAAAAACTGGGCAAACTATCTGAAAATATAGTTACTCAGGGAACTATAATGTATAATCCTTTTACCAGCAAAATTGTCAGAACATCTATCCAAACTAATAACATGGAGTTGTCGCTTAATCTGCCAAGTAAAGAGGGGCTAAGTATTAATTCTCAAATCTCCATATTGTATAGATTAGACCAAGCTAAAGTGCCGAGCTTGATAAGGACATTGGGATTAACCTACCAACCAATCATTGCGAACGTTTTCAGGTCTGCGTCTGCTGACGTGTGTTCAAAATTTTTTGCTAAGGATATGCATTCCGGCATGAGGTCGAATATTGAAATATCTATCAGGGATAAAATGCACGAAACTCTGAACAAACAGGGAATAGTAATAGAATCTGTTTTAATGAAAAGTATTCAACTACCCGAAGGACTATCAAGCTCTATAGAACGTAAACTACAAGCTGAGCAAGATGCTATGCGGATGGAGTTTGTTTTACAGCAACAAAGGCTGGAAGTAGAAAGAATTATCATTGAAGCTAAGGGAACCAGGGACGCACAAAAAATATTAGCTGAAGGGCTAACGCCTGAAATAATAAAAATCAGAAGTATAGAAGCCTTTATTCAGTTATCTAAGTCGCCCAATGCTAAAGTAATTATAACAGACGGGAAAGCCCCTTTATTAATTGGCTCCCAATAAATTGCAATGTGAATCAATAGTTTTTACAACACAATGTTTAAATTCATTTTAATGAGAAGCCATATTCAAGAATGCTGGAATTGTAATTTTAAACTTTGTTTGGAGAAGGTTTAAAGGCAAAGAATTACAACAAGTGGCATTTGATAAAATGAACTAACAGTGTTGAATATTTGTTTGCTAAATGGAGATTACAGAGTAAAGAATACAGCACCACGGAAAAGCTGAACGCCGTTATAAAAAGTAAGCATAATTTCAAAAAAAAAATTAAAATGAACAAAAAGAATTTAGTGTTAATAACATTCACATTATGTTTATTGGCAACATCTTGTAGCCAAGTTACAGAAAAGGCAAAGGAGGAAGGACAAGAAATGGTAACACAAACCAACGAAAAAGTGCAAAAGACAATTAACGATTTGGGTTTAGTATATGTTGAAGAAGGGGCACAAGACGTTATTACTTACGCCGAAGTGAACGCTGCACAACAAGCTTGGTGCGATGCTTTGGTTAAGATTGGAAAACTGAAAGAAGAAGGTGGAGATTACAAATCTTTTGCCGAACAAGTTCTTTCTGGAGCCTATAATTATGACAATGGAAAGGTGTTTTTTAAACCTACTTTGGCTTACGGCGACCAAACATTTAGAAATGACAAAAAAGGTGCGTTATCCTACTTTATTGGAGGAGACCCTGCTTATCCAAACGACAAAGGCTTTGCATTAAACCCTTGGGTTAAAGCACGGTATGACAATGCAGGAGAGAAAAATGAGGGTATTCAGATTTATGGTTCCGTTGCTATAACAATGGGTAATGTCTGGGTAACAAGTAAAGAAGGAAAAGAAGTAATGGTAGACAAAACTTGGGTATTTAGAAAAGGAAAAGACGGCAAGTTGAAAATCATCGTTCATAAATCTGCATTACCATTTGCACCAGCAGCTAAATAAATCACTTTAGGGTTGGGTTAAAAATCCAACGCTGATTTTAATAATTATGAAAAAATTAGGTTGTTGCTTTTTGCTCATATCATTTTGTGTTTCAAAAACTATAAGTGCCCAAAACACCAGAATAAACGACCACAATAATATTGGTTGGTATGTTTATAATGGCACATTTAAACTAAATAAAAAGTGGGGCATTCACACCGAGTATCAGTGGCGACGGGATCATGTAATTAAAGACTGGCAACAAAGTCTTTTGCGTACCGGTGTTAATTACCAAGTAAATCAGAAGCTTAGCATGCGTGTGGGCTATGCCTGGATTGAAACGTTTAACTATGGGGGTATACCCATCAATGGTTTTGGCAAACAGTTTACGGAGCACAGGGCCTTTCAAATGGCAACAGTAAATGACAAAATGGGTATAGTTGAATTAAGCCATCGCTTCATGTTGGAACAAAGATGGATAGGACGCTATACAAACGCATCATTAGCAAAGGAAGATGAATATTTTTTTGTGAACCGTTTACGATATATGTATCGTATGCAAATACCCTTAAATGGAAATACAATTGGTGATAAAACTCCTTATGCTGCCATTTACGATGAAATCTTTCTTGGCTTTGGAGAGAATGTGAATGAAAATGTTTTCGATCAAAATAGGTTGGGCATTCTGTTAGGCTACCGGTTTTCGTCAAAAGTTCGGATTGAAGGTGGCTTTTTAAGCCAGATAGTTCAACTGCCCCGTGAGGTAACAGGCAGAAATGTATTTCAATACAATAATGGGTTGATTCTTTCAATAATTGTTAACGCCGACTTGTATAAGAATGGTGATAAAAAGTAAATTTAGAAGCTGTTTGTGCAGGCGCGGTTTTCACAGCAGCCTCTTGATATTACCAACCTGTTTTCGTGAAATCACGATGTGTGGGGGATTGAGAATGTAGGTTACCTAAACTTTTTCCACAAATCCAGTCAATAGTAGAAAATATCGCACCTGTTGGCGTTTGTATATGAAGGATTTGTGCCGGCGGGGTTTTCACAGCAGCCTCTTGACAGCATCAACCCGTTTCCGTGTAACCCCGACTTGTAGGGCATTTAGAATGTAGGCTACCAAACCTTTTTGCAATAATGCAGTCAATGGTTCAATAAAACGCAGCAAATGACGGATTGCTATGCTCATAATGCATGTAATTTTTGACCACCATTCACTTCTCACTAGCTGGGTAGAAATGTTCAACGGTCGCTTACAGGTCGGGGTTTATCGCCAGGTGATTTGAAATTTGAAATCAATGCTGTGACTCCGCCCCGGAAGGAGGAAGTAGGAAGTCTGTTTTCGCTTGCCACCAACGTTGAGTATTTGTGAAGGCAGGGAATTCATTACTCGTCCGCCCAGTACAAATGCCCGATTGAAAATATAAAGTTGAAGTTAATTATTAAAAGCCAAATTGAAACTCGTCCGACAAACTGCTGCGTATGCCTGCACATAGTTGATGTTACATTGTCCAGCACTGCATTTGCAAATACTTTTGTTGTACTAAGTTCTCTATTTACTTTTAGGAAACGTTTCCATTTTTGTATTATTAGTAAGCCGCAAAACATTAGTTCCGTCTGAATTCATTTGGTAGATCTCCCCTAATGATTGATATTTATGTGATATAAAAATTATATTATTTTTATTTGTCCAACTAGCTTTTTTTGACGATTTATCCACTGTATTATTATTCGAATAGTTAGTCAATTGTGTCAAATTAGTTTCATCAACTTTTATTTTATAGACCTCCGATGTTTGCATACTTCCCCCAAAATTCATTTTAGTGAATAATATAAATTGTCCATCTTTTGATAAATGTATTAATAAGTGTGAAAATATCCCTTGGTTCTTGGCTTGCTCCAAAATATACCTTTTCAAACAGAATTATGCCAATTTCGTTATTGCTTGGGTTGTTACTAATGTTTTGATTATTTTTTTTGCAGCTTATTAATAAAAATAGATGCGAAGGCAATTGTAAATACTGTTTTTCTTTTCATAAAATGTAGTGTTATAGTTGGGTTTAATTTGTTTAATAATTTCGTACAGCGATTGAATAGACGCATAATCTTGTACAGCCGTCTATTAATTTTTAGACTAATTTAGTACAAACTATTTTGTATGGTTCAAGAAATCTTTTGCTCCTAGTACAACCAAAAGTTTAACCTCGCAATTAAGGATATCAGGAATGTGTGAATGTGCGTGGTGCAGCCTGTGAGGTTGCTGCCAACGGTACACTGCGACATGCTTTGTTACAGATTGTTAGGTTCGCATAAACGAACCAGTTACCGACAACTTAAAAATGGATTGGTAAAAAAAATAATGTTGCTGACCGTTAAGGTTGATCTCTTTTACCCGGGGAAACTTGCCCCCGAAATGGTTCGTTGCAAGCAACCCCTGCCGTGGAACCGGAAGAAATTATCCAAAGTAACCATCAATCAACACCGCTACTGTAGTCCCTGGCTGTGTGGTTCCGGGAAAGGCCGTGGTAAAGTCAATTGAGGATTTGTATTGATTCTTTTCTGAGAAGAGCTGAATCCGTTTTTCGGTTACAGCTAATCCCAAATGAATGCGGTCGCTATTTACCATCAAGGTTTTCTTCATTGTTTTATTATCAAAACCGGTGCCGTTATCGGTGATGGTAATTTCTAATGCTGTTTCTTTTTTGCGGTAAGTAACCGCCACCATAAAGTTGTCGCCATCTGAATGCTTAATGCCATGAATGATGGCGTTTTCCACATAGGGTTGTATAAAAAGGGGCGGTACCATTTCTGTTCCTTTTAGTATGTTCTCATCGGCCTCCACAGTGTAAGTAAATGGCGGGGTGGCTATTTCGTGCATCAGTTCCAAATATTGTTTTATGGTTTTTATATCCTCGGCCAATGGCACCGTGTTTAGTTCACTGCCCTGCAATACATTGCGCAGCATCCTGCTAAATTTTTTTACCATGTCCGAAGCCTTTTCTGGCTGGCTTAGCAAAATATACCCGGAGATGGAATTGAGGTAATTGAATATAAAATGCGGGTTTAGCTGTGCTTTAAAAGCCTTGAATTCAAGATCAGTCAATTGGTTTTTTAGCTCGGCTTCTTGTTGCTTTTGCAAGGCTTCTGCCTGTTTCTTTTTTGCCTGTATAGAATTGTATGCTAATACACCCACCGCCAACGCCAGTATCAGCGCAATGATACCTGCTAGCAATAAACCGTTCTTAAATTTCAGTTCCTTGCTTTGTAGTTCAGTAATGCTTTTGAGGAGTTCATTTTCCAGCTCTTTGCGTTTTATCATCCACTCCGATTCTTTAATTATTACGTTGCGTTTATTGTTTTCCGAGAACAAAGAATCGGAGGCAGCACGATATATCTTAAAATAGAGCAGTGAGGTATCCTTGTTCTTTAAATCCTCGTACACTTTCGACAATTGTTCGGCCACATCCGATACCCCTTTCAGATAGTCGGTGTTGCGGGCTATAGTCATGGCCGTATCCAGCACTTTCAACTTTTCTGCATCGGGCATATTTTTTAAAAAAACCGCTTTAGCCAGATACACATTGTACATGTTCCGCAAATCGTTTTCAATAGATGCCTCTCTTAATGCTTTAGAAAAATAAAATTGTGCTGAATCGTTTTTGCCCGCCACTGCATGTATTTTTCCAAAGCCTACACTATATTGCGATTTTATGTAAGACTCGCCAGCCTTCTCAGCAAAAGGAAGCCCCATTTCTAAACTCTTTCTGGCATTGGCATATCGGTTTTCTTCCAAATCGCATTGCTGCAGCAATTCATAATTTACCGCAATGCCCCGCCACGCTTCTAATTGTTTATTAATCTCAATGGCCTGCCGGGTGTATTGGCGGCATTTGTCGTAGTCTTTAAGGGTCTTGAAATTTTCTCCAATATTATTGAGCGACACGGCCTTTAAACGAAGGCCGTTGCTTTGTTCTGCATAGTCCACCGCTTTAAAATAAGCGTTGTTGCTGGCTTCAAAATTGCCCGAATTAAAAAGTAATATACCAAGGTTTATTTGTGCCAATGCTTTGCCGTAATTAAACTTAATACTATCGCTGGCTGCCGATACTTTCTCGTAAAAAGCAAATGACTTTTTTACGTCGGTTTCACTTAAACGGTAACTAATGCGGTGCAGGTTAAGTATGTGTTGCGAATCAATTGTAGGATGCGTACTAATCCAGCGGATAAGGCTATCTACGCCCTTTTGCTGGGCTATGCTCAGTACCGAAAGGCTGCCAAATAATAAGGATAGGTATATTTTTTTAACCACAGCTTTTTTTAAAAAAGGTGTACAAGGCAACTTTCGTACAGAAATACAACATCAGTTTTGCAATTTAGTTTAATAAGAGGCATTACTGTAAACTTAGTGGATTTGTTATTTTGAGCTAGGGGTAGTGCTGCGATAAAGCGTCATTAGCATGTCCGAACCCAAAAAAATGAATGACACCAAAAACGAAAGGGCTTGTATTACACATCCATTTATCTTTAGCTTTTCGCTATTGAGTATTAATAGTAATCGTATAAAGCCTTTAACCACCCAAAGCCAGATAGTGTTTTAAACTCCTTTGGCACTAAAACAAACCCATCTATAAACCCATGGTTTTTATGAAAAAAATTCAAGTAGCTGTAGTGGGCACTGGCTTTATAGGCCCGGCTCATATAGAAGCTTTAAGAAGGTTGCCCAATGTGGAAGTAGCCGCTTTATGCGAAGTAAATATAGACCTTGCCCGTGCCAAAGCCGATCAACTGGGCATACCGCAGGCATACACTTTTGAAGATTTATTGAAGGAAGAAAGCATTCAGTCGGTGCATGTGTGTACGCCCAATTTTTTACATTACCCACAGTCTAAAGCTGCCTTACTGGCTGGCAAGCATGTGATATGCGAAAAACCCCTGGCTAAAGACCTGCACGAAGCCGAAGAACTTGTAGCCCTCGCTGCCCAAACCGGGTTAGTAAACGCTGTACATTTTAATTTACGCTATTACCCTTTGGTGAGGCAAATGAAGGCCATGAGAGAAGCCGGCGACCTGGGCGAAGTGTATTCTATAATGGGATCTTACCTGCAGGACTGGCTGTTTTATAACACCGATTATAACTGGCGGCTGGAGCCCGACAAATCTGGCGAAAGCCGTGCCATTGCCGACATCGGTTCTCATTTAATGGATGTGATAGAATATATAACCGGCCTTAAAACGGTGGCAGTGATGGCGGATTTTAATACCATACACAAAACACGTAAAAAGCCGCTGAAGCCAGTAGAAACCTATTCGGGTAAAATGCTACAGCCGGAAGATTATGCCGATGTAGCCATTAACACCGAAGACCACGCTAATGTGCTGCTGCGGTTTAGCAATGGCAACCGGGGCGCTATTACGGTATCGCAGGTAAGTGCAGGCCGCAAAAACCAGCTCAAACTAGAAATCTCCGGCTCTAAAAAAACCTTTGCGTGGAATTCGGAATCGCCAAACGAAATGTGGTTGGGCGAAAGGGATCGCCCCAACGGCTTGCTGCTCCGCGACCCATCGCTTGCATACCCTGCCGCAAGTGCCATTATGAGTTTCCCCGGTGGGCATAATGAGGGTTTCCCCGATACTTCTAAACAACTTTTTAAAGAAGTGTATGCAGCCATAGCCGCCGGCAAGCAGCCCGAAAACCCCACCTACCCCACGTTTGCAGATGGATGCCGGGAATTACTTATTTGCGAAAAGATTTTGGAAAGCCATAAAAAACAGGCTTGGGTGGAGATTGCTTAACCAGTTTTTTTGCACCGGGGGTTACATAACAGCTCCTTTTTATACAGCCGCAATCTTGAAGAAAATGTAAGCCACCGTTTCCGTTACTGTAAATAGACAACTCTATAACAAGATCCAACTTTAAAAACATAGGAAATAGAGATGTGATAGGGGAAGCGACTGATTCTCTGAAAAGCTCTATCAGTCAAAGGTTCTAGCCCCACTCCGCAAACGAAATGGCAGCCATTTCCCTTCTCCATTGGAGAAGGTGGTCGAAGACCGGATGGGGCTGTGATTGTGGTGAGGCTTCCCTTGCTGGTGGTGAGTTTTAGGTCTATTGGCGGGCAACAGTAATTAAAAAACTGTCGTGCAGCCGACGATTTGTTTTGGGTTTAAAACCCAATTTTAAAAACCAACTAAGATTTATAAACTTAACGGCGTATGCAAAACCAAAACCCTGTGCTTCGTTGTTGCCTGCTACTCTTAATAATTAGTTTGTGTAGCGTACTTTTTGCCCAAAAAGATAGCTGCACATTTGTAGAAAATTTTTCAAAAAAAAATTACATACAAGTCTATACTGGTTTTTTTAAACGACAATTTAATTTTATACCACGTAGAATGGGTGCTGTACGGGGCATGAAAGATGTAGTGTTATCCTCTAATGCAGCGGCTTTTGTGGGCATTAGTGCCAGATATAAAAAGCTGAGTGCCTATTTTGAAACCGCTTTGCCGCAAACCGCACTGGTTCACCGAAGCAAAACCGCAGTACGGGGTTACGCATTTTTTATAAGCCAGTTTTATGCTAAATGGGGCGTTACAGGTTTTTTAAATTGGAACAAAGGCATGCTTACGCCGAGCCACGGCCCTATGCGATATGCAGATAGGCATGACCTGCGAATGCTTACAACCGGCGCTTATGTTTACCGGATTTTCAACCCCAAAAAATTCTCATATCTCGCCGCTAATTGCCAGTCTAAATTGCAGACGCAAAGCCACGGTTCTTTTGCGCTGATGACCACCATCTTATACCGAAAGCTATACTCAGACGAAAGCATCATTTCCGATTCTATAAGTAAATACCATATTACCGGCAGTATGGAACCCACAAAAAATTTACAGTTTTATTCCACCCAGTTTAGACCGGGTTACATTTATAATCTGGTGTTTAAACAAGGCAAATATTTTATCGCACCCGCCCTGTATGCAGGCATGGGTGCCGATTACCACGTATTTAATACCGAGACTAAAAGGCAGGCCGGTGCAAATTTTAACTGGGGCTACCGGTTTAAAATGGTGGCCGGCATTAATGGAAAAAAAATAGCTTTAACAGCAGAATTGCTTACTGACAGAACAAGCACTTTGCTCTATTTAAGCAAGCTAAATAATATTTACAACGAGGTAAGCCTAAACGCATCGTACAGGTTTTAGCCTATGTTACTTTTCTAACAACGGTGGCAGTTTTGAGTGTAGTCATTAAGCGGCATTTCTTCCAATTGGGGTAGTAATTGTTACAAACAGGTAGCCTACGGCATATATTGATGCGACCATTTTTAATGCACCGTGAAATAGGATACCTCTTTACGCATCCCAAAAATTTAGCAGTGGCTTTAATGGAAATCAACCTGATATTCACCCACAGGTTTACGTACGGATTGTAGGGACGCCATGCCGGCGTCTAAATTAAAGTGGGTATATACTGGCGTGTGAATGTTGCCCTATTAATAATGGAGCGGTTGATTTTTGACACCACTTTAATTTTATTGTTATGATAACCACGCCAGCCTGGGCGTTTTTTACAAACAAAAAAAATCTACCCGCCACAGGGTAGTGCTAGCTCCATTATTTTCAAATAGGTTTACAATTTTTAAAAATGAAACCTAAAAAATCTTTTTATGACCAACGTAACAAAATGGATGAGCTGGGAAACCGGCGTAGATTTAGTAGCCGTAACAAGCCCCGATTTGCAAATGCCCAATGTAATTGTTCACCTTGGTCGTATGGTAAATACGCCAGTTGGTAGTGCTTCAAGCGGTATGATTTTTTGGCAACCCGATACCAATGCCGCCCCTGTGGTAATGGGCTTTGTAAGTACCGATGCAACAGTGGGTGCTTATTTTGGCCCCAACATTTTTGCAGATACGCCTTTTGAAGGAGCACCTGTATTAGATGCTACTATTGACATCAATTTTGATGGAACAACAGCTTACTCAAAATGTGTAGTAGGCGGCCATACTTTTGAAGTAGAGATGACCGACCTGAGTGCCCCTTATTTAATTAACCGGGAACCAGCGGCCATGCCCCCTTTCCACCAGCAAGGTGTAGAAATGAGTTGTGGTAAAACCATACTAAAAGTGGATGGGGTGGTGATAAATATTATCATTCCACCGGTAGGTAATACAGGCGGCCCGGCCAGTGTGGTATCGCCCAATGGTGTGTATGCCAGGTAATAAGTGGCAATAACCAGTTACAAAAATGTTTCATAAACAACGCCCTGTTTTCGATTTTTTTTAATTGAAAACAGGGCGTTAGACATTAGTCATAAAATATTACTTTTCGCTCAGAGCTCTTCGTAGTCTATGTAATCCTCCCTGGCGCCGGGCTTTCCCGATGTGGTTTTATCCAAAGGCGTTGGGTGACTGCCCCTGGCCTTCTTGCCGTTGGGCTGCTGCTGGTAAGCATCTTCCATCTTTTCTTTCATGGCGCTAAACTGCTTTTTTACCTGGCTGGTGGTTTTAATTACAGGAATCACGAACCCGAAGATGAACCGGTACAAAAGGTAAATGCCTATAGCAATAAGAATTATTTGCATGGGGTAAAGATAATTTTCCACAACATTCAAATGCTGTTAAGGTTTTTAAAAGGCTCATATTTTATAAAGCCGAACCCTACCTTGCACCACAAAAGTTTTACAAAAATGAACAGAAAATTTGCCTGTATTTTTATGGCCTTAACGATCATGGCCACATTTTTTACAAATGCCGCCTCAGCACAAACCAAACCTAAAAGTGGGTTTCTTAAAAATGTGCTGGACAAAGCCACTGGTAAATCACCAGAGAAAGACTCACTTGGCAGTACCGACATTATTAGTGGTTTAAAAGAAGCACTTAACCTCGGCACCCAAAAAAGTACAGGTAAGTTGTCTGCCGCAGATGGTTTTTTTAAAGATGCTGCTATTAAAATTTTACTGCCAACCGAACTACAAAAAGTTGAGAAAACATTAAGAACATTCGGCTTTGGAAAGCTGGCCGATAATGCCATACTAAGCCTTAACCGGGCGGCAGAAGACGCCTCAAATAAAGCAGCACCTATTTTTTTATCGGCCATTAAAAGCATAAGTATTGGTGATGCCATGGGCATTTTAAAAGGTGGCGATACATCGGCTACATTTTACCTCAAAAAAACGACTGGCGCAGCCCTTAGTGCTGCATTTAAACCAGTTATAGATTCATCACTAATTAAAGTAGATGCTACAAAATACTGGAAAGACTTTTCCGGTACCTACAATAAATTCGCCGGTACCAAAGTGGAAACCGACCTGGGGGCTTATGTAACCCAAAAAGCCATGGACGGTATTTTTTACTATGTAGCGCAGGAAGAAAAAAATATCCGCAAAAACCCGGCAGGCTATGCCAGCGAAATTTTAAACAAGGTGTTCGGGGCGAAATAGTTTTACCCCGGCATTAGCAATCGCATCGCCTTCGGCACTATTTGTATATTAAAGTTATCGGCGGTATCCCTTGGGTCGCCATCTATGTGCAGCGGGGCAAACTGTATGTTCCTGATTTTTATTTCGGGCACCTGAAAATAGACCACGTTTCTTTTACTGATGGTATCCACCAGTTCCTGCAGGGTATTATTGCCACGCACCTGTTTTAAAATAGCAAAGGGTAGCCGTGCCTTGCTCATTTTCTGTACAATCACTATATCCAATAACCCATCAGTGAGGCTAGCCTTGGGGGCTATGGTAAAGTTGTTGCCAAATTGGTTACTGTTAGCAATGCTTATAAAGAAGGCATCGGTGAAAAACGAAAAATCTGCTATCTGAATTTCAAATTGGTAGGGCTTGGCTTTAAAAAAATGCAGCAGCGATTCGCGGGTATAAGTGATCAATCCCCGGCGGCTATTTTTGGCAAAATTGTGGGCAATCTGTGCGTCAAAACCAAGGCCGCTGAGCATACAGCTAAACTGCCTGTTAATATAAAATCCGTCCACTTCGGCGGTGTGGCCGGCAAAAATAATGTCTAATGCCTTGGAAGGTTTCATGGGTATGCAGGCAGCACGTGCCAGGCCGTTGCCACTACCCACGGGTATAATGCCGATGTTGATATTGATGCCCATTAATGCAGCAGCTATTGCACTCAGTGTACCATCGCCGCCACAAACTACTACATCTGTAAAGCGGTCATTTGCTATAGCTGCCTGCAATTCGCTATAATTTCCATTGGTTTGCGATACGATGGTTGCGTGTTCAATGCCTGCGGCGGTGGTACGCTTTTCCAAATATCGCTGCAAATCGTTTTTTGGCCGGGTACCCGCAATCGGGTTTACCACATACACTATTTTTCTTTTCATCAGGGTCTTTGCTTAGTCAATCACAATTTTATAAATCAATTCCGTTTGTTCTCTTACCATCAGCATATCGTTAGCGGGTTGCAGCGAAGTCCATATTTCCACCACTTTTTTTCTAATGGAAAGATTTCGCAGTACGGTTGCCGGTATGGTTACAGTGCCGTTAGGAGCGGGTAAATTGTAAGTATTTGTCTCTCTTGATTTCTTATTTTCATTTTGCAGCCAGGTAACTCGTTTCCAGATAGACCGTGGGTGGTTTTCAAAACTTATAACAAAGGTTTTTGCCTTTTTAAGGCGGGCTTTTTTAATGCGGATGGTGTCCGTGCCATTGTCAGCAGGGCTGTTTAGCAAAATTTTGCCATCCATTAGCAGTACCCGGTTGGGTGCCTGTGCCTTAAGCAGTGCCGTATTCCCAGCTAATAAAATGAATAAAGCGAATAAAAATTTCATGAAAATATCATTTGCGGTAAATGTAAGTCATCATAACAAACAGGGTTTGGTTTTTAACAGAGGGAGCTTTCAAACCCTGTCTAGCTAAGAGAGCCTTATTTGAAAATAAAAACCTTTACTGAAAACCTTATAGCCGGTTCAGCACTAAGTTCATACAATCTAAAATGTTTACGCTGGCCCGTGCATCGTATTCCGATTGGTTTGATTCTTATATTTATTCTACCAACAGCAATAATCCCCCCCCCTATGGATCTTTCTTTTAAAAATGTAGCCACCGTAGCTGCTTTGTGTATATGTGCTACAGCTTATAGCCAAACAGACGATGACTTTTACGCCGCTGGTGATATGCGGCGAAAATTTCCCGACGAACGCTACGCCGCCTCGGAGGTTTTTGAAGAGTACCGCTTTGATAAAGGCAAAGGACTTGATGGCCTGCCAGTAGCCACAGTAGCAGGCAATACGAGGAACGTTTTTGTAGCATTAAAAGACCTGGCCTATTTTCAGTTCTACCAATTTTACAACAAGTTTGTATCGCTCAAAAATTTTAATTACTACTACCGCAACAGTAAGGAGCAGTTTAAAAAAGCCTCCATTAAGCCATTGGATAAAGCGGCTACCGACGATGGTATTTTTCTCGACGATAACCGGGTCAAATTTTACAACGTGAGCCTCCAGGAATTTGGCGAAGCTGTAAAGTTTGAGTTCAATGAAATGTATGCCGACAGTAAATATTTTACGCGTTTGTATTTCAATGCGCCTTACCCTATAAAAGACCATCAGATAAAATTGATAGTGCCACAGTGGATGGAGATTGAGGTAAAGGAAATAAACTTTGAGGGTTATAAAATACAGAAGCAAAAAACAACCGAAGGCAAGAACAATGTGTTTACCTATTCCTTACAAAATGCTGAACCTTTTAAAAGCGAACCGAATGCCCCCGGCTATGCTTATACGTTTCCACACATTATTGTTTGGGTAAAAAACTGGACCGATGGAACCGTTGCCAACAAAGGCTTTCAGAATGTGGGCGATTTATACAACTGGTATAATTATCTCTACAAAAAGGCGCAGAATAATACCGAAACTTTAAAGCCGCTGGTGACCCAGTTAACCAATGGTAAAACCCTCCCGGAAGACAAAGCCAAAGCTATTTACTATTGGGTACAGGATAATATTCGTTACATCGCTTTTGAAGATGGTTATGCAGGCTTTATACCCGAAACTGCACAGGACGTTTTAAAAAACAAATACAGCGATTGCAAGGGTATGGCCAACCTGATGACCGAGATGCTGAAACTGGCCGGGCTGGATGCACACCTTACATGGATCGGCACCCGGCATATTCCTTACAAACATGGCGAAGTAAATGCGCTTTGTATAGACAACCACTGCATCAGCACGGTATATATAAAAGGCAAGGCTTATTTTTTGGATGGTACAGAAAAGTATATTCCTTTTGGCGAAAATGCTTACCGCATACAAAGTAAAACGGCGCTGATAGAAAAGGGGATAGTGCATGATTTGCTCACCGTGCCACCAGCCGACAAAGCCGCCAACAAACAATTTACCAAAGCCACTTTATCGCTTATTGGCAATACGCTTAAAGGCAAGGTAAAGGTTACCATGACCGGAGAAGAACGCACCAGTTTTCACCAGTATTACCAAACTATACCCAGCGACAGGCAGAAAGAATTTGTAAAAGATTTTTTGAGCCTAGGCAATGATAATCTGGATGTGAAAACCCCGGTAACCAGTAACCTTAAAAACCGCGATATCCCTGTGGTGCTTGATGGCGATATAGACCTCAGCAATCAGGTAACTGCTGTTGGCAAAGAACTATTTGCATCCATTGATTTTTTTCCAAAATCCCTGCAGCGCTTTACGCCAAAACCAGGCAGGCAAAGCGATTTTGATTTTAATAACGTTTACACTTTTGAGGACGAAATAGAACTAACTGTACCCGCCTCTATGAAATTTGTGGACATACCCGACCCGTTGAAAATAGAAACACCTGACTTCGGTTTTGACGGTGCTTACACGGTTACGGCAAACAAGATAGTGTTGAAAAAAAAATTAAGTATTCCCACCGGCCGCATTCGCAAAAAGGACTTTGCCGCCTGGGGCGATTTTTTAACCAAACTCCGAAACTTCAACAGGAACCTTGTTTCTATTTCGCCTAAATAAAAGAATACTTGAAATAACAGGAACACGCATGCCCGATTGGTACAGCCGGAGATTTAACGGTTAGTATGGATGTACACAGATTTATACCAAAGTGACAAAATAACTGGTCTAATAAACTTCAGGCAAAGACGCTAAAGAGCAAAGGCGCAAAGAAAAATTTTGACCTGTCTAAAAAATCTAATTGGTATTAGATCAACAGAATCGAATTCATTCAGTTTGTGAACAACCTAAAAAATGGAAAATAATCTGTGTCTATCTCTCCAATCTGTGTTATTTGTGTTCCCCAAAAAAAACGCTATTACATGAAACAAACCCGCATCATTTTATTTACAGCTTTTTGCTTTTGCGCCACATTTTCTTTTGCCCAGCTTAAA
>Ga0105048_10008319_pt1 | contig 16613 bp, 13 predicted proteins | sample MAT05_FD_78382 | JGI IMG/M metagenome (GOLD analysis project Ga0105048, IMG submission 78382) | Freshwater microbial communities from Lake Fryxell liftoff mats and glacier meltwater in Antarctica - MAT-05 | ecosystem: Environmental > Aquatic > Freshwater > Ice > Liftoff microbial mat | place...
AACTCAATTGTCAATTCTTGGTATACCGGCCGGTCTGGGAGCCGTAACTTTGTTGAGTTGACAATGGATCTCTTCGCCCAGTTCTCAGACAGCATCGGCGTGCTCTATGCCAGCAAACCACGCTCTCGCTACTGATGATGGGCCAGATTGCGGCCGATTCGGGAGAGGTGCGCTATTGTGGCAAGCCGGTAAAGGAAATGACGACTGTGGAGAAACAGCAAATGTGGCCGGATAAAAGCTAATTGAGGCTGCGTTGGAGACGGTGGGATTGCGACCCGGCATTGCACTGGCTCACGCACGCCGGTTCCTTTCCGCTTCGCCCAGGGAACATTGGGAAAAGGAAGCGATATGACTCAATTTAAAGACGACTGAGCAGGATCGAGTAAATCTAAAAGGCCCCAGTCAGATGCGATTTTTCAAGATCGCGCATGGCTTTTTTGCGTGTGGGCGCAAATCTCATTCCTCACGCGCGGCCTTCTCTATCCGCTTTTTCGAGAAATAGCGATCGACCACCGAAATCGAGCCGGCAACCAGCACCACCACCACCACTACGCCGATGATGCCGGCCACATAGAAAAACACCTGAGTCGGGATATTGATTGTCATAGCTTGAAATTTTAATGCTATGAATCGGCAAGTGCTTCGCAAAAGCAGGGAAAATTTTGACAGGATAAACGGGGATCAACGCTCGCTTCTACATCCTGTCGCTCCTGTCAAAATTTCGTCCAAGCTGGAATATTCACACCCTCACTTCAGCCGCAGGATGCGATAGCTGCCGATGGCATTGCTGAGTTTGTAGTGTTCACGCAAATAGGTGTCGAGCAATTTGACGCCGCTGTTGAGGCTGCTATCGTTGGGTTCATTCACCCCCTCAAACATGTTGGTCAGCACAATAATTTTGGGTTGATGGCGCTCTAGATCGGCCACCATCTCCTGTTGCACCGGCAGTGTGTTCACTAGGCCGGGGTGTAACTCCTGGTAACGCGTGGGACTGTTCACCTTGGCCAGAAAATAGAGCATGGCGTCGTTGGCAAACACCTTGTCATGCCGCGACAGGCCGATGTAGACCATATCACCGGGTTCGGTCATGTTGCGCAAGGTCTGGGCCACCATCAGTTGGCTGCTATCGGCCAGCGTGCCCTGCGCGTTGTCCATGGCCATGCTCATTTGCACGGTCGAGTTGCGCCGCAACCTAAGCATGTCAGCGTGCCATTCGAGCGGCTCTGGGAAGAGTGAATAAGACACGATCAACGCCACAATCGTGACAATGCCCGATGACATGGCATCGACCCGCCGGAAGCCGCGCATGATCGCCGGCAACAGCACCACCGCCGCCAGAAAAAAATGAGGCGTGTGAATCAAGTCCGACCGCACACGCGCTTGATTGAACCCGAACAACCCAAACAAGATGACCACAAACATGCCCCAGTGCTGGACGCGCATGTGAGCGAGATCGCGCTCCGAGACATCTTCACGGCGCAGCAAACCATGCTCCAGCTCCAGTCTAAGCGTGCCCATGCCAACCGTACGCACGATGGCAACCACGGCCGCAATCGCATACAGCACAAATGGCAAATAAAATGGCGCATCCTCGGCGGAAGCTGTGAAAGCGGGAAATGGCAGATCGCGCACCAGAGGAAACGTGACCAGGGGGAAGATAAATAGCTGGTCGACCAACTCCCTCAACGGCACCTGTATCAACAGCACCACCAACACCGGCACCACTAGCACCAGGGCACCCGCCGCCACCGGCAAAAATGCGCGGAAGCCCTGCCACAAGCGGGTGAGCAGAGTGCCGCCGGGCTGGCTCGCCGCTACAAACGAAATGAACACCAGCCCTTCAGCGGCCACGGCATACACGGCCATGTCGTGCCGAAAGATGGCGGCCAGGCCCAGCATCAGGCCGGCACCCCAACCCCAGCGCCTTTCTTTCGGCCGGCTCATCGCTCTCAATAAGCAGTAGAGGCTGAGAAAGCTGAACAGTAGCCCTTGGAAAATGGGATAGCCAAAAAAGCCATAGAACGACAGCCACACCACGCCGGCCGCCCACACCACAATGGCCAGCCAGCGGTTGGAGAGTTGGGCAGCCACGCCATACAGCGCCAGGGCCAGCGCCGCGCGGCACACCACATCCCAGGTGCGCTCAACCATGATGTTGGCGCCGAAGGTACGAAAGAGCGCCGCGAGGACGTAAAACTGGCCGGGGCTGTATTGCGCCCAAAAATCGCGATAGGGCACATCGCCGTGCATGACCCGAACCGAGCCATACACGATCAACCCTTCATCATAGATATTCAACGGCCAGAACGTGCCGGGTTGGATGTACAGAAATGCCGCCACGAACAACACGCTGGCGGCGATGAGTTTGAAAGCGGTGGAATTGACGATGGGACCAAGAGGTAAAGTAGCCGTTTGAAGGCGTTGGGTCATGCAGAGTGGCTGGTTATTGGTGGCTGGTAGCTGGTAAGACTAGCCACCAGCAACCAGCCACCAACAACCGTTCTAAATCCCCTTCAACTCCAGTTCTTCTGCCCGATGGCAGCTGACCAGATGATCGTCTACGTTGCGCAGCTTCGGCACTTCGGTCTTGCAGCGGTCGATGGCGTATTTGCAGCGGGGGTGAAACACGCAGCCGGAGGGCAGGTTGGCCAGATCGGGCACCTCGCCGGCCGACACCGTGCGCTGGCCGCGAATGCGGTTGCTGGTGCGCGGCACCGACGACAGCAGCGCTTCGGTATAGGGATGCTTGGGATGCGCCATCACCTCAGTCTTGCTGGCCAGTTCCACCATGCGGCCGGCATACATCACCATGATCCGGTCGCACATGTAACGCACCACGTTCATGGCGTGCGAGATGAACAGATAGGTTAGATTGTGCTCGGTTTGCAGGTCCTTCAACAGGTTGAGAATCTGGGCCTGAATCGACACGTCCAGTGCCGACACCGGCTCGTCGGCCACAATCAGCCTGGGCCGGACTACCAGCGCGCGGGCGATGCCAATGCGTTGACGCTGGCCGCCGCTGAAGCTGTGCGGGTAGCGCCGCAGATGCTCCTTGCGCAGACCCACCTGCACAATCACCTCGGCCACCCGTTCTTCCATCTCACGGCCCGAGGCTATGCCGTTGACAAACAGCGGCTCACCCACGGTCTCCAGCACCGTCATGCGCGGGTTTAGCGAGGCATACGGGTCCTGGAAAATCATCTGGGCGTTGCGGCGCAGTTTGCGCAGATCGGGGCCGTTGAGCTGGGTGACGTTGACCATCTCGCCGTCCACCCGCAGATTCACCTCGCCCATGGTCGGCTCATACAGTCGAAGCAGCGTGCGCCCAAGCGTGGTTTTGCCGCTGCCGCTCTCGCCCACAATGCCGACAGTTTCGCCGGGGTTCACCGACAACGAGACACCATCGACCGCTTTGACATAGCCGACTGTGCGTTTGAGAAAGCCCTTTTGCACAGGGAAGTATTTCTTCAGATCCTTGATCTCGAGCAAGGGCAGGTTGTTGGCCGATGCGGCGGCCCTGACTCGAACAGAGTCCGCTTCAGCAGTCGTCGCTGCGGGTGCAATCGTTGGCGTTACGCTCATAGAATCTTTTCGGGTATTGCTCAGATTCGGATTTTGGACAGAATGACAGAATGGACAAATTTAGGATTTCGGTAACTACTCAGCCCTGATTTTTAGACAGGATTTACAGGACTAAACAGGATTTATCTTGTAAATCCTGTTCATCCTGTCAAAAACATCTGAGTGTTCGAATTTCTGCATATTGTCTATTTTGTCATTCTGTCCAAAAATCCGTATCCGTGCAGTCACTGCATTACTTTTGATACAAGAAACAACTCACCTGATGGGTCGGCGTAATCTCAAATAAGGGCGGGCGCTGGGTGTCGCACAGGCCGGGAATACGATGCTCGCAGCGGGAGAAGAAGGGGCAACCCCGCTGTTGAACAAATGGATTCGGCAACGTGCCACTGATCGGAACCAATCGCTCCTGATCGGCCTCAATGCGCGGGATGGACCGCCACAGTGCCTGGGTATACGGATGCAACGGCTCGGCGAACAACTCGTCCGTCGTGGCCCGCTCCATCACCCGACCCAGATACATCACAATGACTTCATCGGCCATCTCACCCACCACGGCCAGGTCGTGGCTGATATACATCATCGACATGCCAAACTCGGCCTGCAGCTCTTTCAGCAACTCCAGAATTTGCGCCTCAATGGTCACGTCCAATGCCGTGGTCGGCTCGTCCGCAATCAGCAATTTGGGGCTGCATGAGATGGCCATGGCAATCATCGCGCGCTGGCGCATGCCGCCGCTAAGTTGGTGCGGATACACATCGACAAGCCGTTTGGGCTGCGGGATACCGACCCGGCCCAGCACATCAATGGCGCGATTGCGGGCCGACTTTTTGGTCTCCCCCGGCAGATGCAGCAGGATGCCTTCGATGATTTGTTGCCCAATCGTATAGAGCGGGCTGAACGACGTCATCGGCTCCTGGAAGATCATCCCGATCTCTTTCCAGCGGATGCTGCGCATCTCCACGCTCATGGCCCCAAGGTCTAACACGTTGATGGTGTTAGTGCCGAGCTTGGCCGCGATGAGCTCCGGCGTGGGCAATGCCACCACATTACCCGCCCCAGCCAATGCGCCGGCCGGCACCCCAGCCGGCACCGCTTGTAACACCTTGCCATTGTTGTGCTTTGGGTCCAGATGCAGCAGAATTTCCCCACCCACAATTTTGCCCGGTGGCACAGGCACAATGCGCATGATCGACTGGGCCGTGACGGATTTGCCGCAGCCGCTCTCACCAATCACGCCAAGCGATTTGCCGTGTTGAATATCGAAGTCCACGCCATCCAATGCGTGCACCGTGCCTTCAAACAGGTTGAAATCAACCTGCAAGTTACGAACTTCGATCAGTGGATTTCCTTTGGTCATATTGAGGTCTGGTAATTGGTTGCTGGTAGTTGGTTGCTGGTGATTAGTCTTTGCCAACCACTAGCCACCAGCTACTAGCAACCTCTCCCCTTAACGTGTATAGGGATCGGCTGCATCGCGCAGGCCATCACCGACGAAGCTGAATAGAAGACCGGTGGCAATGACGAACAAGCCGGGGATCAGCTGCCACGGCTGTTGCGCCACCGACACCAGGTTTTGCGCGTCTTGCAACAGCACACCCCAGCTCACGGCCGGTGGTTGCATGCCAACACCAATGAAGCTCAATGAAGTTTCGGCGAGGATGCCGGCGGGAATGCCGTTGGTGATCGACACAATCAAGTGGCTGGTGAAGCCCGGCAACAGATGCTTCAAAATAATGCGCCACTGACCCGCACCCGCTGCCTGAGCCGCCAGCGCGTAATCTTCCTCACGCAACTGCAACAGCTTGCCACGCACCACGCGGGCCAAACCCGTCCAGCCAATAATTGAAAGTAATATCGTGATGGCGAAAAAGGTTTTCTCGGTTGACCAATCACGCGGCAACGCCGCCGATAGTGCAATCCACAACGGCAACTGGGGAATGGCCGATAGAAAGTCGATCAGGCGCTGCACGATCTCGTCGACCACGCCGCCGAAATAGCCCGATAGACCGCCTAGAACCACGCCGATGAGAAATGAAAGGGCAACGCCGACAATGGGAATGGCCAGCGAAATGCGAGCACCGTGGATTGTGCGCGAGAAGATATCTCGGCCCAGCCGGTCGGTGCCGAACAGGAACACGGGCGGTGCAGTCTTGCCCACGCCGGTGCTAAATAAATGCAGACTGGAAGGAAACAGACCCAACAACTTATAGGGATCACCCTGTGAAAAAAATTGGATCGGAATCGGCTTGGTCTCATCCGGCGTAAAGATGAACTTGAACGTCTTGGGATCGGCCTTGCGCTTCACCGCGTAAATAAACGGCCCGCGCAGACTGCCCTGGTGAATGAAGCGAATCGGCGTCGGCGGCCCTTGCTGCTGGCCCTCAAACCGGGTGGCCACGTTATACGGCGTCACAAACTCGGCGAAGATGGCCGAGAGATAGAGCAGTGCCAGCAAAAACACCGAGATGATGGCGAGTTTATGCCGTTTGAACTTCCACCAGATCAAATTCCACTGGGTGGCGTAATAGAACTTATCGTCCTTGTCCTGCGCCTGTGGGTCGACGGGAATGGGAGCCGGAGTCCCCGGCACATTTAGCGTCTGAGCACTCACTTGCGCACTCCTCCAAACCGGATGCGCGGGTCGAGCGCAGCCAGGGCGATATCGGACAGCAGCGTGCCAATGACGGTCAGCGTGCTCAACATCATGACGATGCCGCCGGCCAGATACAAATCTTGTGATTGAACGGCCCGCAATAGCACCGGGCCGGTAGTTTCGAGGCTAAGCACAATCGACACCACCACTTCGCCGCCTACCAGGCCGGGAAGCACAAAGCCGATGGTACTGATGAGCGGGTTGATGGCCATCCGAACCGGATAGCGCATCAACACCTGATATTCGGACAGACCCTTGGCACGGGCCGTGACGACGTATTGCTTTTTCAGCTCGTCGAGCAGGTTGGCCCTAAGCACACGAATGGCGACACCGGTGCCGGTCAGCCCAACAATCAGAAGCGGCAGGACCAGGTGCTTGCCCAGATCCAGCAGCTTGGCCAGGCTGAAGGGTGCATCAAGATACTGCTGCGAAAACAAACCCAGCGGTGAAAAGCCAATGACCGTGATCGAAAAGTAAGCCAGAATGAGCGCGAGGAGAAAGCCCGGTGTGGCCAGGCCGATGAAGCTGAGAAAAGTAGAGGCGTAATCAATGGCTGAGTATTGCTTCACGGCCGAAATAATGCCGATGGGCGTGGAGATGATCCAGGCCAGAACCAACGACATCAACGAAATCGCCATGGTACGCGGCACCCGTTCAGCCAGGATTTTGTTCACCGGCTCGTTCCACTGAAACGAGTAGCCGAAATCGCCTTGCAGCATGTTGGTGACCCAACTGACGTAGCGGACGTAAGCCGGCTTATCCAGGCCATATTGCGAGGTCAGCCGGTAGATCTCGTCCTCACCGACCTGCAAGCCAGATTGACGCAGGCTCTCAATCCGGAAGCTTACCCAATCCCCAGGCGGCAACTCAATAACGGCAAACGACACAATGGAAATCAAAATTAGGATTGGAACCAATGTGATGACACGACGAATAATAAAAGCCAACACGAGCAGTCACCTCTCAAACGGGGAGGCTGCTGGCTGCTAGCAGCTAGTAGCCAACAGCCTCCCTTCCAATCGATCACGAACAAAGCCGAGTTCGTCTTACGGCTGTTCAGTCCAATACAACTGCTCGCCGGCAAAGTTCAGCGCAATGGCATAGCCACCCGTCGCGACATTGCCCAGCTTCTTGTTGGCGATCATCGGATACTTCACGCCTTCAACAATGTTGATGAAGGGCAGGTTCTCGCGCTCCCAGGCGAATGCGTCCTCGGTGATCTTCTGCCACTCGGCAGAACCCGGCACGGCCGACCACCACTGCGCGGAGATGTCAGCGCCTTTGGTGATCCACTCCGGCGGCTTCTCACCGTTCTTGCCTTGTGACGAGATGAAATCGCCCCAGGCATCGCCGGCACGGCCAATGTTGTCGGTGGTGCCCAGACCGCCCATCCAACCCTGGTCGTGGCTCCAGAACACCGTGCTCATCAGGTCGTTGGTGCTGCGGCGGGTACCCCACAACGTGGAATCAATCTTCTTCAGCAACACGCTGATGCCGACTGCCTTCAGATCCTCGGCCACAATTTCGGCCACTGGTGCAATGTCCGGCGCGTGGCCGCCATGCTCGATCAAAATCTGGAAAGGCTTGCCATCAGCGCCCAGGCGCATGCCATCGGCATCCTTGTTGGTCAGGCCAATCTCATCCAACAACTTGGCGGCTGCCTCGGGGTTGTATGCGCTGGCTTCATCACCAACCGACTTCAACGGCAATGCGGCATAGCCGAAGTAGACGGTCTCGATGATTTCCGGCCGGTTGATGGCCATGCTCAGCGCCTTGCGGAACTTCGGATCGGCGCTGTACTTCTTCCAGTCCTCGGTGGCGGCCGTGCCCGTGTAGGTCTGGTTCAACTCCAGGCCGGTCGAGTCCACGTGCATGTCCAGCAACACCACATTGAAACCAGCCTTCTCTTCGTTCTCCTTGTAGAGAGGAACTTTGATCAACGCCGTGCTCTCGCGCAGGAAGTCGATCTCGCCGGCCAATACCTTCAAGTTCACCGCTTCCACATCCTGCACCTGGGTCGACACTAGCTTGTCGATATAGGGCAACTGTTGTCCCTCAGTGTCCACCTTGAAGTAGTAGGGATTGCGATCGAACTGCAACTGACTGTTGTCGGCGCTCGTGAGCAACCACGGATAGAGGCTGGGATAGTTGAGGCAGCGGGGCTGATTGACGTCCCAGTTCTGGCAACGCTTCTGGTTAAACAGCGACGGCCACTCATCTTCCTTCAACTTGGCTTCGGTCAACGCCGCAGCCAACTCGGCCTTATCGGCGTACTTCTCATGGAACTTCTTGAGGTAGTGGGCGGGGTTCAACCACTCGGTGTAACCCACCCAGCTCTCAATCGTGAACTGACGCAGGATGCCACCATAGGGCTGCTCATAGCTCATCTGGAAGGTGAACGGATCCACAAACGTCAGCGTCGGCTCCACACCATCCGGGCTGGCACCGCTCTTCCAACGGGATGGAAACACCGGGGTCAGCTTCTCGTTCTTGAGCATATCCTCATACGTGAAGCGCACATCCTCAGAGGTCACCGGCTCGCCGTCTGACCACTTCAATCCTTCGCGCATATGAAACGTGATGGTCTTGCCATCGGCGCTCACATCAAAGCTTTCCAGCACGTTGCCCTGCACGCCCTCGGTGCCAATGCCCGGGGCCATCAGCAGCGACTCGTTGTCCATGACGAAGAAGTCGGGCGACCAGTTGGCCGAGCTGTGGGCCGAGCGCAGCGTGCCGCCGTACTTGCCTGGCTTCCAATCCGGCAGGTCGGCTGTGCTCAAAATGACGCCAGGCCCAACCACGAATGGCATCTTGGGCAGGCGCTCTTCGACGGGCGGCAACTTGCCGGCCTTTACCATTTCAGCCAGCATCGGGGCTTCCTGATACTTGGTCATGGCAGCGACGGGGGCAGCCGGGGCCTCTGTTGCTGCGGGTGCAGCGGCAGCCTCTGTTGCAGCAGGTGCCTCTGTTGCGACGGATGCCTCGGTAGCGGCGGGGGCCGCGGCAGCGGGTGCCTCGGTGGCTGCCGGTGCGGCGGGGGCGGCGGGTGCAGCTGGGGCTGGGGTGCCGCCACTGCATGCGGCCAAAACAGATGCCACCACAAATAGGGCGGCCATCTTATACAAGCGACTTGGCTGTTGCATATTGATCTCCTAACGAATGGGATTTGGTCTCTCTTTCTTCTTTCCAGTTAAAAGGCTTCTACAACCTGCTCGGTCAGGGATTGGCGCAGGTTATCAAGTTGGGGCAATTCATTTCTAAAGCGACAAATCGTTCTCGCACCTCCAAAAACAAATTTCGAACAACGGCTTCACACAACCTTTACCTGTGTTGCACAAGCCGTCTTATCGGCATCGATAAAAGGCTAAATATCGATCAAAGGAAAGTCTTGGCCTTGGATCGTCATTCCCGCGAAGGCGGGAATCCAGAAATCACAATTACGGTTGCGATGGGGCTAAGCCTGGATTCCCGCCTTCGCGGGAATGACAGTGTTACTCAATACCCTTTTGTTGATATGCTTCTAAGCCTGTTGCAACTCCGGCTGCGCCCACACCAGCGGGAAGTGATCGCCGCGCATGAACTCGCCGTCTTTCACTTCGACAAACGGCTTCATCGGGTGATTGCCGCTTTCGACAAAGCGCGTCTCATTGGTCATGTAGTGAATGGCAATCGCTCGGCGCGGTCGCTCGCTAGGATTATCCGGCGAGCCGTGCCAGGTCAACGCGTGATGGAAATGCACTTCGCCTTTGCGCACTGGGCATGAGCGAACTTCGATGGGATGACCCTGGAACTCCTTGGGCATCTCGTTAAACGCCGGCACATTCTTGCGAATGAAGTCGATGTTGTTGCCCCACAGATGCGAGCCCGGCACCATGCGCATGCAGCCGTTCTCCTCGTCCACGTCATCCAAAGCCACCCAGGCCGTCACTTCGGTCATGGGCGCGATGATCGGCCACAACGGCGCATCCTGATGCCAGTGGGTGGTGCCACCGACCTTGGCCGGCTTGTACTGAATCTGGTCGTGCCAGATACGCAGGGCCGTCGCGCCGGTCAGTTGTGAGATCTCCTCGGCAATCCGCGTGTTGCGAATCAACAAATCGCGAAACGGCGTGCTGGCTTCCCAAATATTGACGATCTGCCAGACCGGGGCCGCATGAGCACCGCCATTGCCTTCGTTCAAATTGCGGCACAACACGGGTTGGGGAATATCCGGTTTGCCGTTGTCATCGATCACGCGGTGAACTTCGCTGCGCAAGAGGTCTACCTGTGCGTCGTCCAAAACACGCTCGCCGCGCAGGTACCCATCGCGCTTAAACTGCCGAATTTGATCCTGGTTCAACATGTCTAAAAACCTCCTGGTCTGGATGCGTGTTATCGCTATGTTTGTGAATCTAGTCAAATGGCTGTTGCAATCACTTGAGCCGTATCAACTGCAATATGTGCGCGAATCATGTCACTTCTGTAAAAGCAGTCGCATACCGTCTCACGCGGGTGCTGTCACAATTGTGATCGAATACAGGTTATAAGAACTGACATCTAGAATGTCAATTCATTAAACGGTATTTGTCAAACCAACAAACATGGCTGGGATAAACGAGGATAGATTGACAATCCAGCTTCCGTTTCTACAATTCGGCAAGTTGCTGCGGCAACTTGCCAGCTCAACCACAGTCCGCCGGCAAAATGAGGAGTGAAGGATATAACAACGATCCGCCATGAAATCGCGTGAACGTCAGGAACAGATTATTGCTTATTTGCTTTCAAAGGGCAATTTGCGCCTGGCGGAATTGCGTGAGCGCTTCCAGGTCTCCGAAGGCACCATTCGAAACGACTTGCGTGATCTGGAGGCCGGCGGCAAGCTGATTCGCACCCACGGCGGGGCCACATTACCCAAAATGCGGCTGGTCACCCATGGTTTCGTCGCTGGCTATGGCTCTCCAACTCATCTCACCAACGACGAGCAACAGCATCTGGAGGCCCACAATATGGCCCACCGCGCCGCCGAACTGGTGAACGAGGGCGATGCTATTTTGCTGTGCAGCAGCCCCATCACCCAGGCCATGGTCGATGAGTTGCTGCCGATGAAGCACCTGACCGTGCTCACCAACAGCTTCGATATTGCGCAGCGTTTGTCGCATAATCCCTCGCACACCGTCGTGCTCCTCGGCGGCCAGGTGCACTACAACGCCGACGCGATCAATGGCCCCATCGCCTCGGGCATGTTGGAGCGCATGCGGGTCAGCAAAGCCTTTATCAGCTGCGACGGCGTGAGCACGACCCAGGGATTTGCCAGCAATGAAATCGCTGACGCACAGGTGAAGTCGAGCATGATCTCGTGCGCCGACACCGTCATCATGCTGGCCCCCAGCCACACCATAGGCCATCTGGCGTTGATGAGTTTCGCCAGCCTGAATCAGGCCCATCACTTGATAACAACACACGAAGCGCCGACGGATATGTTGCGCGTGCTCATGTCGTCGGGCGTGCGCGTGTCGCTATGCGGCGAGCGCATCACCGAAATTTGCGCCGACTGCCCGCCCGACCGCAAGTGGCGCATCGGCTTCAGCAACCTCACCGAAGATCAGGACTTTTCGATTAAAGTCCGCGAGAGCATCGAGAAGGCGGCCCAATCATTGGGCGTGATCGATCTGGTGCTGACCGACAACGCGGCCGAGCCCAGCATCGCCCTCGAAAATGCGCGGCGCATGGTCGATGCCAATCTCGACCTGATGATTGAATATCAGCAGGACGAGCGCACCAATTACATCCTGATGGACATGTTTCGCAGCGCGCGGCTACCCGTCATCGCTGTCGATATTCCCATGCCCGGTGCAGTTTATTTCGGTGCTGATAACTATCGCGCCGGCCGCATTGCCGGCGAGGCTGCCGCGAGTTGGATTCGCGAGCACTGGGCCGGCAAGCTCGACAAGATCGTATATCTGGAGCAGACCGAATCTGGCTCCATTCCCGCGGCACGCATTCAAGGCACATTGGACACCTTGCGCGCCATCATTCCCATCAAAGACAGCGACATTCTGCACTGCGACACGCACGGCGGCCTCGAAGAATCGCGCATGGCCGCGTTGAATGCGTTGCGCAATATTCCGTGGGGCAAGCATGTGTTGTTCATCGGCATCAACGCCAACTCCGCCATCGGCACGCTGGAGGCAGCCGAGACGCTGGGCCGCCAAAGTTGCACCGCCGTCGTCAGCCAGAACGCCAGCCGGCGCATTCGCAGCGAGTTACGCCGTGGCAACCCGATGTTGATCGGGGCCGTGGACTACTTTCCCGAGGCCTATGGCGACCGCATTTTGCAGATGGCAATGCATTTGCTAGCCGGCCGGTCCGTACCGCCCGCAACCTATACCGATCACGCGCTCATCACCGCCGCCAACGTCCAACGCTTCTATCCCAACGACCCCAAAGAGGTCACCGAATTGTTTGCCATGCCGGCGGCGCCCATTGCTCAGACCGTGCTCATTGCCGCGAAGTAAGTCGTCATTTACGAAAAAGGAAAGTCTTTACATCACAACGTCATTCCCGCGAAGGCGGGAATCCAGAACTCCCAATTGCTGTTGCGTCGGGGTTACGCCTGGATTCCCGCCTCCGCGGGAATGACGGCTTAAATTTTTGCGTTCCACTTTGTATCCGCTGCCATGCACACGCCCCATATTGCCCCCACCCTTGCAACCCAAACAATAGCTCTACCCCGCGCCAAAGTCGGCGTGTTCGGCATTGGCCTGGCCGCATATTGGCCGCAGTTCGACGGCCTCAAGGAACGACTGGAGGGCTATCAGCGCGAGGTCGAAGCGCATCTGGCCGGCTTTGGTGCTGAGGTGGTGTCGGCGGGGCTGGTCGACAACGCGCCAGCGGCGATGGCGGCCGGCGACCTGTTTGCGCAGGCCAATGTCGATCTGATCATTTGCTACGTCGGCACCTATGCCACCTCGTCCCAGGTGTTGCCAGCCGTGCAGCGAGTGAAGAAGCCGGTGCTGGTGTTGAACTTGCAGCCCTCGGCTTCGCTCAACTACGCCAATATCGACACCGGCGAGTGGCTGGCCAATTGCTGCGCGTGTTGCGTCCCCGAAATTAGTAATGCGTTTGCGCGCTGCCGCATCGACTTCAACGTCGTGTCCGGCCAACTGCAACCGGAGTCACCGGCCGGCGCAAAGGCGTGGGCGACGATTGCCGATTGGGTGCGCGCGGCCGGCGTGATGCGCGCCCTGAATCACAGCCGCATCGGCTTTCTGGGTCATACGTATCCTGGCATGCTCGATCTATATTCGGACAACACCATGATCCAGGCCCAAACCGGCGCGCATGTGGAAATGCTGGAGATGGACGATCTGGAGCAACGGGTGAACGCCGTGAGTGCGGCCCAACTGCAAGCCAAAGAGCACGAGATTCGCGACACGTTCGAGTTTGCCCAGCAAGGGCGCGACAAGATCAGTATGCCGGTGTCGCCGGTGTCGCTCACGTGGTCGGCCCGCGTGGCGTGCGGTCTGGATGCGCTGGTCAAGGACTTCGATCTGCAAGGCCTCACCTATTACCACCGCGGCATCGACGGCAATATCTTCGAGCAACTAGGTGCCGCGCTCATCGTGGGCAATTCACTCCTCACTGCGCGCGGGGTGCCCTGTGCCGGCGAGGGCGACCTTAAAACGTGCCTGTCCATGTTCATCCTGGATCGCTTCGGCGCTGGCGGCAGCTTCACCGAGTTCTACGCCATGGACTTTAACGAGAACTTCGTGCTGATGGGACACGATGGACCGATGCACATTGCCATCAGCGAGGGCAAGCCGGTGTTGCGCGGCCTGGGCTTGTTCCACGGCAAGCGCGGCTATGGCCTGTCGGTCGAGGCCAAAGTCAAATATGGCCCCATCACCATTCTGGGCACCACCCAGACGGCCGACGGCAAGCTCAAGTTTTTGGTGGCCGAGGGCGAAGCGATTCCCGGCCAGACTTTTCAAATTGGCAACACCAACTCGCGGCTCAAGTTTTCGCTTGGGCCGGCCGAGTTTATGGACACCTGGTGTACGCATGGGCCGACGCACCACGTCGCGCTCGGCATCGGCCACCTGCGCAGCAAGCTCGACAAGCTGGCGCGCATGATGGATATTGAAATCGTTTTGGTTGCTGGTGGTTAGTTGCTAGTGGCTAGTAGTTGGTTGCTGGTAACCAGCAACCAACTACTAGCCACCAGCAACCGGTTACAAAAGGGAGACAACAACACACTATGGAGCGGGTTTGCTTTTTAATTCGGGTGAAGCCCGATCGCATCGAGGAATACAAGGAGCGGCACAAGGCCGTTTGGCCGGACATGCAACAGGCGCTGCACGAGACCGGCTGGCACAACTACTCGTTGTTCCTGCGCCCCGACGGTCTGCTGGTCGGCTACTTTGAAACGCCCAATCTCAAGGCTGCACAGGAGGGCATGAAGCAACGCGAGGTCAACACGCGCTGGCAGGATTACATGGCCGATTTGTTCATGACGGCCGATGGTGGCCACGCCGACGACAACTTTGGCATGCTGGAGCAGGTCTTTTATCTTCCGTAGTTCAACGCTTCGAGCTTTGAGCTTTTCTGAAAGCTCAAGGCTCACCACCCCACTCACTTATATATGACTACCTCATACCAAGCGGCCTACGACGTGCTGGCCGACCAGATTACTGCGAAGGGCATTGACCTTGCGGCCGTGGAAACCGCGCTCAAGCAGCAACACATCGAAACGCCCAGTTGGGGCTATGCCAACAGCGGCACGCGCTTCAAGGCGTTCCCATGGCCCGGCGCAGCCCGCACCACCCGCGAGAAACTCAGCGACGGCGCGATGGTGCACAAGATGACGGGCGTGGCCTCCAGTGTCGCCGTGCATATTCCCTGGGACGTGCCGGAAGACAATGACTACACCGCCATGCGCCAGTTTGCCGAGAGCCAGGGCATCACCATCGGCGCGGTGAACCCCAACGTGTTCCAGGACGAAGCTTACCGGCTGGGCAGCCTGGGCAGCCCCACCAGCGGCAGCCGCGAGATGGCGCTGGATCACCTCATCGAGTGCTGCGACATCATGGCCAAAACACATAGTCAGGACTTGAGTCTGTGGTTTGCCGACGGCACCAACTATGCCGGCCAGGACGATCTACGCGCACGCAAGCGCCGCTTCGAGGAAGGCCTCAAAGTGACGTATGAGCATCTGCCCAAAGACGGCCGCATGCTCATCGAGTACAAATTCTTCGAGCCCGCGTTCTACAGCACCGATGTGCCGGACTGGGGCACAGCGTATGCCTTCGCGCTCAAACTGGGGCCGCAGGCGCAGGTGTTGGTCGATCTGGGTCATCACGCCTCGGGTGTGAACATCGAGCAGATTGTGGCATTTTTGTTGGACGAGGGCCGGCTGGGCGGCTTCCATTTTAATAATCGAAAGTATGCCGATGACGACCTGATCGTGGGCAGCGTCAACCCCTACGAGCTGTTCCTGATTTACAACGAGCTAGTCGGCGCGGCCCAAAGCAAGGACGCCGTGGCCGCAGCCTGCGCCAAGCAGGTGGCCTACATGATCGACCAAAGCCACAACATCGAGGGCAAGATGTTGCCCATGATTTTGAGCGTGGTGAACTGCCAGGAAGCCTACGCCAAGTCGCTGTTGGTGCAACGCGATGGAGTCACCGCGCTGCAACAAGACGGCGACGTGCTGGGCGGCCACAACCTGCTCAACGACGCCTACAAAACCGATGTGCGGCCGCTGCTGATGAAAATCCGCGACGAGCTCGGCGTGCCGGCAGACCCCATCGCCGCCTATCGCGCCAGCGGCTACGAAGCCCAGATCGCCGCCGCGCGCGGCAAGGCAACGGCGGCCGGCGGGTATCAGTCTTAGGAGTGGCTAGTTGCTGGTGGTTGGTTGCTGGTAGAGAAACCCAGTGACCAGCAACCAGCAACCAACCACCAGCAACTTTCTTCCCATGCCTAAAAACCTTTGGAACGATTCCGACGCGGCCGGCCTGAGTGGCCTGGATTTACTGGTCTATCGCTCGCATCTGCTGGGTGCAGATCGCAGTGTGTGCAATATTTTCGGCGGCAACACCGGCAGCAAAACGGTCGAGAAAGATTTTCGCGGCCGCGATGTGCGGGTGTTGTGGGTGAAGGGCAGCGGCAGCGACCTGGCCACCATGCAGCGCAAGGATTTCGCTGGCCTGCGCATGGACGACATTGAGCCGCTGTTCGAGCGCGAGAGCATGAGCGACGAAGACATGGTGGCCTATCTCACCCAATGCCTCATCGGCACCAACATGCCGCGCCAGAGCATCGAGACCCTGCTGCACGCCTTTATTCCCGCCGCGCACACCGACCACACCCACCCCGATGCCGTCATCTCGCTGGCCTG
>Ga0105048_10008320_pt1 | contig 16613 bp, 17 predicted proteins | sample MAT05_FD_78382 | JGI IMG/M metagenome (GOLD analysis project Ga0105048, IMG submission 78382) | Freshwater microbial communities from Lake Fryxell liftoff mats and glacier meltwater in Antarctica - MAT-05 | ecosystem: Environmental > Aquatic > Freshwater > Ice > Liftoff microbial mat | place...
AGTCTTGCGTCTCGTAACCAGCAGGAAGAAGCTACCTACTCACCACCACGTACCAGCAGCACCAAAGAAGTTCCGCTGAAAGTGCAAAAGCTGATCGAAGAGATGTACAACGCGAGCAGCGAGAAGCGTGCAGAGAGCGGCAATGTTCTCAAAACCGACATGTACGCACCGCCTGTTGTCAATACGCAGGGCCAAGCTACGGGACGGATCGTGAATGTGAGCGCCTGAAGGGCTATTGCAAGCGCTCTTTCGAAGGGATGGGCAACGGGAATGACATCACCTCAATGCCTTCTTCCACCAGCGAGTGGGTTTCGTCCGGTGTAGCGGTGCCGCGAATACTGCGGGCTTCTGTCTCTCCGTAGTGAATTTTGCGCGCTTCTTCTGCAAAATTACTGCCCACGTCGGTGGTTTCACAAACCAGCTTACGCGCCAGCGCAACCCATGCTGCGCTTGCTGCATCGCTGTCAGTACGGGAGGCATCCGCAGCGTCGGATCGATCTAGCTGCTCTGAACGACTCCGAGACAGTGCCAGCCTTGGTGCACTCAGCTTCTTGGAAATAGTTGGGTCACCACACAGTGGACATTGCACCAGTGACCTTCGACTTTGGTCTAAAAAATCAGCTTCGGAGCCAAACCAACCCTCAAAGACATGTCCCAAAGTACATTGCAAATCCAACACTTTCATGGGCTGCAGCTCATTATCTGGAGAACGAAGGGCAAGGCGTCAGGTTCCCAGCATCTGGCGTACGGCATTGCTGCACAAAGCCAGTAAGCCACCAGGGAACAAGCCCAGCACAAGCACCAAACCGCCATTAATACATAGTACTACCCGGACATCCAATGGGGCAACCACACTACTCGCTGTTATGGGATCGTCAAAGTACATCACCTTGATCACACGCAGGTAATAGAAGGCGCCAATCAGTGACATCAACACTGCGAAAACGGCAATGCCCAAGTGGAAGGCTTGCCCAGACGCAACCAGTGCCTGCAGCACAGCCAGTTTGGCGTAAAAGCCCACTAACGGTGGAATACCAGCTAAAGACAACAGACAAACTGCCATGACGCCGGCGTACAAGGGACTACGTTGGTTCAAACCAGCCAAGTCAGCAATTTCTTCACTCTCAAAACCTTCTTGCGATAACAGCAGCAAGATGCCGAAGCTTGCAAGCGTGGTTAACACATAGGTGATGACGTAAAACATCGCGGAGCTATACGCATTTGCAGTGAACGTCAGTGAATCTCCGCTGACTACACCTGACATGAGGCCCAGCAACACAAAACCCATCTGCGAAATAGTCGAAAATGCCAACATCCGTTTGACATTGGTCTGCGCAATGGCAGCCAAGTTACCCACCAGGAGAGAACCAACTGCCAGTATCAGTAGCATTTGCTGCCAATCCATGGCCAGCGGTAAAAGCCCCTCAACCAACAAACGCATCGTGATCGCAAATGCGGCCAATTTGGGGGCTCCGCCAATCATCAGCGTGATGGATGTGGGCGCTCCTTGGTAGACATCCGGAATCCACATATGGAACGGCACTGCACCCAGCTTGAATGCCAGACCCGCTACCACGAAAACGAGACCAAATACCAGCACCTGATGCCGGATTTGACCGGATGCGATCGCTTTGAATATCTCGGTGATGTCCAGCGAACCTGTCGCACCGTAAAGCATGGACATGCCGTACAACAAAAACCCTGAAGCCATGGCGCCTAATACGAAATACTTCATCGCCGCTTCCGTCGCGGTGGCGTTGTCTCGTCGAAGTGCTACCAGCGCATAACTGGAAAGTGTCAACAACTCCAAGCCCATATAGAGCACCAGCAGGTTGTTGCCAGAAATCATGACCGACATACCCAGCAATGCGAAAATGCTGAGCGTAAAAAGCTCCCCACCGCGTAGCATGCCGCGCTGAGCCGAATATGTGCGGGCATAGACCAGAGTGACCATCACGGCAATGGTCGAAAAACACTTGAGCCAGTTCCCCATGGAATCACTGACGATCATGTTTCCAAAACCATATAGCGTCGCACCGCTGAGGGCAAGGTCAGCCTGTAAATAAGCCACGACGGCAAGAGATGCCAACGTCACAACATAGGTTTTGCCACGCAAGGCACTCTTGACGCCCAAGTCCATCAAAGCGATGAAACAACCCATCACTAGAAGAACCAGATCCGGTACAACTATGATCCAACTGATTTTGTCAATCATCTTTCGTCTCTCAATTCAGTTTGATCAGTTCAACTTGGAAATCGCAACATGCTTAAGCAGTTGCGCAACCGAAACATCCATAACGTCTGTAAATGGCTTGGGATACACGCCCATCCACAACACGGCTGCCGCAAGCAGCGCCAGCATCAGGAACTCACGAGCATTGATATCTTTCAATGCCTTCACATCGTCGTTAACAACAGGTCCGAGATACACGCGTTTGAACATCCACAATGTGTAGGCTGCACCGAAGATCAATGCCGAAGCAGCGGCAAGGCCAACCCAGAAGTTGAACTTGACGGCGGCCAATATCACCATCCACTCCCCGACAAACCCAGCTGTTCCTGGCAAGCCGCAATTGGCCATAGCAAAAAATAGTGAAAATGCCGCAAACTTGGGCATGGTGTTGACTACGCCACCGTAGCTCGCAATTTCACGCGAATGCACGCGGTCATACAAGACACCAATGGACAGGAACATGGCACCAGAGACAAAACCGTGTGCAATCATTTGCACCAGCCCGCCAGACATGCCAAGATCAATGAATATAAAAAAGCCCAAGGTCACAAAACCCATGTGCGCGACGGAAGAATACGCCACCAGCTTTTTCATGTCTTGCTGCACCAGGGCTACAAGGCCCACATAAATCACAGCGGTCAAGGACAAGGCAATCATCAGCCATGCCCATTCATGGGCAGCGTCCGGCGCAATTGGCATGGAAAAACGCAGAAAACCGTACGCACCAAGTTTCAGCATAATGGCCGCCAGCACAGCGGACCCGCCAGTAGGAGCCTCGACGTGCACATCTGGCAACCAGGTGTGTACAGGCCACATCGGTACTTTGACAGCAAAGGCGGCAAAGAAGGCAAAGAACAGCATCGTTTGGCTGGTACTGTCCAAAGGCAAGCTATGCCAAGTTGCCAAATCGAAACTACCGCCCGACTTCGTGTACAGATAGATCAGGGCGACCAACATTAGCAGGGAGCCCAATAACGTGTACAAGAAGAACTTGAAAGCCGCGTAAATCTTGTTCGGTCCGCCCCAGATACCAATGATCAAATACATCGGAATCAACGTGGCTTCGAAGAACACATAAAACAGCAAGCCGTCCAGTGCACAAAACACGCCAATCATTAGACCGCTGAGTATCAAAAAAGCGGCCATATATTGATTGACACGGCGCGTGATGACCTCCCACCCAGCAATGACAACAATTACATTGATAAACGCTGTCAGCAGGACGAACCACAATGATATGCCGTCGACACCCAAATGGTATTTGACATTGAAGCGACCTATCCACGTGGTGTTCTCAACAAACTGCATGGCTGCCGTTGTTGTATCAAACTGCATATACAGCGGCAGGGTAATCAGGAAACTGATAACCGCACCGATCAGGGCTACCCAGCGTACAGCTGTTGCCTGGTCGTCACGCCCCAGCGCGAGCAAAACCAGACCGAACGCTATAGGCGTCCATATCGCAAGGCTCAACCATACCATTTTCTTCTTCTCCTACTTGAGCCAAACAAAGTACGTCATGAGCACAAAAATACCCAAAATCATGACCAGGGCGTAGTGGTACAAGAATCCGGTCTGCGCCTTGCGCACCAAACCAGAAATCCACCCCACCAGCTTCCACGAGCCATTCACCAGCGTGCCATCAATGATGGCTTGATCACCCACCTTCCACAAACCGGTACCTAACGCCCGGGCCCCTCGGGCGAGGATGTTTTCGTTGATCCAATCGAGGTAGTACTTGTTTTCCAGCAGGTTGAAAACCGGCATGAAAGTTTTCTTGATGGCTGCTGGCCACTCTGGCTTCACCATGTAAAACACATAGGAGAGTGCCACGCCAGACGCAGCAAGCAGCAAGGGCAAAGTGGTCAGGGAATGGACGGCCATCTGCCAGGGACCATGAAACTTCTCACCCAGTTCTTTCATGGCAGAGTGCAAATCAGCATTAATAAAGATGGCGTCCTTAAAGAAGTCGCCATACAGCATGGGCTCAATCGTCCAGTAGCCGATGAACACGGACGGAATTGCCAATAACACCAGCGGCACCGTCACGACCCATGGCGATTCGTGGGGGACATGGTGGCTACCATGATGCCCGTGGTCCGTGTGGGCATCGTGGTGGGCATCCGGATTTTGGTCAAAGCGCTCCTTTCCATGGAACACCAAGAAATACATGCGGAAGGAATAAAACGCGGTTACGAAGACACCTGCCAGGACCGCAAACTTTGCAAAGCCAGCGCCTGGTAAGTGACTCTCCATCACCGCTTCAATGATGCTGTCCTTGGAGTAGAAACCGGCAAACAAAGGGGTGCCAATCAACGCAAGTGAACCCAATAAAGACGTAATCCATGTAATGGGCATGTACTTGCGCAGCCCACCCATCCACCGGATATCCTGGTTATGGTGACAACCCATAATGACCGATCCGGCTGCGAGGAACAGCAAAGCTTTGAAAAAAGCATGCGTCATCAAATGGAACACAGCCACTGAATAGGCAGACGCACCCAAAGCAACTGTCATGTAGCCTAGCTGAGATAGCGTCGAATACGCAACCACGCGCTTGATGTCGTTCTGAATGATGCCCAGAAAACCCATGAACAACGCTGTAATCGCACCAATCACCATGATGAAGCTCAAAGCGGTATCACTGAGCTCAAACAGCGGTGACATGCGCGCCACCATGAAGATACCCGCCGTCACCATGGTTGCCGCGTGGATCAATGCGGAAATAGGAGTGGGGCCCTCCATGGAGTCTGGCAACCACACATGCAATGGAAACTGGGCCGACTTGCCCATGGCACCAATGAACAGACATATGCAGATAACTGTGATTAGCATCCAGTCGGTGCCTGGCAAAGTGAGACTAGCCAACTCAGCAGACTTGCCAAATGCTTCTGCGTAATTCAAGGTGCCAGCATACGCCGCGATGAGCCCAATGCCCAGAATAAATCCAAAGTCACCCACGCGGTTGACTAAGAAAGCCTTCATATTGGCGAAGATCGCGGTGGGCTTGTTGTACCAAAAGCCAATCAACAGATAGGACACCAAGCCCACTGCCTCCCACCCGAAGAACAACTGCAACATGTTATTGCTCATGACCAGCATCAACATGGAGAACGTAAACAGCGAGATGTAAGAGAAAAACCGGTTGTAGCCCTCGTCTTCTTCCATATAGCCGATGGTGTACAAGTGCACCATCAAGGAGACAAAAGTCACGACGCACATCATCATCGCGGACAAGCCATCGATGAGAAAACCGATCTCCATCTTCAAACCACCCACGACCATCCAGGTGTAAATAGTCTCGTTCAGGCGGGCACCGTCTATTGCAACCGCCTTCAAAGTCATGACCGACACGATAAACGAGATCAACACACCGAGAATAGTGACCGTGTGGCTGGCGCGACGGCCAATTACGTTGCCACCAAACTGGGTTCCGAGCACGCCGGCGAGTATGGAACCCACCAGCGGTGCCAAGGGCACCCATAGCAAGGTAGAAACAGACAGGGTTTGACTCATATTCTTGTTAACCCTTGAGCGTATTGAGTTCGTCCACGCTGATGCTGGACTTGTTGCGGAACAGTAGTATCAAAATTGCCAGGCCAATGGCGGCCTCTGCAGCAGCAACGGTCAAGATGAAGAATACAAATATCTGCCCGTGCATATCATTTAAGTAATGAGAGAACGCAACAAAATTCGTGTTAACCGCCAACAGCATGAGCTCAATTGCCATCAGCAACACAATCAGGTTGCGACGATTCAGAAAAATACCCACGACCGCCAATGCAAACAATATGGCACCCAAGGACAGGAAGTGACCCAATGTCAATATCATGCTTTTTTCTCCACTGAAGCTGAGTCTGCCGCAGGCGTTGCAACTGCCGCCTGGGTTGCTGCGTACTTGACCACTGAGAGGCGGTCTTTGGCCTTCACGCGCACCTGGTCCGATACGCTGATAAGTTTTGAATCCTTTCGGACGCGGAGCGTGAGCGATATCGCGGCGATCATTGCAACCAAGAGAATTGCCGCAGCTACTTCAAGAGGATAGATGTATTGCGTGTAAAGCAACTTGCCCAACTCTTTAGTATTGGATGCACCGGGCACTGCTGCTGTGACAGGTTCATCGACTACGCGAAACCCTCCCATCAATACGGCCGACATTTCAAGTGCGATAACAACTCCTACGAGTGCCGCAAATGGGAAGTGCTTCCAAAAGCCATTGCGAAGGCTTTCCTTGTTGACGTCCATCATCATGACAACAAACAGGAACAGCACCATCACAGCGCCAACATAGACCAGTACCAGAATGATGGACAAAAACTCTGCCTTGAGCAACATCCAGATCATGGAAGCTTGAAAAAAAGTAAGCACCAGGAACAGCACTGCATGTATGGGGTTACGGGCAGTAATTACGCGAAATGCAGCAAATAGCATGATCGCGGAAAATACATAAAACAGACCGGTCGTGACACTCATGATTCAGATTCTTTCTTGCGCTGGATCAACGGTACTTGGCATCGATCTGACGATTGGCCGCTATCTGGCTTTCGTAACGGTCACCAACCGCCAGCAACATGTCTTTGGTGAAATACAAGTCTGCACGGGACTCTCCGTGGTACTCAAAAATTTGAGTCTCCACTATTGAGTCCACCGGACAGCTTTCTTCACAAAAGCCACAGTAAATACACTTATTCAGGTCAATGTCGTACCGCGTTGTGCGGCGCGAGCCGTCGTCACGCATCTCAGACTCAATAGTGATGGCCATTGCCGGACACACAGCCTCGCACAATTTGCAAGCAATGCATCGCTCCTCGCCGTTTTCGTAGCGGCGTAAAGCATGCAGTCCCCTAAAACGAGGCGATAGAGGCGTTTTCTCTTCCGGGTATTGCAATGTCACCTTTTTGCGAAAGGCATATTTCCCCGTCAACGCCATACCCTTGAACAATTCGATCAATAAAAAACTGCCCAAGAAATCCTTTAATGAAAAGGCTTGTGGCTTAGGGGCTATTGTGTTGGATGTCATCGTTGCTCTCTCACTTCCAAATATTCCATGGAGTTTGCATCCATGCGCCAACAACGACCAACCAGACCAGCGTCACAGGGATAAACACTTTCCAACCTAAGCGCATGATCTGGTCGTAACGGAAACGCGGAAACGTTGCACGCACCCATATAAAGAACGACATGAACATAAAGGCCTTGATGCCCAACCAGATCCAGCCTGGAATCCAGTTGAGTAACGGCGTGTCGATAGGCGACATCCACCCACCCAAGAACATGATGGCACCCAATATCGCCACTAGATAAAAATTGGCGTACTCGGCCAACTGGAACATGGCGAAAGACATGCCCGAATACTCGACCATATGACCGGCAACAATTTCCGCCTCGCCCTCCACCACATCGAAAGGATGGCGGTTGGTCTCGGCCATGCTAGATATCACGTAGACCACAAAAACTGGTAGCAAAGGCAACCAGTTCCAGGACAAGAAGGTCAAACCCATACTGGCAAAGTGCCCCTGGCCTTGGCCCATCACAATGTCCGTCAGGTTCAAGCTGGACGACACCATCAAAACGACGACAAAGCAAAAACCCATCGCAATCTCGTAGCTAACCATTTGCGCGGAAGCTCGCAGGGCGCCAAGGAAAGCGTACTTCGAGTTCGATGCCCAACCAGAGATAATAATCCCGTATACCTCCATCCCCGCTATCGCGATCAGAAACAGAAGGCCCGCGTTAATGTTGGACAGAGCAACTTCCGGTCCAAACGGAATCACAACCCACGCAGCTAGGGCGGGCGTAATCGTCAACACTGGACCCAAGAAGAACAGCCCCTTGCTCGCCGCAGCAGGGACCAGGACTTCCTTGGTCATAAGCTTTAATGCATCGGCGATAGGCTGCAACAAACCAAAAGGCCCGACCCGATTGGGGCCATGGCGAACCTGCATATAACCCAGTAGCTTTCGTTCCCACAACGTTGTATAGGCGATCACACCCATCAGCGGAAGTACGAGTGCAAGAATCTTGATCAATGTCCAGACGACGGGCCACACGATCCCTGACCACCAAGCCTGGGGCAGCAGCCCAAAACCAAAATTGTATATAACGTCGATCATGGTGCCGCCTCAAGAGCCATGTCCAAGGTGTGTCCAGCACGGCCATCAGCTGTCAGCTGCAAAGACGTTGCCCGTCGAACAATACTATCGAGTTGGTACATGCTGGCCACACAAGGCTTAGGCCCTGTTGAAGTCACGTATGAGTCAGATGCGGACCCGTTGCACAAGCGATGTCCGGCAATTTGAGCGGGCAACCCTCCATCCATATGGGTTTCCATGTGCTTGAACACGTCTTGTGACGACTCAAAGCCAAAACCGGGTACGCCAAGTACATCAGCAATTGCACGCATCACTTTCCATGCCGGGCGGGCTTCGCCAAAGGGCTTGACAACCGCATAAAAGCTTTGAACCCGTCCCTCTGCGTTTACAAACGTGCCAGGAGTCTCCGTGAAAGGTGCAATAGGCAAGAGGACGTCGGAACACGACATATTCGCTTTAAAGGGGCTGAGTGTCACCACCATTTCAGCACGCTGTAGCGCATCACTTGCGGACTTACCCAAGGCGGAATCAAACTCCGGCTCGGTGTTTAGCAAAATGGCCGCTTTCAGACCTCCTGAGAGCATTTGATGTGCATTGAGCCCCTTGTCGCCCGGTAACGCATTGACAAGCTGTGCACCCACCGTATTGGCGGCTTCGGTCAAGTAGCCAACGTTCGCACCAGTTTGCTGCGCAATCCAGGTTGCCAACTCCAGCAACTTCGAAGCCTCGCCGTGGTGGGCAGCGGCGTTGCCGAGCAATACCGCTTTACGCTCTCCACCCAACAGACTTTTCGCGACTGCCATTGACTCCGCATCAGCCGTGCCCGGATGCGGGGCTGCAACATCTTGGGCTTCGGCAATCGCCGTGGCTATGTTGGCAAGGATCTGAACCCATTCCGAAGGCGCAGCCAACCGGGTGTTTTGTACAGCCATCGCCCAATCTGCGGCCTGGTCGTCCAAACGACTCACCACACATCCGCTACGAGTGGCCTGACGAATTCGCTGCGCAAACAGAGGGTGGTCTTTGCGTAAATTGGAGCCGATGACCAAGGCCCTTTGTAAGGTAGAGAGGTCTGCGATCGCCATGCCCAGATAACGTGCACCGGGCGTGCCGACTTCAAACTCCGCATTACGCAGCCGATAGTCGATGTTTTCGCTGCCTAACCCCCTGACCAACGCTCCAGTAAGGTAAAGCTCTTCAAGAGTACTGTGCGGACTCACCAGCGCGCCGATGGATGCAGCACCATGTTGAGTTTTCACACTTTGCAATCCGTGCGCCACGTATTCCAGCGCAGTCTTCCAATCCACAGTCTTCCACTCCCCACCCTGCTTGATCATCGGGGCGGTCAGACGCTCGGAGCTATTGAGGGCTTCGTAGGAGAAACGGTCGCGGTCGGCGATCCAGCATTCGTTGACGGCCTCATTCTCGAGAGGCACAACCCGCATGACAGTGTTGTTTTTGACCTGGATCACCAGATTGGTCCCAGTGGAATCGTGTGGGCTAATCGATTTGCGACGAGACAATTCCCAAGTGCGTGCGCTGTAACGGAACGGCTTGCTGGTCAGCGCGCCGACAGGACATATATCGATCATGTTGCCAGACAATTCGGAATCAACCGAAAGTCCTACAAAAGCTTCTATCTCTGCGTGTTCGCCCCGATGGGACATACCCAACTCCATCGCGCCCGCAATTTCTTGTCCAAAGCGCACGCAGCGCGTGCAATGGATACAACGGCTCATTTCTTCCATGGAAATCAGAGGACCGATGTCCTTGTGGAAGACTACACGTTTTTCTTCTTCGTAGCGCGAAGAGGATCCGCCGTAACCCACCGCCAAATCCTGCAACTGGCACTCGCCACCTTGGTCACAAATCGGGCAATCCAACGGATGGTTGATCAACAAAAACTCCATGACGGACTTTTGCGCCTTGATCGCCTTATCGCTCTTGGTACGAACAATCATGCCTTGTGTAACCGGTGTGGCGCACGCCGGCATCGGTTTGGGCATCTTCTCCACATCCACCAAGCACATGCGGCAATTGGCGGCGATGCTGAGCTTCTTGTGGTAACAGAAATGCGGGATGTAGGTGCCTGCTTTTTCAGCCGCATGCATGATCATGCTGCCTTCGACAATGTCAACCTTTTTACCGTCGAGTTCGATTTGAATCATCTTGGGACTCGTTCTAAACGTAAGCAGGGACCATACAGGTCTTGTGCGCAACGTGGTACTCAAATTCATGCCTGAAGTGCTTGATCATGGCGCGGACAGGCATTGCGGCAGCGTCGCCCAGTGCGCAAATTGTGCGCCCCTGAATATCTTCCGCAACGCTGTCCAGCAGGTCCAAATCAGCCAGCCGGCCGTGGCCAGTCTCAATGCGGTCCACCACGCGTGACAACCAACCAGTGCCCTCACGACAGGGTGTGCACTGTCCGCAAGACTCATGCATATAAAAGTAGCTCAAGCGCTGCAAGCTCTTGACCATGCAGCGGGTGTCATCGAGGACGATCACGGCACCAGAACCGAGCATGGAGCCCGCCTTGGCAATGGAGTCGTAGTCCATCGTGCAGTCCATCATGATGGAGGCCGGCAAAATGGGAGATGACGATCCACCAGGGATCACAGCCTTCAATTGCCTACCAGCGCGTACGCCGCCTGCCAACTCCAGCAACTTGGAGAAAGGCGTGCCCATGGGAACTTCATAATTACCTGGCATTTCCACGTCGCCGCTAACCGAGTAGATCTTGGTGCCGCCGTTGTTTGGTTTGCCACATTCCAGATACGCCTGCCCGCCGTTGCGAATAATCCAAGGTACTGCAGCAAACGTTTCAGTGTTGTTGATCGTTGTTGGCTTACCGTACAAACCAAAACTTGCGGGAAATGGTGGTTTGAAGCGCGGCTGGCCTTTCTTGCCTTCTAGCGACTCTAATAAGGCAGTTTCTTCGCCGCAGATGTAGGCACCAAATCCATGGGCTGCATGCAGCTGGAAGCTGAAGGTACTTCCCAAGATGTTGTTACCCAGCAACCCAGCTGCGCGCGCCTCTTCCAAGGCTTCTTCAAAGCGGTCATAGGTCGAAAAAATTTCGCCATGGATGTAGTTGTAGCCTACCGAAATGCCCATGGCGAAAGCTGCGATTGCCATGCCTTCGATGACGATATGGGGGTTGAACTCCATAATGTCACGGTCTTTGCAGGTGCCTGGCTCGCCTTCGTCCGAATTGCAAACCAGATACTTCTGACCGGGAAACTGGCGGGGCATAAAGCTCCACTTCAGCCCGGTGGGAAAACCTGCACCACCACGTCCGCGCAAGGCGGATTCTTTGACGGTTGCAATCACTTGGTCTTGCGTCATAGGTTCACCGCCGCCAATACCCAAGACTTTGCGCAAAGCCTGGTAGCCGCCACGCGCCTCGTAGTCCTTCAGACGCCAGTTTGCGCCGTTCAAGCCAGCGAAAATTTGCGGATTGATGTGGCGATCATGAAAACAGGTCTGCACGCCCGTCGCGCTAAACTGGGAAAGGATATTTTGGGCCGTCATCATTTGTTCTCCACCGCCCGCAAACCGTCCACCAACTGGTCCAGTTTCTCTGGCGTCATAAAGCTGCACATGGAACGGTCGTTGACGAGCATAACTGGTGAATCAGCACAAGCGCCGAGACACTCGCTTTGTTGGAGTGTGAACATGCCGTCCGCAGTGGTCTGTCCCATGGAGATACCGAGTTTGGCCTCCAGGTACTGCAGCATACTTTGTCCTTCGCGCAACTGGCAGGGTAAATTGGTACACACATTGAGCTTGTACTTACCCACTGGACGTTGGTTGTACATGTTGTAAAAGGTCGTAACCTCATGCACCGCCATGGGCACCATGCCCAAATACTGCGCCACTTGGGCTTCGCTGTCAGTGCTGACGTAACCCAGTTCATCCTGAACTATAGCTAAACAGGCCATCACAGCGGATTGGGCTTGGTCGGCAGGGTATTTAGCCACTTCTTTGGCAAAGCGTGCCTTGGTAGATTCAGAGATCATCGATCAATCTCTCCAAAAACGACATCCAGGGTACCGATGATGGAAACCACATCGGCAATCATGTGGCCCTTGGCCAATTCATTGAGACCCGCTAGATGCGGGAAGCCCGGTGCCCGAATTTTCAATCGGTAAGGCTTGTTGGCACCTTCGCTGATGATGTAGACACCGAACTCGCCCTTGGGGTGCTCCACCGTCGCATAGGCCTCACCCTCGGGCACGTGAAAGCCTTCGGTAAAGAGTTTGAAATGATGGATCAACTCTTCCATGCTGGTCTTCATGGATTCGCGCGATGGCGGAGCAACCTTGTGGTTGCTCGTGATCACTGGACCCGGATTGACACGCAGCCACTCCACGCACTGCTTGATGATGCGGTTCGACTGCTTCATCTCTTCCATCCGTACGAGGTAGCGGTCATAAACATCCCCCGTGCTGCCGACTGGAATGTCAAAGTCCAGCTGCTCATACACGTCATAGGGTTGCTGCTTGCGCAGATCCCAGGCTACACCGGTAGCCCGCAACATCGGACCGGTAAATCCCATATTTATAGCGCGCTCGGGAGTCACAGGACTGATACCGACACAGCGTTGCTTCCAAATGCGATTTTCAGTCAACAGAGTGTGGTACTCATCCAGGCACTTCGGGAAGCGCTGAGTGAAGTCGTCAATAAAATCCAGCAAAGAGCCCTTACGATTTCGGTTGAGTTCCTCAACCGACTTGGCGTTGCGGACCTTGCTTGCCTTGTGCTGGTTCATCGTGTCCGGCAGGTCGCGATATACGCCACCGGGGCGGATGTAGGCAGCGTGCATGCGGGCACCGCTGGCAGCCTCATACATGTCAAACAGGTCTTCGCGCTCGCGAAACGTGTAGATAAGAATGGTGGAACTACCGCAATCGTTGCCATGCGAACCCAAGTACATCAGGTGGTTCATCAAGCGTGTGATCTCAGCGTACATGACACGGATGTACTGCGCACGAATGGGCACCTCTATGCCCAGCAATCGCTCAAGGGTCAGGCAGTAAGCATGCTCATTGCACATCATGGACACATAGTCCAATCGGTCCATGTAAGGCAGGCTTTGGATGTAAGTCTTGCTTTCGGCCAGCTTTTCAGTGGCACGGTGCAGATTACCGATATGGGGATCGGCGCGCTGGATCACTTCGCCGTCCAGCTCCAGCACCAAACGCAGTACGCCGTGCGCCGCCGGATGCTGCGGCCCAAAATTGAGGGTGTAGTTTTTAATTTCAGCCATGAATTGAAGCGCCTAGTGCAGGCCCCCATAGTTGTCTTCACGAATGATGCGCGGCGTGATTTCGCGACTCTCGATGGTGACGGGCTGGTACACGACGCGGCCTTGTTCTGCGTCATAACGCATCTCTACATAGCCGCTAGTAGGAAAGTCTTTTCGGAAGGGATGGCCAATGAAACCGTAGTCTGTAAGAATGCGACGCAAGTCGCTATGGCCATCGAACATGATGCCGAACAGGTCAAAGGCTTCGCGCTCATACCAATCTGCGGCAACCCAAACATCTGTCACCGAGACGACCAAAGGCATAGCGTCGTCGGTCGCAAAAACCTTCAGACGCAAACGCTGATTTAGGCTGACTGACAGCAGCTGAAGTACCACGCAAAAACGCGGGCCCTCATACGAACCACCTTTGTATTCGGAATAATCTACGCCACACAGGTCCATCAATTGCTCGAACTTGCATCCGACTGCATCTCGCAAAATCTGGGTAGCGGCATGGTAATCATCGGCGGATACCACAGCCTCGACCTCCCCCAAGGATATAGACGTACGCTGTAGCTTGTCACCCAATGCCGCAACTACTGCCGCCTGAATAGTCTCTGGCGTTACTGAAAATGTTGTCATAAACCCCTTCAGGCCCGCGCGATGGTTTCGGTGCGGCGAATCTTGAGTTGCAATTGCATGATGCCGTAAATCAGCGCCTCCGCTGTGGGCGGGCAACCCGGCACGTATACATCAACTGGAACGATACGGTCGCAACCGCGCACTACGGAGTAGCTGTAGTGGTAATAACCACCGCCATTCGCACAAGAACCCATGCTGATCACGCGGCGCGGCTCCGACATCTGGTCGTAGACCTTGCGGAATGCCGGCGCCATCTTGTTGGTCAATGTACCCGCAACAATCATCAAATCAGACTGGCGGGGACTGGCACGGAACACCTCGGCACCAAAGCGCGCCAAGTCGTAACGCGCCGTAGCCGAATGCATCATCTCTACGGCGCAGCAAGCCAATCCAAAGGTCATCGGCCAAACAGAACCGGTCTTGGCCCAATTCATCACCGAGTCGTAACTGGTGGTGACAAAGCCCTCTCTCAGAACACCTTCAATCATTTGTTACTCCCAGTCCAGGGCACCCTTTTTCCACATGTATACAAAGCCTATGGTCAGAATGCCCACGAACTCCAACCCTATCAGATAACCGAATAAACCCAACTCCTTGAGGGCAACCGCCCATGGAAACAGGAACGCGGTTTCAAGATCGAACAGAATAAACATGATCGCGATGAGGTAATAGCGAACGTCAAACTTCATGCGCGCGTCTTCAAACGCTTCGAAGCCGCATTCGTACGGAGAATTTTTTGCTTCATCGGGCCGGTTAGGGCCAAGGATGTAGCCAATGACTTGTGGCGCAACACCTACGGCGATGCCGACCAAGATGAACAAGAGTGCAGGAAGATATTGATCGAGGTTCATCTTTTGCGTTTCTCATCACCATTTCGGACCTGCCTGATTGCCAAGCAGGTCTAATACCATTTGGTGCCGTCGGCGAGACTCGAACTCGCACAGCTCTCGCCACTACCCCCTCAAGATAGCGTGTCTACCAATTTCACCACGACGGCGGCTTTTTTGTCTGCGTAGCGTGAGGAACCCGAAGGTATTTTGCATTTCAGACAAGCCTAGAGTTTACCCTGAATTTACTCCTTTCCCCCAAGGGACAAGGCAATTAAAACAGGGTTTGTTCAGCAATTATTTTGCTGGGATTTGCCCGACACCGGACGCCGCAATGGCAGGCGCCGAAGCAGCTTCTGCTGTGACAGGTGCAACTATCGCAGCACTCTCCAGAACACTGGAGGATGTAGTCGGACGCAAGTTACCAAAGTACGCCAGTGCCAAGGTGCAGACAAAAAATATCGTTGCAGTCACCGCAGTGGTACGTGACAGGAAGTTTGCACTGCCACTGGCACCAAACAAACTACCCGAGCCACCGCTACCAAATGCCGCGCCCATGTCGGCACCCTTGCCGTGTTGCACCAAAATCAATCCGATCATGGCCAAAGCAGACAGCATTTGAACCGTCAAAATAATTGTCAAAACAACACTCATTCTCTACTCCTAAAAGATGGAAACTCGCTACCTAAGCCGAATCAATCAGCGTGTGGCAGCAATGATGGATAAAAAATCTGCGGCCTTGAGGGACGCGCCCCCGACCAGTCCGCCGTCAATGTCCTCCTGGGACAGTAATTGCGCTGCGTTGGCTGCGTTCATGCTGCCACCATACAAAATGTGAACCCGGTCAGCTTGCGCGCTAGCTGCCTTCAGCTGCGCACGCAACACCGCATGTACCTGTTGGGCCTCTTGCGGGCTAGCCGTTTTGCCGGTCCCAATCGCCCAGACAGGTTCGTAAGCCACGACAATTTCACTGATGCAATGGCCGTTGGTGTGGATCGTCGCCGCCAACTGGCGCCTAACCACCTCTTCGGTACGACCTGCCTCGCGTTCAGCCAATGTTTCGCCGACGCACACGATGGGGGTAATACCAGCTGCCAATGCGCGCTGCGCTTTGGTCGCCACCACCGCATCGGTTTCGCCATGGTATTGGCGACGCTCCGAGTGCCCCACCAGGCAATATCGTGTAGAAAATTCGCGCAGCATGCTGGCCGAGACTTCACCGGTGAACGCACCCGATTCGTGCTGGGATACGTCTTGCGCACCCAGATCGATACGGGTTCCAGCCACCAACAATTGCATCTGCGCTAAATACGGTGCGGGCACACAGACCGCGACCTGGCACTGGATGTTGGCAACGCCAGCCGCCAATGCTTCCATCAGATCGGCGTTGGACTGTAACGAGCCATTCATCTTCCAATTTCCCGCGATCAGCTGTTTTTTCATGATTGCGCTCCCCAAGTCAAAACAATTTTTCCTACATGCTGGTTGGACTCCATGAGAGCATGTGCACGTGATGCACCGCTTCCACTGGCATGATCTTCATCCACCGCCGCAAACACACTGTGTAC
>Ga0105048_10008322_pt1 | contig 16608 bp, 12 predicted proteins | sample MAT05_FD_78382 | JGI IMG/M metagenome (GOLD analysis project Ga0105048, IMG submission 78382) | Freshwater microbial communities from Lake Fryxell liftoff mats and glacier meltwater in Antarctica - MAT-05 | ecosystem: Environmental > Aquatic > Freshwater > Ice > Liftoff microbial mat | place...
GCTTCAATCAGAATTATCTAGTATGGTTTTAACCAATAATGTAATCAGCTCTTTTGGTTTTTCACTAACTGCTGGAACAGCTGCTGCGCCAGTTACTGGTAGCATAACAATTTGGATTCAAAATACCGCTGATGCCACTTATTTAAAGGGCACTACTTGGGGAGTACCCATCACTACTGGCATGACTCAGGTTTATAGCGGCAACATGACCGTGCCTGCATCTAATTCAGCCGTTTCCATTATTTTGCCGATCACAAATTTTCCATACAGCGGCACTGGGTTATATGTAGCTTACGACTGGGCATCAATTGGGCCATTTGGCAGCAGTCCTGCTACATATTGCGCCAACGGTTCAGGCTTAACTATTGGTGGCGCCAGCACCGACAGCCCTACCTTGCCGACACCAACCTCTCTGACCACTACCAATTTCAGACCAAGCTTTATTTTTGTAGCCGCTAATACGGCGACTAATGAAATACAAGTGAGCGGTGTGACAGCTCCCGGAAAAGTAGCTTTCTTATTAAACTCACCGCATGTTGTTACTTCAGTTATTAAGAATGCAAGCAATGTTACCAGAAACAATATCGCGGTAGGACTAAATATTACCGGAACAAATCCTTTAGTAAATAGCATTGTAACAATTTCGTCTTTAGCGGCCGGTGCGAGTACAACCATTTCTTTCCCGGCCTACAACCCTTTAAATCCAGGTTTAAGCGCAATGACCGTTACCGTTGCGCCCGATCAACTTAATTCAAACAACTCTGCCACATGGTCTCAAAGTGTGACTTGTAATTTTTCATCAACAAGTCCTCCTAGCGGTGCATTTACCAGTGGTATTGGCTATAGTTCAGGTTCGGGCATTCTTTGTAATAGAGTCACACCACCCATTACAACAAACCTAAGCGGTGCCCGAATTGCCTTTTCAAGTGATGCGGCAGCGTTAGGAAACACTGTATATGCCGTTCTTTTGAATGCTACTGGCGGAATAATCGCAACCAGCAATAACATCACCATTGCGGCGGGTACGTCAGGTATTTTTCAAAACTTTATTTTCAGTCCGGCTGTAAATGTTACGGGTGGTACAAATTATTATTTAGGATTAGCCGTTCCGTCTGGAACACCGGTGTACTTTCCTCTGGGAAGTTTAACGGCTGCTAATTTACCGGCGGGCTTAAATTATTCTATACCCATTGCAGGGGGCGCTATTACCACAATTGCACAAAACCTCGGTTATTTTGGTATAGACGCGGTTTATGCGCCAAACGGTCTATTACTCAACGCATTGCAAAGTAGCGCGGTATCTTGCAAAGGCGACGCTGTAACGTTTTCAGCCTCAGGCATGTCTACTTATACCTGGACAGGTTTTACGTCCACAGCAGGCTCTTTTACAACTGCGCCAACAGCAAGTGCCACCTACACGGTGATTGGAACCGACCAGGCCTCGCAATGTACCAACATATCGGTGGTAACGCACAGCGTAATTAATTTTAATATCACGGTTGTTACAAATAGCACAAGCGCCATTTGCAGAGGCAGATCAGCCAGGTTAACCGCTTCTGGTGCGTCTACCTATTCGTGGTCTAATACGACTACCCTTGGCAGCACCGTTAACATTACACCTACTGTTACAACAACTTACACTGTTTTTGGATTTGAAAACACCTTAGGGTGCAAAAGCAATTCTGCGACGGTAACACAAAATGTTAACGCTTGTACGGCTATTTCAGTGAATGGCTTGAGCCTTCCTGAATTGAGAATTTTCCCTAATCCATCGGTGCATGGTAAATTAGAAATTTCAGGATTATCTGGTTTAAATACAATAATCATTTATAATGTTTTAGGGCAGGTCGTATTTACCTTGCAATGCCCCGATGGGCAACTTCAGGTAGATCTATCTGCGCAACCAAGTGGCACGTATCTGATAAAGGTAATGGACACAGATAATAATTCGAAAACTATAAAAATCGTGAATCAGAATTAGTAATTGTTACAAAATTAAGAAAGCCCCGGGAATTTACACCGGGGCTTTTTTTGTGGATGTTATTTTCTCGAAAAATGAACGTTTTTTTTGTTTAACTTTGGCAAACCAAACAAAAAAATATGAAAATAATTACTTTAAGTTTAATTGCTGCCTTTTCTTCGTTCACTTTTGGCTTTAGCCAAAATGTTACCGTTATTGCTCCGCCGGTTAACTCATCAACACAATTAAGAGCTCCAAATGGAACTGCGGGACAGACTGGTTTAAGAGGCTGTTACATCGTACCTGCCTCTGAACTTACAAGCCTAACGGCGTCTTTAATCACTTCATTTGGCTTTTCTTTAACACAAGGAACGGGGTCAACGCCTGTAGCAGGTTCATTCACTTTATATCTCGAAAACACCAACAGTACAACTTACGCCAAAGGCGTTAATTGGCCTACAATTTTAACAGGCATGCAAACCGCTTTCACCGGCACCATGACGGTTCCTGCCAATACTGGCACAGCCGTGGTCACCTTACCGGTTAATTTTAACTACAACCTCGGCAGTGGCCTTTACGTGGCATTTGAATGGTCGTCAAACGGCCCTTTTAGCGCCAATCCTGCAACCTACGCGGCAAACGGGACTTTGCCAACGGGCGGTGCCACCATTGATACACCAACGCTTCCTACACCAGTTATGTTAATAACGAGTAATTTCCGTCCAAGTTTTATTTTTAGCGGTGTCAACACAGCAACCAACGAAATTTCTGTAATTGGCCTTGAAGCTCCTGGAAAATTATTTAAGTTGAGCGAAAACTCGCAGACAGGCGTTGCCTACGTTAGAAACGGTGGCAGCATCGTAAAAAATAATGTTGCTGTAACATTAACCGTTTCAGGCGCGAATTCATTTACTGATACTAAAACTATTGCAAGCCTTGCGCCAGGTGCTGTTGAATCTGTTACCTTCGACGCATTTCCTTCACCAAATTCAGGCATCAATACCATGTCGGTTATTGTTGCTCCTGACCAAATAAATTCAAACAATTTGGCTAGGTGGACGCAGAGCGTTACCTGCCAGGAAGCCAGTTTTAGCCCGCCTCTCACTGCTATCAACTATTCGGCTCAGGGTTATGGATTCGGAAATAATTCTGCAAGCGGTGGGATTTACGCTTTCAGATATTTAACAGGGGCTAGTGCAAGCGTTACTGCGGTGAGAACCGCTGTACCATCTTTTACGCAAAACATTGGAAAGCAGTTGTTTGCTGTAGTGCTCGACGACCAGGCTAACATCATTGCCACCGGAAACACTGTAACGATTTCAGCTGGTAATTTTAATACTTTTATGAATTTAAGCTTTACGCCGCCAGTTGATTTAACGGCATCCACCGAGTATTTTATTGGGCTGCGCATCACAGCAGGAAATACTTTTCCAATTGGTGTTTTACCAAGCGATTTCCCTATTCAGAGTTTTTATACAGCACCAGACATTGGCGGAAGTATTACACAAGTTAACTTCGGTTATTTGGGCTTAGAAGGCGTTTTTACATCTCCTGCAATTGTGATGAAGATATCTTCGGCAAAGTCACTTATTTGTCAGGGCGAAGCGGTAACACTTACTGCTAGCGGTGGAGCAACCACTTATACCTGGTCGGCCAACGTTGGCACGTTAACCAACGTGGCAAGCGTTATGGTTACACCAACAAATACTGGAAACACTATTTATACCATTAACGGCACGAACGGACCATCAGGCTGCAGAACAACCGCAGCTTCAATAACCCAATCGGTGGGTGCCTGCACAGGAATCGCAAACAACAGTATTGGCTTTAACGACCTGAGGATTTTCCCAAATCCTGCTGTTAATGGCAAAGCTGAAATCATCGGCCTATCTGGATTAAACACTATTACGATTTTTAATTTGTTGGGGCAGCTCATCACCACCCAAAAAACAGAAAAAGAAAACTTCCAAATTGACTTGAACAACCAGCCCAATGGAACCTACCTCGTGAAAATTGTTAACGCAAACCATGATTCTAAAGTTGTAAAAATTGTTAATGAGAATTAAGACCGATACAAATTAAATTAAAAAGGCTCCTACGCCGGAGCCTTTTTTGTTTTTAAATAAGTATTTTTGCTCTCCTGAAAACAAAAACTTTCATAGTTTTATTAGCATTGACATTTTCGATAGTGTCTTGCGATCACTTTAACCGCGTTTTAAAAAGTACAGATTACGAGTATAAACTAAAGAAAGCGAAAGAGTACTACGATAAAGAAGAATACGTTAAATCTTCGCAGTTGTATGAAGAGTTAATTCCAGTAGTGAAAGGCACTGAGAAAGCAGAAGAGGTTTATTATTATTATACTTGGAGCGAATACAATCTTGGAGATTATATTTTAAGTCAATACCATTTTAAGAACTACACACGCCAATTTCCTACTGGTAAGCATGTAGAAGAGTGTTATTTTATGAATGCCTATTGTTTTTACCTAACCTCTGCTAATTACAAACTCGATCAAACCAGCACTAAAAACGCCGTTAAGGAATTTCAGTCGTTTGTTGATGAATATTCCAACAGCGAGAGGGTTGACAGTTGTAATATTTTAATGGATAAATTACGCGGCAAACTGGTAAAAAAAGATTACGAGATCATAAGACAGTATTACAAACAAAGCGAGTGGAAAGCAGCCATTGTTGCCGCTAAAATATTTATAAAAGAATACCCCTCTAGCACGTACGACGAAGAGATGTATCTGTTGGTGATTGATTCTTATTATGTACTGGCGCTAAACAGTATTATTTCGAAAAAAGAAGAACGTTTAGATGGCGCTATCGAAAATTATGTGAAATTTTTGGATTTATACCCTAATAGTTCGTATCTTAGCCGAGCTGAAAGTATATACAGCAGTTGTAAAAAATTAAAAGAAAACATAAACTGAAATGGATTTTAAAAAAACAAACGCAGAACAAAGTATTGTGACACGTGATATTCGCAGGTTTGACGGGCCAACCGGCAATATTTACGAAGCAGTCTCTATCATGAGCAAACGAGCCAATCAGATTAGTTCTGAAATAAAAGAAGAATTATCAGGTAAATTGCAGGAATTCAGCAGTCATACTGATAATCTTGAAGAGGTTTTTGAAAATAGAGAACAGATCGAGATCTCGAAGCACTACGAAAAAATGCCTAAACCAACATTGATTTCTATTCAGGAGTTTTTAGAAGATAAAGTATATTACCGTAACCCTAATAAACCGGTAGAATAAATAAAATCGAATTTTACAAAAGGCAGTAGGCGTTCGCTTTACTGCCTTTTTGCTTTAAAGTAAGATGTTACATCGAAAAAAAATAGTGCTAGGAATTAGCGGTGGAATCGCGGCTTATAAGTGCGCACACCTGGTTAGGTTATTGGTAAAGCAGGGAGCGCAGGTGCGTGTTGTTTTAACGAAGGCAGCCACAGAATTTATTACCCCACAAACCTTATCGGTTGTGAGTAATAACGAAGTGCTAACCGATTTTTTTGACGCCGACCATAATTGGAATAATCACGTACATTTAGCCGAGTGGGCCGACCTGTTGCTGATAGCTCCGCTCACCGCCAATACGCTTGCCAAAATGGCCAATGGCGTTTGCGATAATCTTTTGTTGGCAACCTACTTTTCGGCACGCTCAAAAACAATTGTGGCACCAGCTATGGATCTAGATATGTACCAGCATCCTACGGTGAAGAACAACCTATTACTGTTACAGTCTTTTGGCAATACGATTATTCCAGCCGAGAGCGGCGAACTGGCTAGTGGTTTAAGTGGTGAGGGACGTATGGCCGAGCCTGAAAATATTGTAAAATTCCTCGTCGATTTTGGGTCGAAGAACCTACCTTTAAACGGCACAAAAGCGCTCGTAAACGCTGGTCCAACGTACGAGGCCATTGACCCCGTGAGGTTTATTGGCAATAGAAGCAGCGGTAAAATGGGGATTGCGGTTGCTGAAGCTTTATCAAAACAAGGCGCTCAGGTTACATTGGTTTTAGGGCCGAGTCATGAAAGTAGCAGAGATAACAAAATAAACATCATTAGAATTGAATCGGCAGACGAGATGTTTAGTGCAATGATAGCAAATTACGCGGAAAAGGATATCGTTGTTTGCAGCGCGGCAGTTGCTGATTACAAACCATCAGTGCCAAGTGCCGTTAAAATAAAAAAGAAAGAAAATGACTTCAATTTGGCACTTACCAAAACTACCGACATTCTCGAATATCTGGGAAAAGAAAAAAAAGCGCAGTTGCTGGTAGGTTTTGCACTCGAAACTGATAACTTGCTGGAACACGCCCAACAAAAATTAATAAATAAAAACTTGGATTTAATCGTGGCAAATTCGGCAGTGGAGCAGGGCAGCGGCTTTAGCGTAGGAACCAACAAAATTACGATTATTGATAGGCGCAATAAAATCACTAATTTTGAGTTAAAATCGAAGGAAGAAGTCGCGGAAGATCTGGTCGGTTACATCATGGACTTTATGAAGAAAAAATGAAAAAATATATTTTAATTGTGCTGACGTCTAGTTTCCTATCTCTTAATTTTTTGGCGCAGGAGTTGAACTGCCAGGTGAAAATAAACTATTCGCAGATTCAGGGGTCGGTCAATAAACAAATTTTTGATCAACTTGAAAAGTCCATTTTTGAGTTTATGAATAACACCAATAAATGGACCAATAATGTTTACAATGTCCAAGAAAAAATTGATTGTTCTTTGTTAATTATTGTGGATCAGCAGAGGGGAACAGAAGATTATTCGGGAAGTATTCAGGTAATTACTGAAAGGCCGGTTTATAAAAGTTCGTATAAAACACAAAACTTAAACATTCAGGATGATTATTTCCAGTTCAAGTTCCAGCAATTTACGGTACTTGATTTTAACTTGAATAAATTCGACAATAACCTTACCTCCGTATTAGCCTTTTACGCTTATGTGATTATCGCAACCGATGCAGATTCTTTTGCCCCATTAGGCGGAACTGAATACTGGCAAAAAGCGCAGTTGGTGGTTCAGAATGCGCAAGGAGCCTCTGAAACTGGCTGGCAGAGCGGGCAAAATGAAAGAAATCGATATTGGCTGGTTGAAAATACTTTGCAACCTGTTTTTAAAGGCATTAGAGATTGTTTGTATGAATACAGCCGCAAAGGATTGGATATCATGTATGAAAAACCTGATGAGGGAAGAGCCAATATTTTAAAGGCGCTTGATCTTTTACGCCCGGTTTACCGCTCAAGACCCAGTTCATACAACATGCAACAGTTTTTTAATGCCAAACGCGATGAGTTGGTCAACATCTTTAAAGGCACACCAGTTTCGCCCGAAGAAAAAACAAAAGCATTGGAGGTCTTGAGTCTAGTTGATCCGGCAAGCACGACTAAATATTCTAAAATTCAAGAGTAATAGTGTCTGTCTGAAAACTAGTTGATTGGATGGAAAAATTCAGTTTCGAGGCGTGTTAAAAAAATGATTGTGAGGTTTACTGGGGCATATGAGCGATTATTTTTTTGAAACAACGACGAAAATGGAGTTTTCGGCCAAACACCACTTAAGACCCTGTTCCGAAGTGCGTTAAACTTTCTCTTTTAATTGGTTGAATGGTCATTACGGGAATATTGCTAATATCAACCATGCGTTGCGCGTCGGTGCCGTTAAAGAATTCGGCTACATTTAAATCGGGTTTATTCATGATCATGATGAGGTCAGCTTCAATTTTTTCAGCGTATTCAACGATGGTTTCGGCGATATCGGTGGTGGGAATGGATTTGTTGGTACAGGAGATTCCTTTGCTTTTGATAAACTGTTTTACTTGATGTGCATAAGACAATAACTTGTTTTCGTATGGCAAATCGGTTGGGCTAAAAACGCCTAAAATACGGATGCTGGCGCCAAAGTACTGGGCAAATTGAATCGCCGCATCAACCTTCTCGCGGGTTTCACTCGAAAGATCTAAGGGCAATAAAATATTTTCGCAGCCATCGCGGTGCCCCTCGCCCCTTATGGTGATTACGGGGCAAGGCGCTTTTCTTACTAGTTTGCTTGCACTAGAACCAACAATATTTCTGAATGTCATTTGGCTTTCGAGGCCGGCGATGATAAGAGTTGCGCCAATTTCTTCGGCTACCCTATGGGTTTGCTCATAGATGTCACCTTCTACAGTCATAAACTCAGTGGGAACACCGCTTTCTTGCTCGGTTTGTTTAGAAAGTTTGGTTAAAGCGTCGACATTACTTTTAATACCATTTTCAGGCGCATGCAATAAGATCAACTTAGAATGGGTATATTTTGCTAAATTGTAAGATTGTTTAATGGCGAACAGAGATTGTTTTGTAAAATCAATTGGGATTAGAATGACACCCCTTTCTTTAATTTGCATAAGAAAAAAATTAGACCTAGTAATTGAGAAGTACAAAAATATGCTTTTAATACCGAAAACTTGATTTTATGGTATTAAATTTTGCCAAAACCAAATAATTTGACCATATTTGCACCCTTAAATTTAAAAACAAAACAAAATGGCAGTAAAGATTAGACTACAAAGGCACGGTAAAAAAGATTCGGCTTTTTATCACGTGGTAGTTGCGGATGGTCGGGCACCACGCGATGGAAAATTCATTGAAAAATTAGGTGTTTATAACCCTAATGCAAACCCTGCGACAATTGACATTAATTTCGACTCAACTTTGAGCTGGTTAATGAAAGGCGCGCAACCAACAGACACTTGTCGTGCGATTTTATCGTACAAAGGTGTGATGATGAAAAAACACTTATTAGAAGGTGTTAAAAAAGGAGCATTAACAGATTCGCAGGTTGAACAAAAATTCAACAAATGGCTAGAGGATAAAGAAGGAAAAATCGGTGGTAAAAAAGACCGTTTATCTACTGAATCAACAAAACAAATTAGCGATCGTTTAAAAGTTGAGACCACTGCTAAAGAAGCTAAAGCCGTTAAAGTTGCCGCGAAAAATGCTGCTGCTGCTGAAGTTGCTAAAGAAGCTTCAGAAGAAGTTCTTGCAACAGATGCACCTGCAACAGATGCGCCTGCAACAGATGCGCCTGCAACAGATGCGCCTTCAACAGATGCAACTGCAACAGATGCACCTGCAACAGAAGAAACCAAAGCGTAATATTAAATCATTTTTTATTAAAACCGTTCCGATTGTTTTCGGTACGGTTTTTTTTGTTTTATTTGCATTATGTATGTTCTTATTGCAGACAGCGGATCCACTAAAACGGACTGGATTTTATTAAAAGGGTCAACAGCCATAAGGCGGGTAAAAACAATTGGGTTTAATCCGTATTTTCAAACAAAGGATCAAATCAACCTCGAACTTTTGAATAACTTAAAGCCTCATTTAATAAACGAATTAAGTTTAGTTTCTGCAATTTATTATTATGGAACAGGCTGCTCAACCCTCGAAAATTGTAAACTTGTTGAAGACTGTTTAAAGTTGACGCTAGACGTTGCAGATGTAAATGTTTCTCACGATCTGCTGGCAGCCGCAAGGGCGCTATGTAAGAAAGAATGGGGAATTGCTTGTATTCTCGGCACTGGCAGCAATAGTTGTCTTTATAATGGACAAGACATACTCGAAAACGTACCATCTACTGGGTACCTTTGGAGCGATTATGGCGGTGGTTCGCAGATTGGAAAATTTTTTATTAAAGAATATTTTGAGGAAACTTTGCCGTTAGAGCTTAAGAAAAAGTTCGAAGCCGAGGGTTACAACCGCGAAGTAATTCTAAACAATGTTTATAAAAAGAATGTGCCTGGTCGCTATCTGGCCTCTGTAAGTTTATTTATCAGTAAAAACCTTAACCACCCTTACACCGGTAAAATTTTGGACGAATGTTTTGACTCTTTTTTTGTTCAGCAGATTAATAAATACAGTGATTCGAAAAAATATAAGATACACACGGTAGGTTCGATAGGTTATTTTTACAAAGACCAAATTGCCGCAGCCGCAAAACGCAATGGCTATTCTATTGGCACTGTGCTTCGGTCTCCTGTCGAAGGTTTGATCCAATTCCATTCGCCAAGCTAATGCTTAAAAAGCTGTTGATATTAAGTTTTATAGAAGGAGCCGTTGTTATGACAGCCGAGTTATGCGGCGCGAAACTATTAGCTCCTATTTTTGGAAGCAGTTTATATGTTTGGGCATCGGTAATGGGCATCACGCTTGCCGCACTTGCCGCAGGATATTTTTTCGGCGGTGAAATAAGTATTCGTAAGCAAAATTACAATAAGGCCTTATTCAGAATATTAAGTGCTGCGTCTTTATTTGTTGTGTTGATGCCTGTGTTGAGTTACTACTTCGTGCCGTGGATTTCTTATTTGCCGTTTTTGCCAGCTGTAGTGTTGGGCACCATTGTTTTACTTTTTTTTCCCATATTTTTTTTGGGAGCCAGTTCGCCTTTGTTTATCGCACTGCAGTCGCAAAACAGCGATGCCGGAAAAGTAAGCGGAACGGTGTATGCAGTTTCTACTGCGGGCGGCATTGTCGCTACTTTTTTATGCGGTTTTTATCTCATTCCCAGTGTTGGACTAACAGCGTGCTTAGTAGGTTTTGGTGGATTATTATTTGCTGCCAATTTAATGGTGTTTAAATTTTTTAAGCCTTTTCAACTTTTTTTGATGGCTGGATTTGTTTATCTAAATGTTCAATTCACGTTTGTAAAACAAGAACCGCTCTTTGTTTCAGAAAGTTTAATGGGGCATTTGGAAGTGCTCGATTTGCCTAATTACCACAACGATTCTGTTCGGAGCCTAAGGATTAATAGTATCGTTCAAAGTGAAATGAATCTGCTTACAAAAAGATCGGTGTCAGAATATGTGACTTTGCTCGACACCTTAATTCCATCGAAAAAAATAAAAGGTTCGGCCCTGGTGCTTGGGCTTGGCGGAGGATTGAACGCTAATTTACTGGTTGATAAAAATTTTAAAACCGATGGTGTTGAACTCGATCAACGCATTATAAACGTGGCCGAAAACTATTTTAATTTAAGACACGAAGTGAGTACATTTTGCGAAGATGCTAGGTATTTTTTAAACCGTTGTAAAAAAAAATATGACTTGGTGTTAATCGATATATTTAAAGCTGAAGAACAACCATCGCACATTCTTACCATCGAAAGTCTAGAACAATTAAAAAGAAACTTGAATGATTCTGCCAAGATCTTTATTAATTGGCACGGTTATGTGGCCGGAAAAAAAGGAGCCGGAACTTCCATTTTATATAACACGTTAATCAAAGCTGGTTTTGATGTGGTGCTTTGTTCTAAGTCGAAAGGTGAAAATTATAGAAACATTATGTTTGTTGCTAGCTTAAAAAAATTGACTCCAAGGCCTTATACATTAGACGAAAAATTAGACTTCAAGGCACTTGTAAATACCGACGATCTACCGCTTCTCGAAAAATACAACGCTGAAGCCAATAAAACCTGGCGTATAAATTATTTAAGGTATTATCAAAAATAATAAAAAAGCCTTACCTATCCGAGTAAAAGTCGTTTCCAAATAAAACAATAGTCGCAGAATACAAAATGAGTTAGTTGATCTTTTACTCAATAAGTATTTTACCATTGCTGGTTTGATTGTTTGAAAATGAAACTCTGTAAAATTAAACACCCTTGCTAAGTTCTGTTTTTATTAACGAGTCACCATCCTCTAAATTAATTTCAAGCACTTGTTGACCCGATTAGTTGACGATGTTTATCATTGCATTTTGTGATAGCGAAATATTGAAAGATCCAGAGATGGGTTAGGGTAGATATTAAAAATCCCGAAATTGTTTTCCATACTTTCAATAGCAATCGAAGCACATACGGCTACAAACTGAGTGATGGTATTTGACTTGCTGCAAGCATTCATATCCGCTGCCACAACTGTGTATGTGGTTGTTACTGATGGAGAAACAGAAATACTAACGGTGTTTGCGCCATTGTTCGACTGGTAGCTGTTGCCCCCGCCGACGGTTAACGCGGAAAACTCGTAATTCTTACAGATTAATGGTTTGGAAAAAAAAGCAGTAATTGTCGGAAGCGGAAAAATGTTGATTAAAATAGAAGCAGTGTTCGAGCAATTGTTTAGGTCTTTGCCCACTAAACTTCCAGCAAATCCTGGGGACGATAAGGTTGCAGTAATAACGCTAGATGTGGCGCCAGTACTTCGGGTATATGTTTGGGCGCCCGAAGCGTTAACTGTAACAGAGGCTTGCCCTGCACAAAAAGAAGCCGGCCCAGCGATACTAGTTTACGGTAGGGGCAGAACCGTTATTGTGAACATAGATCTTGGTTCTAGTGTGCAGGTGTTAGCTTCTGCATAAAACGTATACACCGATTGGGTAGTTTGGGCTGTAAGTGTTGCCGTTGATAGTGTTGATCCAGGGCCTCCTGCGCTGACGCCTGTCGGGGTATTGTACCAATATACTAAAGAAGGGAACTGGTTGTAGGCTGTGATAACGGCGTTCTTGCCGCTACAAATCAACTTGGGAAGCGCTTTTGCACTATCGGCGCTGCAAGGGAGCTTAAATTTCCAAAGATCATTCAAAATTTCAACCTCGTTTGCAACGCTTGTTAGTCCAAGCCCTGCAAATAACCGGAGGTTGCCGCTGCTGGTGTTTCTCCACCAAGTAATATAATACCGAGCGCCAGATGTATTGGCGGGCGCTGAAACGCCTTGGCTGCCATACACAGAAACTTGACTGAGTGGGTTACTGCCTTTCATCTAGGTCCACTCGCTCGTGACAGGATTAAATTTAAAAAGATCATTTAAGTTGCTTACAACAAGGTTTGTAGCCAGACCATGACCTCCAAACAACCAATAATTACCCGAAGCATCAGTCAAACGGGCCGAACCGAATCTCGCTACAGGTATAATCCCGGTTGACGGATTTCCAACTGTGCCATAAGTACCAAGTTGGTCGGTGGTGTTGGCTCCGTTCACCCAGGACCACTGCCCGGTTATTAAATTAAATTCCCACATATCATTCTTCACGCCGATTGCCATTGTTGACGCGGTTCCCTGACCGCCAAACAAAACTAGTCTGCCCGACGGGGACAGAAAAAAACCGGGACATTTGCGTGCTCCGGGAAAATTGGCAGAGCGGGTACTGACAAACTACCGTAAACACCGGGACTGTCTGGTGCCCGACTTCCGCTTACCCAAGTCCACTGGTTTGTTGTAGGATTGTATTCTCCGAAAATCGTTGAGGCGCGCTGCGACACTTGAACCGTAACCGCGGCCACCAAACAACCAAAGATTTCCGGTATTATCAGTACAAGTAGCGCCAAGTTGTCTCCCTCCAAGAAAATTAGGGGCAGATGAAACATTTTGTGTACCGTAAACCCCGGTTGTGTTAATTGTGTTGGAACCTTTCATCCAGGTTCACACATTGGTGGTAGGATTATATCTCCATGAGTCTGCGAGGTCGTCTATTTGGGCCACGTTAGAAGTTGAAACACCCTCTCCGCCGAACAACCAGAAATTGTCTGAAGCGTCTGTCCAAAACATTGGGAATTCTCTATCGCTCGGCGCGTTAGCCGCCGCAGCTACTCCTAGCGTACCAAATACACGGGCTTGATTGGGAAGGTTGGAACTCTTTATCCAGATCCATTGATTGTTCGTGGAGTTATATTTCCATAGGTCGTTAAACCATTAATCGTCAGCGACCACGCCTTCTCCTCCAAAAAGCCAGAGATTGCCCGAACCTTGGGTCTACGTTGCACGTCCGTGCTTAGCGCCAAGATCACTACTAGATGATGAAACGCCTAAAGTGCCGTAAACGCAAGCTGATGTGCCTGCGCTACTTACCCCTTAACCAAGTATAATTTTGAGGGAATGGGTTTATAACGAACAAAAAATTAAAGAGTAATAATAAACGAATCGACATTGATTTTTTGATATTTAGATTTTGTTGTTTTTAATTGTCAAATGCCTGTCTGCCGGCAGGCAGTATTTAACCATGTTGCCTTCAATTGAGTTTGCGCTAGAGGCAATAAGATTATGTAATTGTTTAAAATTTTAAAATGTTTTATGGCGAGCTAGTTTTATCTCTTAAAAAAATATTTGTTCTAAACTAGTGATAATACCAATTATAACTACAAAATAGGCCAATCTACTCGTTATTTTTTCTCAATGCTCCTTCAAAAAATGGTTCCGGAGGCATTGCAATGCAACAATTTTTTTCGTTGTCTTGATATAAAATAAATTCGCGTGTTTAGCCTATTTTATAATTACAATTGTTATAAAATCATATAAAAATAAAATGCTTCAAGCAATATAAATGGCAATACACTCAATTAAAGTTCGGTTTTGCCTTAATTTCTATTTAAACACATTTAAATAAGTGCAAAAAAAATGGAGTTCAAAAAATTGAACTCCATTTAGGATTAAGAAGAAAAAGTTTTAAAACGATAAGTTTGTTATTTTTCGGTTACGCCTTCGGGCTTTGGTAACAAGGCTTTGCGGCTTAACTTAATTTTTTTGGTTTTAGGATCATCACCAACGTATTTAACATCGATGATATCGCCTTCTTTCAAAACACCTTCAAGCGTATCGATGCGTTTCCAATCGTATTCGCTGATGTGTAATAAACCATCTTTACCAGGCATAATTTCAACGAAGGCGCCATAGGCCATTATTGTTTTTACTTTTGCTTTGTAAACATCACCAATTTCGGGAACAGCAACGATATTTTTAATACGCGTTTTTGCTGCGGTTACATCGGTTAGATTTGTACCAAAAATTTCAACGATTCCGTTTTTACCTTCTTCAGTAATAACGATGGTGGTGTTGGTTGCTTTTTGCATTTCTTGGATCACTTTTCCACCAGGTCCGATAATTGCACCAATAAATTCTCCGGCGATAACTATTCTTTCAAAACGAGGAGCATGTTCTTTGTAATCTTCACGCGGAGCATCCAAAGCTTTGAGCATTTCATTCATAATATGCAAACGGCCAACTTTAGCTTGTTCCATCGCCTTTGCCATTACTTCGTAGGGTAAACCATTTACTTTCAGATCCATTTGCACAGCCGTAATGCCATCCACAGTTCCGCATACTTTAAAATCCATATCTCCTAAATGATCTTCATCACCTAAGATATCTGATAAAATAGCATAATCGCCTTTTTCGTCGGTGATTAAACCCATGGCAATTCCTGCAACTGGTTTTGTGATTTTTACACCGGCATCCATTAACGCTAAGGTTCCCGCGCAAACGGTTGCCATGCTCGATGATCCATTGCTTTCAAGAATATCACTTACAACACGAATGGTGTAACCTGTATCCATGGGTACCACTTTTTTCAAAGCACGCAAAGCGAGATTGCCATGACCTACTTCTCTGCGGCCTACGCCACGGTTAGGTTTTGCTTCACCGGTACTAAATCCTGGGAAATTATAATGTAAAATAAACGTTTCTTCACCTGTATTAAATGCACCATCAATCCTTAATTTATCCAAAGGCGTGCCAAGAGTTACAGTGGTTAATGACTGCGTTTCTCCGCGCGTAAAAACAGCGCTTCCGTGTGGGGTAGGCAGATAACCTACTTCCGCCCAAATCGGACGAATATCGGTTGTTTTGCGGCCATCCAAACGCACTTTTTCATCAATAGCTAAACGACGAACAGCAACGTATTCAACTTCGTGGTAATATTTATTGATCAGAGATTCTTTTGCCTTTAAGTCTTCGGGTGAATATTGTTTTTTAAACTCGTCTAAAGGTGCTTTGAAATTTAATTTTCGGTTATTTTTATTTGGATCTAATTTTTTAGCGACCGCATAAACTGCGTCGTAGGTTTCTTTCATCACTTTTGCTTTCAGGTCGGCATCATTTGTTTCGTGATTATATTCACGTTTAACTTTTAACCCTGCTTTTTCAGCGAAATCGTTAATACCTTTGATCTGAATTTTAATTGCTTCGTGGGCAAATTTGATGGCTTCAAGCATTTCTGCTTCGCTCACTTCTTTCATTTCACCCTCTACCATGGCGATGTCGGTCGCTGAGCCTGCCACTATCATTTCAAGAGTATTGCCAATCAATTGTGATTTAGTTGGATTGATTACCAGCTTACCGTCAATTTTTGCAACGCGTACTTCGCTGATGGGTCCGTTAAACGGAATGTCGCTTACTGCAATCGCTGCAGAAGCTGCAAGACCAACTAGTGCATCGGGTAAATTTTCTTTATCAGATGAAATCAATGACAACATCAATTGAGTGTCCGCATGATAGTCTTCAGGAAATTGCGGGCGCAAAGCACGGTCAACGATGCGGCTAATTAAAACTTCGTAATCTGAAAGTTTAGCTTCACGTTTAAAAAATCCGCCGGGAAAGCGACCTGTAGAGGCGTATTTTTCCTGGTAATCTACGGTGAGGGGTAAAAAATCAACGCCTTCTTTCGCATCTTTATTACTTACAATTGTTGCAAGAATCATGGTATCGCCTAGCCTTAATACGACTGAACCATCTGCCTGTTTGGCCAATTTGCCTGTTTCTAAGCTGATCATGCGGCCATCGCCGATATCAAAGCTGTGTGTTGTTCCTATTTGTGACATCTTTTTCTATTTTGTGTTCCAACGGTTTTGGAACGGTTTATATATATATATTGTTTTTTA
>Ga0105048_10008324_pt1 | contig 16606 bp, 12 predicted proteins | sample MAT05_FD_78382 | JGI IMG/M metagenome (GOLD analysis project Ga0105048, IMG submission 78382) | Freshwater microbial communities from Lake Fryxell liftoff mats and glacier meltwater in Antarctica - MAT-05 | ecosystem: Environmental > Aquatic > Freshwater > Ice > Liftoff microbial mat | place...
CTATATATTTGTTTTTGCACAATTTGGTAGAGTTACCAATGTCGTTTGTAGAAACCAAGCATACACTCCATTTGCCTACTTCATCCAAAGTAAAACAAGGGTTTTTATCATTGCAAGGTGCTGTAGAAACATTGCTACCAGCTCTTGTATATACATTGCCGGTTGGTGATGTTAATTCCCAACTCCAAGTGTAAGCGCCATTGGTGCTAAGGTCATACAATTGAACATCAAAATTCACTTCTACCAAGTTGCTGCTTGCAATAAAGTCAGCCACTGGCGGGTTGGTTGGTGCTACAATTTTTACCAATTTGGTAATAGAATCTTTGGTACCACAATAATCTACGGTTAATTTTACATCGTAGTTACCAGCACTGGCCCAAGAAGACTTGGCTTTTGCTCCTACTGCAGATGCAGGCGTGCCTGAAGCCGCTGTTCCTGGAGGGTTGAAATTCCAAATGTACTTGTAAAAAGAAACTGGGTTGTCTGCATTAAATGTTATTTGTGCTTTGTTGTAATTGACACCAGACGGTGGAGTAAAAGCCGCTGTTGGTGCAGTTCCTGCTTTAATATTAACTTCTAAATCAAATTGGTTACCATAAATACTAGGGTTACCGCAAGAACCTGTTGAAGTTAAATTTGTAGGCCAATAAGTAAAGCATGCCCTAATACGCATACGGGTTTTACCTGGGTTGCTTGTGCAAGGAACTTGCAAACCAGATTTTGCCGAAGTATTGGTAATTTTTCCGCAACAATAAGGACCAGTTTGAGGGTCTGCTATGCATTCTCCTGCATCTGAGAAATCGCCATCGCGGTTTCCATCAATCCAAACTCCTGCATAGGTTCCCCAACCCCAACCATAACCATCGCCGTTACCCTTTAGAGTCACATCAATAAATTCGCTAGAAGTAATGTCAAAAGGGGCGCCGGTGTTCAATATGGATTGGGTTGTGTTGTTGCCTAAGGAAGCATACGAGGCCAAGGTTCCTGTAGCCCCTGCCACGGTGATTTCGGTAACGTTTCCACCATAAGTTGTTCCGAACCCATTGCTGGTTGCGTTACACCATTGGGCAGAAGAACTACCTGGAAGCAGGGCAGACAAGGCAATTAAGCCTAATCCGAAACTTCTCATAATTGTTTTGGTAATTGTTCTTTTCATAGGTTCTATAATTATTTTATTGTGAACAAATGACGTAATAAAATCTAGTAGTTGCAACTAGAAATGTCACAATTTTGTCATTAAATGCTAAAATGCACTTGGGGCCTGCATTTCAATGTGTAGAAAAACTATATTCTATCTTAGGTATTTGGGTATTCGTCGAATTACTCAACCTTTTTTCAAGGAATCGGATGTGGAGTTGTCTTTTTTGGTTGGCGGTACTGCGGATTTTTGTTTTTCCAAATCTCTTTTGTAACTGCGAATGGCGTAAAATATACCTTTGGCTATGGTTTTTTGGCCATCTTCAGATTTTAACGTAGCGCGGTCCTTGTTGTTGGTTAAAAATCCAGTTTCAACCAAAACACTAGGCATTGCAGTTTGCCAAAGAACCAAAAACCCTGCCTGTTTTACACCACGTGTTTTTACGGAGGAAATTTTATTGGTATTTACTTCCACCAATTGAGAAAATTTCATGCTCTGTTGTAAAAACGCATTTTGAACCAAGGAAAAAATAATATGACTTTCGGCACTTTTGGGATCAAACCCCCCGTAGCTCTCATTGGTTTTGTAGTCATCCTCATAAGAAATTACTGCATTTTCGCGTTTGGCTACATCCAAATTGCCTTGTGTTTTGTGCAAACCCATAAAATAAGTTTCACTCCCAGCGGCAACTGTATTCACATTTGAGTTGCAATGAATGGAAATAAACAAATCTGCATTTTCTTTATTGGCAATATTGGGTCTCTCCCACAGTTCTACAAATTTGTCGGTTTTGCGTGTATAGATAACGGTTACGTCTTTTAGAGAATCTTCAATAATTTTACCCAGCTTAAGGCTAATAGCCAAAGTCACCGCTTTTTCCCAAATCTCATTGGCTCCGTTGCAACCAGGATCAAGGCCGCCATGGCCGGCATCAATAACTATTTTCCTTACCAAACCATTTCTAGCATGTGGCAAGTTTTTGGAAGCTGGCAACAGCAGCATTAAAATAATTGTGAGTATGAGGGATAGTAGCAATCTCATTGTACTTATGTTTCGATGTATCTTAATCATAAACCCTGCCAAAACCATTGTGGGCAAAAAAAAGCTTCATTTGGCAAAGTTTTTGACGAATTTCGCGCAGTTTTAAGGATGTACCAACAGGGGATAAAAAATGTTTTTCTACTTCCAATGTTAATTGACCTGCGCGTTGTAGCTTTTTTTGTTATAACCTGCACGGCAGGATTCACGAAAGGCCAAACGTCTAAAATAAAAGACAGCACCCGGATTGAAGTGGCAAAACCCAAATCTGGTGGATTGGATAAACCCATTGACTACAAAGCTACAGATTCCATTATTTTTGATATTAAGAGGAATAAAGTTTTTTTATTCAATCAAGCATCCTTGCATTATGGCGATATTGATTTAACAGCATATTATATTGAAGTAGATTTAAAAAAGAAAGAAATTTACGCAAAAGGCGGACTTGATAGCAATGGGAAATACGGTTTTTTGCCTATACTAAAAGACGGCAATGAAACTTACAAAGCCGACAGTATGCGATACAACAGTGGCAGTAAAAAAGGCAGAGTTTATGGCTTGCATTTGGTGCAGGATGAAGTGCATATTCATTTAACCAAAGTTCTAAAACAATCTGATGGCAGTTTCGTAGGCGAACATGGTCAGATTACTACATGTGATGCAGATCAGCCCCATTTTTATTTTAATACCTCGAAGATTAAAGTAATACCCAACAACAAAGTCCTCTTTGGTAGCGCCAATTTGGTTGTTGAAGATGTACCTACACCACTTGCAGTTCCTTTTGGCTTAGCCCCCATTAAAAAAGGACGGAGAAATGGCATTCTATTCCCTGCTTATGGGTATAACTATGCAAATAAGTCTTTTTACCTTCAAAAATTGGGTTACTACACAGGTTTAGGGCCCAATGCAGATTTAACTTTGAGCACAGACGCTTATTTAAATGGCGATTTAAGGGCTGGTATTGCAAGTAATTTTATTAAGAGGTATAAATACAGGGGCTCTATAAATTTCAATGCGAGTCGTTTTGGAAATGGCACCGAAAGAACCAGTCCTGGATTCACCCGCAATCTTGATTTTTCATTGGGGTCTAGCTTTGGATTTGATTCTAAATACTTGCCAGGTACTATTTTAAATGGCGACATTCACATACAAACCGGAAATTTCAACCGGTTAAATTCACGAGATTTGGCTGGTTTTTCACAAAATCAGTTCAATTCCAGTATTAATTTTGGTCATAATTTTTTAAAAAACAAAATTACATTTAACGCATCTGCAAGGCATTCTCAAAATACGCAAACCCATAGTTTTAGATTGGAATTGCCCAATGTGGTTGTAGGGGTGCCTCGTATTACTCCATTTGCAAAAAATGGAACCAGCAAATGGTACCAACAAATTGGAGTCGGGTATAATATGAATTTTAGCAACGTATTAAATACCATCGATACCATTTTGTTTAGTTCACGTGGCAGGGATGAATTTAAAAACTTACAAAATGGAATTAACCACAGTCTATCAACTGGAACAACCTTTAAATTGCTACAAGGAACCATCAATGTAAGTCCCACTTTTAACTATTCTGAAAAGTGGTATTTTAGTACGATAAAAAAGAGTTGGGATACAGCGAATAGAAGAGAAATTGTAGCGAACGAACAAGGATTTTATCGCATGCAACAATACAATGCGGCGGCTAGTATTTCTACCAACATTTATGGCACCTTCCAAAATTTAAATACCGGCAAATTGCGCGCAATTAGACATACGATAACACCGTCAGTTTCGGTAGGATATGCACCAGAAATTAATCCAGAAAAATTAGGCTGGGTGCGAGGTTATTTTAACGATACTGCCAAAACAAAAAACTTAGTGACGTATAATATTTTTGAAAAAGGCATTAACGGATATTACAACCAAATGGAAAGCGGAAGTATTGGTTTTAGCATTAGCAATAACCTACAAGGGAAAAAGGTGGTATCCATAGACAGCAATGGAAAAGAAAAATTAGATAAATTTAATATCATAGATGCATTAAATATTTCAGGGAGTTATAATCTTTTGGCGGATAGTTTTAATTTATCGGATATCAATACTTCATTAAATACTGTGTTGTTGCAAATTTTTAACATCACTGCCTCTGCACAATTCAGCCCTTACGCCATAGATGGAAAAGGCCGCAGATTGCAAGAATACCAAATTAAAAAAGATTACAGCCCATTGCGTTTTGTCAATTTCAATACCAGTTTAAATACGCAATTGAATCCAGAAAAATTTAAACGCAATAAAAATGGCGAATCCAAAGAATTAAATTCTAAAAAAGGAACTGTAGAAGAGTTAGAAGCGTTGCGCAAAAACAATTTGGATTACTACAATTTTAAAATACCTTGGAATATAAATATAAGTTATATTTTAGACTATAATAAAGACAATTCAATTCGTTTCGGAACACCTAAATTAACTACCCATCGCATTGCCATAGGTGGAGATGTGAATTTAACTACTGAATGGAAAATAGGGTATCAAACGGGTTATGACTTGGTTCAAAAACAGATAGTTGCGAGCCAGTTTACTATTTCTAGAAATTTGCATTGTTGGCAATTGGATTTTAGTTGGGTTCCAATTGGGGGAAATAAAAATTGGGTCTTTACATTGCGGCCAAAATCCAGTTTATTGCAAGATTTGAAGTTAAACAAAAGGGTCTATAATAATCCAGCACTTTTTGGTGCATATTAAACTAAAATCATCATATTTGCGGTATGACATTACAAATAGGCACCCAGGCACCTGACTTTACCCTTTACACCTCCGAAAAAACGGCTGTAACATTATCCTCCCAACGCGGCGAAAATGTAGTATTGCTATTTTTTCCATTGGCATTTACAGGCACTTGCACAATAGAATTATGCACTTTGCGCGATCAATTGCACGATTATACTGAATTGAATACTGAGGTTATGGCCATTTCCGTAGATTCCGTATTTACACTTGCAAAATGGAAAGAATTGGAAGGATTTAATTTTACTATGCTTTCAGACTTCAACAAAGAAGCTTCAATTGCTTATGATACAATTTATGAAAAATTTGGTCCAGGTGGACATATGCATGGCGTGTCTAAACGATCTGCTTTCGTTATTGATGGCGAAGGTATTATACGTTACGCTGAAGTATTGGAAAATGCAACTTTGTTGCCCAACATGGACGCGATAAAAGCGTGTTTGGCTTCCTTAAAATAAAAAACAATTGGTATAAACGGATGCGTTGTTCTCTATTTCTATGCTTACTGTTGCCTCTCTTAACGGCAGGCCAACAAATACCATTAGAATATAGAACTGCTTATTATTATAGGAATGCAGATACTTTCCATTTAAACAATACCCAAATAAAAAACGACAAAGTAACCCTTGCTTTCTTCGCAAAACAAGGGTTGCTTTTTATCGATTCAATGCTTTTACAAACTACTATTCAGCATGGTTTTGACAGCATATTAAACGTCACAAAATTCATAAACGCAGGGTCATTTTTTATGTATAAAACCGAAGTGAGCAATGCGGAATACAAACAATTTCAGCAAAGCAAAAAAAGTGGGGTGTACTACCCAGACACGGCGGTGTGGCAGGATGGCGAAGAAGAAAAAGACCCATTCGTTTTGTATTATTATCAGAATAAAGCTTATAATTCATATCCGGTTGTAGGGATTACACATTGGCAGGCGGTGCAGTATTGTATATGGAAAACCCGAGAATTAAATGCGCTATTGAAAAAAAATGGCATTGCCAAATACAGCGTTGAAGTAAGGTTGCCATCGGATGCAGAATACAATGCTGCTTATAAAAAGCATATCACAGGTTGGCTAAAATCTAAAGAAAATACATGCGGATTTTCGATGGAAAATGATTACTTAAGTTATGCATTTGGTTGTGGTAAATTTCGCTGCAATTTTCATACAATTACGACTACGCGGGGAGCTGCAATAAAGCCCACACTGGATAAAAACTGGCAGGCGTATGGCTTTATAGTTACACCCACATTGTCCTATCAAAATGCCTTGGGAATGTATAATTTGCTAGGGAATGTAGAGGAATGGACATCCACTTCCGCAGGGGGCGCATTGTTTAACAATTTGGAATACATTTATACCACAACAAATAAAATTATCCCAAATACACAAACCAAAATAGACAGTGTTTCCCTAAATAAACACATTTATAAAAAAACAGATTTAGCGAAACACTATTTTGTAAAAGGGGGCAGCTGGATGGATGAGATTTATTACTTACAACCTGCAGCACTAAAATTAAAAGCCGAATGGCACCGTTCTAAAACCATAGGATTTAGATATGTGGTATATGTAAAAGCGAAAGATTAATTAATTTAAATCGGCCAATTCCACCTCATTTCGAAACAAATCTTCCATAGTTTCGCGCTTGCGGATTAACTGGGCTTTGCCGTTTATGACCATCACTTCGGCAGGTCTAAAGCGGGCGTTATAGTTGTTGCTCATAGTAAATCCGTAGGCACCTGCATTTCGAATTGCGATAAAATCTCCTTCACGGACTTCGGCAATTTTACGGTCGTAGCCTAGTGTATCAGTTTCACAAATATACCCAACAACGGAGTACACCCTTGGCGTGCCTTCTGGATTTGAAATGTTTTCTATGTGGTGGTAGGCATCGTAAAACATAGGTCTGATTAAATGGTTTTGGCCGCTATCTACCCCTATAAAAACGGTAGAGGTTGTTTGCTTTATTACGTTAGTTTTGACAAGCAAATAGCCACTTTCGCTGACGATAAATTTGCCTGGCTCAAACCACAACTCTAGTTCACGGCCATATTTAGCACAGAAAAGTTTGAAAGCTTCTGCGATTTTCACACCTGTATCTTCTATGTCGGTAACGAAATCGCCTTCTTTGTAGGCCACTTTGAATCCACTGCCAAAATCCATAAATTGAAGGTCTGGAAATTCTTCGGCGGCATCAAACAGCAATTCAGCACCTCTTAAAAAAACTTCGCTGTCCAGAATGTCGCTTCCCGTGTGCATGTGCAAACCTGCAACGTTCATTTCATTGCTTTGCACTACGCGAAGCACGTGGCGCAATTGGTGAATGGATATTCCGAATTTAGAATCGATATGCCCTACGGAAATATGGCTATGACCACCTGCCATAATGTGTGGATTTAGACGAATACAAACCGGCACAGTGCCGCGGTAAAGGTGACCAAATTGTTCTAAAATAGATATGTTATCAATGTTAATATGAACACCCTTTTGTACAGCTTGAACAATTTCTTCCATGTCCACGCAATTGGGTGTGTACATGATTTGCGTAGGCAAAAAACCTGCACGAAGGCCCATATCAACTTCCTGAATGGAAACGGCATCGAGGCCAGAACCTTCCCTTTTCAACAAACGCAATATATTTACATTGTTTAAGGCCTTTAGAGCATAATGCAATCGCACTTTAATACCTGGGAAGGCATTTTTTAGGCGGTGATATTGCGAAACTATTTTATCTGCGTCGTAAACGTATACCGGGGTTCCAAACTCTTCAGCAATTTGTGTTGCTGAAACATTTCCAATTTTGTATTCTTGGTCCATATTTTTTTTATAAAAAAAGGCGAAGTTTTTAGCTTCGCCTTTTCAGTTTATTAAGCGAAGTTTAATTAATTTAATTCCTTTTTATTTCTTTTAGAGGCAAATTCAAGTACCACAGGAGTTGCGATGAAAATAGAAGAATAAGTACCGATGGCGATACCCACCAACATTGCCAAAGAGAAACCTTTCAATGAATCGCCACCGAAAAAGAACAATACCACGACTACCACAAATACGGTAAGAGAAGAAACAATAGTTCTGCTCAAAGTTTGGTTAATCGCTGCATTTATCAATGTAGGTTCATCTGCTTTGCTGTGGCGGTCTTTTAAGAAGTCACGAATACGGTCAAATACAATTACAGTATCGTTCATAGAATAACCGACAATGGTAAGCAATGCAGCAATCAAGTTTTGGTCAAACTCAATTGGAAATGGCACCCATTTGTCTAGGATAATAAATACACTTAATACTACTATAATATCGTGAATGGTTGCAATAATTGCACCTGCCGCGTAGGCTACATTTCTAAAACGGAACACAATGTACAAGAACATACCTATGGTTGCGATAATTAAAAGAATAATAGACTTATTGCGAATGGTTGTTGCTACCGTTGCACCCACTTTGTTTGAGCTTAAAATAGCAGTAGAAGGGTCGTTGTTTTTGGTAACCAAAGATATGCCCTTAAGACTACTGATAAGTTTCTCTCCAATTAAATCTCGTTTAACACCTGCAGAATCCAATTCAATGCCTTTGTTGGCGGCTTTTAAATCATTGGTAAGGAAATACGTAGTCACAATTCTAAACTTACCGCCTTCACCAAATGTTTTAACCTCGTTGCTTGAACCTGGTAGATTTTTATCTAGGGCTTGTTTAATTTGATCAACGTTGTAATTTTTAGCCGCATCGGTTTGAACAATAAAGCTATTTCCTCCTTTAAAGTCGATACCGGTGGAAAGCCCACCTTTGGTAAAGAACATAACAATCCCCAAGAGAATAAGCGGGAAACTGATAAAGAAATAGATTCGGCGTTTTCCAACGAAATCATAATTTGCATTCACCAATAAATTGCGGTTGTAGGCAAAATCATAAGAAGTTATCTTTCCCTTTTCTGCTCTGCGATCTAAGAGTAAGCGAGTGATGAACAAGGCCGTAAAAAGAGAACAGAAAATACCAATTACCAAAATTACAGAGAATCCATAAGCAGGACCTGCATCGGTAAACATAAGAATAATTGCTGCTAATAAAGTGGTAACGTGACCATCAATAATCGCAGACAATGCATGTTTGAAACCCAATTCTATGGCAGTTCGCTGGCTTTTACCGGCGCGAAGTTCTTCTTTAATACGTTCATAAATCAGTACGTTTGCATCCACGGCCATACCGACTGTAAGAATTAAACCAGCGATACCCGGAAGTGTAAGGGCTGCACCCATATTGGAAAGAATACTGATAATAAGGAATACGTTAGCAAACACTGCTACGATTGCAATCCAACCTGCGCGGTTGTAGTACAATACCATGAAAGCGAGAACTGCTATGAAACCTGCCAAAAGCGAATTAAGACCTCTGTCGATAGATTCTTGACCCAAAGAAGGACCAACAACCTCACTAGCAACGATACGCGCTGGTGCTGGTAATTTACCTGCTTTCAACACATTGGAAAGGTCATCCGCTTCTTTGATATCAAAATTGCCACTGATTTGGCTATTTCCACCGCTAATTCTGCTCTTTACTACAGGTGCGGAATAGACCCTGTCATCCAGCACGATGGCGATAAATTTATTGATGTTGTTTCCAGTGATTTGAGCCCAAGTAGTTGCAGCGGCAGGAGTCATCTCCATATTCACTTCCAACTGCCCAGTTTGGCTGGAGCTTGGACGTGCATCGGAAATGATATTTTCGTCGTCGCTGCTCAATGCGGCTTTTCCATCACGGCCGCGTTTTAGGAAATATACATTATACTCGTCTGGATTAAGAATTTGTTTCCCTTGAGGATTCACATCGTTTGGTTTGGCGCTGAAAGCCACTTTTACAGAAGGTTCTAAAACCATTCTGTACTGATCCAACTGCAGCATTTCTGCTAGTTTTTGGCGATCCGAGGATTTTACAGTACAAATAGAAGATCCTTGGGGTGCACCTTGAGTAGCCACACGTTTCAAAATTTTCGCCAAAGGATTGGTAGAAAGATTGACCGCGTTGTCAGCTTCTTTATTGGTATCCACCTTGGCAGATGCGGTTTTGCCAGTATCAGCAGGTTTTGTAGCTGCAATTGCTTTTTTAGCAGTGTCTTCTGTTTTGGCTGCGGTATCCACTTCTTTTACAAGTGGAACAGTGTTGGTTGCTGCTTTGTATAAGGATTCTAAAATGCGGCTGCCTTCTAACTCATTGCCAGAATTGCCATACACTTCATAAAACTCAAGATTTGCACTTTTTTCAACCAAATCTTCCATTCGGCGAGGATTGTCCACACCAGGAAGTTCTACCGAAATGCGACCTCCATCTATTTTTTGAACCGTTGGTTGTGTAACATTGGCTTGGTTAATACGTTTTTCTACAACTTCATAAACCCGGTCTATGGCACCGTCGGTTTCTTTGCGCAAAAGTGCATTCAATTCGCTTTCGCTGCTCGTTGCTTGAATTCCGGTTTTATTGTTCCCTTTTACAAAAAGATTGTTGATTTTGCGAGAGGGAAACATTTTCTTGAACTGATCTATAAAAACAGATACATAGTCGCCCCCATTATCCCTAACTACATCATTGGTTCTTTTGATTGCTTTTAAAAGGTCTGGGTCGTTTCCATCATTGGCAAGTCCTTTAATAATGGCGCCTTTGTCCACTTCAAGGATTACGTTCATTCCACCCCTTAAGTCTAAACCTAAGTTTACTTCTTGTTGCTTACACTCAAAGTAAGTGAAAGAAGCAATTCCCATGCTGTAGAAATTGGCTTTGTTGCCCAAGCTGTCAATATAACGGCGAGTTGCTTTGGTTTTATCTTCCCCAAATTTCTTGTTGCGCATTTCGGCAAAACTCTTTGCCTTGCTTTCAAAACCCCGCGTTTTCCATGTAAACGATAGTTGGAAAATACAGGCAATGGCCAAGAGAGTGGAAAATACAATGATCGTCTTTTTATTCTTCATCGGATTTCTAAAAGTCAGTTTTTTACGAAGGCGCGAAAATAGGTAAAATTAGGTTACCCACCATTAAGAAAATTGAAAATTGTGCCATAGCGCGAAAGAATTAAAGCAGACTTGCCGAAATTCGGTCGATGTTCGTCACAATTTGTGCTATATTTTGTTGTTCCATACAGCGAAAATGACCTTGGGGGCATTTTGCAAAACCCAATTTAGAACAAGGTCTGCATTTTAAACCCGTTACTTCAGAAACGAAAGTAAGATCTGTATTAAAATCTTTTGGGTAATAAGGTGTCATACCAAACTGGGGTATGGTATTTCCCCAAATGGAAACGACAGGTTTTTTTAAGGCTGCGGCTATATGCATTAAACCAGTATCGTGCGTAACTACAATACTTGCCAATTTTACAATTTGACTGCTGAAAGAAAGACTTAGTTTGCCACAGAGATTAAGTACTTTATTGTCTGTGCCCGTTAAACATTCTGCAACCAATAGGTTGTCGTGAGCATCTCCAATAACCACAACCGGCAAATTTATTTTAGTAAACATTTCATGCATGCGATTTTTACTAAGCCTTTTTGTAGCATAAGTACCACCAGAAACATAAACAACGAATGGGGTTTTCGGTAAAATATCGGCGATACTATCTGGCAAATTGGCACCCGGTGTAAAAAAATAATCGAGCCCTCTCCCATCGTTTTGTATGCTAAGTGACGCTACTGCATGGAGGTATCTATCCACTATATGGATGTCGGGCATAAAATTCTTTTTAAATTTTACCTTTAGCCATTTTTTGAAATTTAATTTTTCGAATGAAACAGATTTAACACCAAACAATAGCGTTTTAATTTGCCAGGTGCGGAGGTTTTTGTGTAAGTCAACAATGAGGTCGTACTTTTCTAAAGATAATTCATCCAAAAGGGTTGAAAATGAATCTCCGAGTGCAATTACTTTGTCTACATATGGATTGGATGCGACCAAACTGCGAAATTTCTCTTTGGTACAATAATGAATTTCTGTATCGGGTATTTGTTCCTTCAAACAGCGAACAACAGGCGTTGTAAGTACAATATCCCCTATTGAACTAAATCGTAAAATCAGAATCTTCACTGTCGCAAATCTAAACTAAATCTATATTTAAATCACAGGGTGTGTATCGACCTTTTGTTTTGCAACCACAGCATCAAATCTGCAAGCGACAAGGCATTTAATGTCATCTCTTTGGTTAGCCCACCTTTTCTAGCGGAAACGGTACCGTAATACATGTCATTTAGGGCGGTTTTTTCATGGGCATCGGGATTGATGGATAGCATAACCCCTTTCTCCATAGCATAGCCAATCCACCGCCAATCTAAGTCTAACCGAAACGGATTGGCATTAATTTCAATACATACGCCATTTGCCGCGCAAGCATCTATTATATAAGCATGGTCAATTGGATACCCTTCTCTCACAAGCAACAAGCGACCCGTGGGATGACCCAAAACATGCGTATATGGATTCTCGATGGCTTTTTTCAACCTTGCATTGGCACGTTCTTTATCCATTTTTAAATTGCTATGCACAGAAGCAACAACCAACTCAAAACCTGCCAAAATTTCATTGTCATAATCGAGGCTACCGTCACCCAAAATATCGCTTTCTATGCCCTTGATGATTTTAAAATTGCCCAATTCAGCATTGAGTTTGTCAATTTCTGCCCATTGTTGAATCACCCTCTCTACGGAAAGTCCACCGGCATAACCAGCGCTTTTGCTGTGATCGCAAATTCCTAAATATTCGTAGCCAATGCTTTTGCAGTATTCTGCCATTTCTTTTAGCGAATGCAAACCGTCAGAATACGTGGAGTGATTGTGTATGCTGCCTTTTAAATCTTTAAATTCGAGCAAAGACCCCAAATTAGCGGCCTTTGCCCATTCAACTTCACCGCCCCCTTCGCGCATTTCAGGGACAATATAAGGCAAATCCAATGCTTTATAAAGAGCTTCTTCGCTTTCAAATGGAGCTGCAGAGTTATACCCAATAGTTGTAAGATGCGCTTTGCTGGCTGAAGATTCAAACCGCGTTTTATCAAAATCGCTTTCTAAGACATACGATACTCTATATTTAAAAGCAGCACTATCTCTAAACAAGCCTGCTTCAAAAACAAATCCCGATGCGGTAAGAATTTCGTTCACTTGTGTGGCAGCAGCCGTGGTTAATATTTCCACTTCTTCAATGGTATCACAACAGCGTCTGAATTCGCCTGTAAATTCAAATCTCTCATTGGGCAAGGCAGTTTGCAACAATTTCAACAATTCACTGGCCGGTTTTTGTACCCGTGCAAAATGGTATTTACCCGCTGCATTCCACGAGAATTCGATGGCCTTTAATACTTCGCTTTGGGTTTTTAATCCAAAACCAGGTTGCTCTACCAATCTATTTTCTCGGCAAGCATTGAACAGGTCTTCCACGGACTCGATGCCCATGTTTTTCCAAATACCTTTTACTTTCTTAGGCCCGAGCCCTTTGATTCGCAAAATATCTAGCACACCCGGTGGGGTTGAATCCTTGAGTTTTTGCAAATCGGGGAAAGTATTTGTGCTTAAAAGGGTTCGAATGGCTCCGATTACGCTTTTTCCTACACCCGGTACTTTGTCTAAATCTGCCTCGGTCATGGAAGCCAAAGGATCTTTTATTTTCTTAATGTTAAACGCTGCCGCGGCGTAGGCTTTCACTTTGAAAGGATTTTCATCGTGCAATTCTGCCAATTTTGCGTAAGTGCCAAGGGCATTGGAAATGTCGTAATTATCCATGGGCAATAATGAGAAGACAAAGGTATGTTATGGAAAAATATGGGTCACCTTTTTTTAAATAAATTTTAAATAAAAAATAGAAAAAGCAGGAAATTCTGTAAAAGTAAATCAGAACCTGTATTGAATGAATTTAATTTCTGCAGAATCTACGGCTTCGTAAAAATCGACCCAAATGATGCTGTTCGGGTCTGGTCCTCTTAAATAAACTACGTGCATGGGATTGCCGGTTTTTTTATTGGTTAATACCTCTAAACCCAAAACCACAAACGTTCTTTTCTTAAATTTAGCTGGCAATTCATACATATCAAAATCCCCCGTGGCAAAAAATGAGGCATAAAACCCATCCCCAGTTGCGGTATCATACGATTTGTAGGCACCAGTCCAACGCGTTTTTCTAAAATAATCGAGGTTTATGTAATGATCTCCAACACAGTTGCCAATTTCTACTGAGTCTCCCACATGGATCGTTATTTCTACAGAATCTGAATTGGACTGTGAGAAAACCCAGTTGGGAATGAGCACGAGGATGGAGATGAACAATAACCGCATGAATACGTACTTATAGACAAAAACCATGCAAAAAACGAAGCATCCGTTGTGAAATAAATATTTCTGCTGCTTATTTTTGTAAAATTAATAGCTTAGACCATGCAACGCACTCTTAAAATCCTTACAACCGCTGTTCTGTATTTATCGATTGGAACCCTAAAGGCGCAAAATACCGCCTATGTTGATATGAAAATTGGCTGGCGGGCAATGAACACCAATTTAGACGCTTTTAACAAGAGCATGCCAGCAGGTACGCCGTATTTAAGCGGTAATATGAACGCAGTGGAGTTAAGTTTTGGTGTTCATAAAAAGCATTTTATGGTCCATTCCGATTTGTCAATTGGAACAAGAAATCGTAATTTCATTAGTAATTATGAACAAATCATTTTAACCCAGACGAGTTGGTCTCTCACGGCGGGCCCAACTTATAAAGTAGGTAAAAATAAAAAATTACAATTCTCTACATTGGCAGGCATTGCCTATAACAGTTTGGATTTGAAATACGTGAATGACTCCATTAACAAATCAGCTTCAATAGGTTGGATTTTAAACCAAGCTCCGAACCAACTTGATGAAGATCCAGGACACTATACAAATCCTGGTTTTATGCTTGTGGTTCAACAGAGAGCTACCATCATACTAAACAAACATTTCACGCTGACTGCGTTTGTTGGTTACCAGCAAGATATGGGCAAAGGAAGATGGCATTACGAATATGGATTTATCAGACGGAATAGTCCAGAAACATTTGGCACTGGCCTGAGTTATGGAGCTTCTCTTGGCTTGAGATTTCCTATAGAACCGCAGCCATTAACTAATTTTAGTCAGAGGCTAAACTAGCAAGCTCCCGGCTTACGACCGCACTGAGTGCAACACCCATTCCACCCATGCGAACACAGGCAAACATACCAGGATGTATCTGGCGCACGATAGGCGTCCTGTCTGCCGCCATGCCCATAGTGCCAGCCCAGGTGTCTGTTATTTCAAATGGCTCATTTGGTACCACAATTTCTCTTAGGAACTGAACCAAACGGTTGTAAATAGGGTCTGAAATATTCAAATCCGTGGTGGTTTCATTTATGAAATCCATATTTCTTGCACCTCCAATTAATATACGGGTTCCCAAACTTCGGAAATAAATGTATCCCTTGTCTGCATGCATCAATCCGCGCCATGCCAAACCAGGAATTGGGGAAGTAACCAAAATTTGCCCCCGCGCTGGATTTACTTCTATTTCAGGGAAAAGCGTTTTGGTAAAACCATTGGTGCAAATGATTGCGTTCTTGGTTTGCAATGGATAGCCTTCTGCATTCAATATTTTCCAATGTTTTTTTGGCAATGCTTCAAACCCAGTAACGGTTATGCCCCCAAATATTTTGATTCCCTTTTCGATGCATTTTGTATAAATGCGGTTGTACAACAAATGGGTTTGCAGTGCCCCTTCGTGGGGGGTAAAAATACCGGTCTCCAAAACCTGCATACCCAATTTTGCAGTAGGCTTAGGCTGAAAGGGTTTCTCGCCAGTGATGGGTTCTAACGCTTGGTTGATTTCTTCAATTTTTAAGAGGATTGCATCGAGTTCGCTTTGGTTTTCTTTTTCAAAAATTTCGTAGCCCCCCGTTTTTTCATACCCAATTTCCGTTTCGCCGAAATCTTGTTTCAACAAGCCGATTCCCTTAAAACGCTTTTCGTACAAAGCATAAGCGTTTTGCGCGTTGGTATTTTTGGTGTCGTCTAAAATTTCTCCCATACTTCCAAAACAGGCAAAACCGGCATTGCGCATGCTGGCACCCAAACTTGCAGGTGCACGGTCTACCACCCAAACTTCGCGGTGCGGATACTTGTCTTTTAAATGAATGGCACATTGCAAACCCACAATGCCATTGCCTACAATGACAAAATCAGATTTGCTGTAAAATTGTTTCTCCCAAAATGAAAAAGTAGGTATGGCGTTTGAGGACATAAAGAGGCAACAAAGTTAAATTATGGCTTGGATAAAATCATGGTGAATTGGGGCTAAATTGATAAAGTGCGTTATGCCTATATATAATGCTGGGGAATAAATTCAAAGCTTATGGCAAAAGTACCACTTGCTTCGTTTTCTCCCAAACAATTGCGTCGAACGATCTAAAATATTATGCTTAAACCGCCATAACTGTATCGAAACGTTTGGTAAGTTTGCTGATTATCTTTCATCCAAATGGCACAAAAAAGTTCTGTTTGTGTCCAAGGAAGAATTTGGAGCCGCAACATTGGCTGAAAAAGTTAAAAGTTTAGGTATTAAAAACGGTTGAGATTTGCTCCTGCCTACCTGTGTTTGGCAGGCAGGTTCAAAATGATTAAATCCGTTCTTTTCCCACAGCA
>Ga0105048_10008325_pt1 | contig 16606 bp, 13 predicted proteins | sample MAT05_FD_78382 | JGI IMG/M metagenome (GOLD analysis project Ga0105048, IMG submission 78382) | Freshwater microbial communities from Lake Fryxell liftoff mats and glacier meltwater in Antarctica - MAT-05 | ecosystem: Environmental > Aquatic > Freshwater > Ice > Liftoff microbial mat | place...
CCTGAATAACACCGTGTGGAAAATCCTCGGACGCGGTGCCACCAGCCTCCCCGAGATCCTCGCGCGATGGACCCCGGATGAATTCGCCGATCTCCTTCGCTTCTTCCGCTCTCCTCCTGCGCACGATACCTCCACCCCTGGCAGCGATGCCGCCTCGCGCGTGCGCGCTCTGATCGAGCCCTACCTCCTGCTCAACGGCCTCTCCGACACTCCCCCCTCCTCGCCTGACCCGCTCTACGCCGACGCCGCCCCGACCTTCGACCTCGCCCAAGCCAGCGCCCGCTTCGCCGCCGCCTACGCCCCGGGCGCATCGCGGCTCGACGCCCAACTCGCACTCCTCGAAGCTACCCGCCTCGGCGACGCCTTCGCCCCGCTCGCCCTCATCCGGACGCTCGGCGAACGTGCCCTAAAAACCGATACGCGGCAAAAACTCCGCGCCACCGCCTCCGCCCGCCGCGCCCGTGACGAAGCCGCCGGCAATCTCCGCGCCCTCTCCGCCCGTCTGATCGAGGCGCGTTTTCAGGAGAGCGAAGTGCTCCGGCCCGTTTATGAAAAAGCCCTCGCCGCCGGGAGCATCCTCGCCGAGCGCGCCCGCCTCTCCCAGCGTATCGACAAATCCATGGCACGTGAAAACGACCTGCCACCGTCGTGGAATTTGCCGCCCGCCCTCATCGAAGAACTCGATGCCGCCGTCGTCGCCGCGAATGCCCGCCCCGACACGTTTCACGAATGGCCGCTCATTCGCATTTTCCTGAACACCGAAGAAACCAACCGCGTCGCCTACTGGTTTCAGGGAGCCGACCTCTGGGAAAAAGACCGCCAGCAGCGCGTGGCCGACGCCTCCCTCATCGAGGCGATCCAGCCCGAGCTCGATGCCGTCATGTTGACCCTCAACAACTGGCCCGGACTCGATCCCTACAATGCGCAACGAGCCGCCCAGCTCGCTGAGGCCATCGCGATCGGTGAAAAAGCCGAACAGCTCGTCGCCACCGACGGCAGCGGCGCACTCGCCCTCTACCTGCAAGCAGCCGGCCTCGGCGATCGCGTCGCTCTCGACCGCCTCGCCGGTCATATCAAGCGCGGCACCGGCCAGCTGCCCCGCTCCGCCGAGTTGGCGAATCGTCTCACCTCTACCGTCCTCAAGATGATGCAAGGCGATGCCGAAGTCGGCGACTCCTACGCCGCGAGCTTCGTCGGCAGCGCCTTGATTTCAGGCCGCTTCATCACCCAAGACCGTGCCGCAGGACTCGAATGGCTCCGCTACGCCGCCGGCCTCGGCGAACGGGATGCCGCCTCCAAACTCGCCGGGGAAAACAGCGATCTCGGCGACAACAACCCCGCGGAAGCCCGCCACTGGTCCGCTGTAGGCGAGGGCATTGAGTACGGGGAAATGCTGCTCATACCCCCGCGGCGCCTCCAGGGATCCGTCATCGATCTCACCTCGATTCTTCCCGCGCTCGACGCTGCGGCCGCCGAGGCCGAGCGCCGCTTCGCAGGCCCTGTGGTTGTGATGCCCTCCGCCGCCGACAGCGAAGAGCTCGGCATCCGCTTCGAAAACGCCCGCGCCCAGTTGCAGACCGATTCCGCCAAAGCCTTCGTCGAGATGGCGCAAACCGCCGCCGCCGGCTACCGCTTCGCGCCCTTCACCTTGGCCCAGCTCCTGACCGGCGGACGCTTCGGACTGCATCCCGCCCTCGCCCGGCGCTTCCACGCCGTCGGCCTCGCCCACCTCAAATCGGAAGCCGATCACGGCGACGTCCGCAGCGCCCACCGCCTCGGCCTCCACTACCTCGATCTCCTGGAGAAACCCGACCCCGCCGCCGCCCTCGGCTGGTTCACCTACGCGGCCAGCATTGGTTCCGACACGTCCGCCGCCACCCTCGCCGACATCTACGCCCACGGCGCTCCCGGCATCGCTCCCGACCCCGCCGCCGCCCGTCGCTGGCTGGCCATCGCCCTCGAAATCAACACCGGCCAGAATCTCCCGGTGCCCGCCCGGATCACCACCAAGCCGAAATTCCCCCTCGCTGCGGTCCGCGCCCCGCTCCAGCTCGCTCTCGCCGCCGCTCACCGCGCCAGCGTCCAAGCCCAACCCGTCCCGGAACGCGATAGCGCTACCCGCGAGGAAGCCGCGGACCTGCTCTTCGAGAGCGACCCGACCGCCGCGCTCCTCGCGCTCGCGCAACTGGCCGCCGAAGGCCGCAGCGCCTCCGCCTTCAAAGTCGCCGCCATCCTCTCTTCGGGCAGCGCATACCTCGCGCCGGCTGACTTCGAACCAGAGGCCGACCTCGCCCGCCAGTTCCAAGCCGCCGGCCGCGCCCTCCTCGTCGCCGAAGCCGAACGCGGCGACGCCGTAGTCGCCTACCAACTCGGCCGGCGCCTCCTGAACCCGGTGGAAGACAAACCCGATCCCGCCGCCGCGCTCCGCTGGCTCACCTATGCCGCCGAACGCGGCCACCACGAAGCCGCCATCTGCCTGCGCACGCTCTACACGGCCGGTGCGCCGGGCCTCACCCCCGACCCCAAAGCCGCCGCCCGCTGGCTCGCGTTCGGTGAGACGATCAGCAGCGAGAATTTCAAGCCCCGCGCCCCGCTTCGCTGACGCGGATATTTCACACCCATGAGAATACATTTTAGAGAAATAAATAATCTAGGTATGCACTTGATTCCCCTAACGGCTGGGCGCAGGGTTCCCGCGCATGGCCGACTACCCGCAGACGGTGATGGAGTTTCGGGACCAGTTCAGCAGCGAGGAGGATTGCCGGGCGTATCTGGTGCGATTGCGGTGGCCGGAAGGCGTGCGCTGTCCCGATTGTCAGGCTGCGGAGATCTGGCCAATGCGGGTCCCATTCTACCGGTGCCAGAACTGCGGCTATGATTTCACGGTGACCGCAGGCACGCTGTTTGCCGACACGCACAAGCCGCTGCGTGTCTGGTTCGAGGCGGTTTGGCATGTCACGAATCAAAAATCCGGCGTGAGCGCCTTGCGCCTGCAACGCGCCTTGGGCTTGGGCAGTTATCGGACGGCGTGGACTTGGCTGCACAAACTGCGGCGCGCCATGGTGCGTCCGGGCCGAGACCGCCTGACTGGCATTGTGGAGGTCGACGAAACGTTTGTCGGCGGCGAAGTGGCCGGACCACGTGGCCGTGGCGCGCTCGGCAAAAGCCTGGTCTTGATCGCCGCGCAAATTGACGGGCGAAGGCTCGGTCGCATTCGCTTGCAACGCATCGCCGACGCCTCTGCCGGGACGCTGCAAACTGCGGTCGGGCAAATGGTGGAGTCGGGCGCCGAGATCCACACCGACGGCTGGAGAGCCTATGGCAAATTGACGACGAGGGGCTACACCCACCGCGTCATCCGCGCTGACACCGATCCCGAGGTCGGCGCCAACCTCCTGCCCCATGCCCACCAAGTCGCCTCGTTGCTTAAACGCTGGCTGCTGGGCACCCATCAAGGCGCCGTTACCGCTGATCATTTGGACTTCTACCTGGATGAGTTCACCTTCCGCTTTAACCGCCGCACTTCTGCCTCGCGCGGCCTGTTGTTCCACCGCTTGATGCAGCAAGCCGTGGCGCTGGCTCCGGTACACGGCCGCACCGTTCGCGGCGGTCGCCCGCTCCCGGTTCCTGCGCTGCCCAAATCTAAGGGGAATCAAGTGCATACCTAGAATAAATAAACAAAGTGATCGATGAATAATCTACGCTCCCTCGTTGTCCCATTGTCCATGGTTGTTGCCCTTGTGATGGGAGTCAGGGCGTCTGCCTTCGCCCAAGCAATGTCCCCCAGGCAGTCCGCCCTCGTCCAGAAGTTCGAGGCTAGCTACAAGAGCCAGAAAAACTACTCAAACAAAAGCAGTATCGCCGCTAACGTGGCTCGCGTCGAATTGCTCACCGAGCTTATCGCCACCGATTTATCTCCCTACGACCGCGCCCAATACCACATCACACGCGCCGAGTGTGCCAATAATGTCATCGTGGGCTCCCGCAACGAATGGGACTCCGCGCATTTGAACGCGAGTGTGGCCGCGAAGATGGATTTCCTGCACACAGCGGAAAACCAGAGCCTGCTCAAGCAAAGCATCGCGGACTTTGAGAAGGCATTCGGTATCATAATGGACAAATCCACCGCGCTCAACTTCGCGAACAACCCGCCCATAGCGGAGACCATCACCCAAGCCCGCGTCGCCTACGCCCAAGCCCTCTTCGAGCAGGCTGCCTATGTCACCCAGGCTCGCCCTGACTATATCCGCGTCTTTCGCGCTTCCGACGCGCTCCGCAATTTGGACAACTTCGGATCAGTGGTGAGCAACCTCGATCTACTCAAACTCCGTGCAGCCGCTGTTCTCTGTGCCGGCAGTTCGGTAGACGCTGTGTCCGTGCTTAATTTTTACCGCAAGCAGTATAAAGTGGGGAAATTGAAGGAGGAAGGATCCTTACCTAACGACCTCTTTGACCGCTCCGGCGACCTTTTACTGGCCGAGGCGTATGCGCTACGTGTTGCCGGGCGCGGCGAAAAGACACCCAGGTTCCATGAGGCTAAGGTGCGTTTCTTCGCGAACTCTGGGGGCAATAGTACGGGGCAGTTCGAGAGTATGCCGCAAAATCCACGCATTCAAACTCAGTTGCGGTATGCCGCCTACTTCCTTTTTGAAGGCGTCGTCATTGGCTACACGCGTAAACCCACCCTCGCTGATTTTGCCACGAATGAGTCTCTCCTAAAAGCCGCCGAGTTGAGTGATCCACAGCACCTGATGCCCAAGCGACTTATCGCCCAGCAGTACCTCATGACTAACCGCGTGGCCGACGCGGTGAAATATGCCTCTGCCGCCCTCGCCCTGGTGCCGGATGATGCCGCGTCGCTCACCATTCGCGGCCTGTGTGCGCTCAAAGAAAAGGAGTGGAGCAAGGCGGAGGCTGACCTTACTGCCGCGATTGAGGCCTACCCCGAGTTGGCTCATCTGTGCAGCGCCTTCGCAGCGCGTGCGGAGGTCTATACCCAGTTGGGAAAGGAGGCTGAAGCAAAGGCGGACATCAATGCTTCCAAAGCGTTTGACGCTCTGCGGTTTCAGATCCGCAAGTGAGGAAGGCCCAGCGGCGGGACAGCCGCAGCGGTCAGGTTGCGCGATGCCTCAACCGTTCCGGGAGCACCGCAAAACTACTGGCAGGGAGGTGTGCGGAAAAATTGACGAATCTCGGGCGTCACGCACCCTGACTTCCTGGGATCGCTGCAGGTCGAGGCAGGACGTCGGTCTTGCCCACGCTCGAAGCCGCACTCACTGCCGCCCACGCCAACCTCCCCGCACTGAAACCGAAGCGATTAACCGAAGAGGAAATCGGTGCCGCCTACGACCGCTACACCACCGCAGCCCAAGAAGCCCGCCGCACGCCCACCACCGGCATTGTCCATCTCGCGCAGATCGCCAGCACCGGCAACCAAGGTGCCTCCTTTGCCACCGCGCAATTCCTCGCCGGCGGGACCAGCGGCCTTCGCCCCGATCAACCGCTCGCCCGCCGCTTCCATGCCCTCGGCCTCACGCTCCAACAAACCAGCGCCGAATTCGGCGACGCCCACGACGCTTATCGTCTCGGCCTCCATCACCTCGAATTCGCTGAGCAACTCGATCCCGTCACCGCGATTCGCTGGCTCACCTACGCCGCCGAGCTCGGCCACAGCGAAGCCTGTATCTGCCTGCGCACGCTCTACACGACCGGCGCGCCGGGCCTCACCCCCGACCCCAAAGCCGCCGCCCGCTGGACCGCCTCCGGTGAGTGATCAGCAGCGATAACTTCAAGCCCCGCGCACCGCTACGCTGACTCGCGGCCCCTGCCCGTGCACCGCCGTTCGCTGACAATCCGCCATCCCACAGGTCGCAGAGGCCAGTTGAGGGATATCAAACGGGGTCAGCGTATGTGGTCTGCGTCTGACCCGTCACCTTGCTCCCACTGCGAGTTTCGCGGCGCGGCAGTGTCCGGCCGGTTGCCCGTTAACAATTCAACAGGCGCAGACCTCATACGCTGACCCGTATTCGAGTTTCGACCCCGTATCCGAGCTTTTCAGGGTTTTGAGGCATTGAGGGACCAGTCGTACGCCAGATAGTTCACGGTCCAGTTCGCAGGATCGGCCTCGATGGCGCGACGGACATCGTCGGGGGCATATTTTGCGGCGGCGACCAGCATCGCGCGTTCGCTCTGGCCAAAATCTTTGCGATACCATTCGAAGATTGGTGAAAGCCAGGCGGTCTTGGTTGCGACGTCGAAGCGGTTGCGGGCGCTGTCGCGCAGGAACAATCGGGCTTGTTCGTCGAGCTGCCGTTCAAGTTGCTCTGGCGAATAAGCCTCGGAGCGAAGAATGGGACAAGAGCCCGAAGCGCAGTTGAGTGCGAAATGGGCGCGCGGATCCTTGAATTGCCGACGGACAATCTCGTGTTCGATTTCATTCAAGGTGTACATTTTCCAGCCGATTTCCGCGAAACGGATGTCCCAGGCCGTCGTCTTCAACAGCGATCCCACCACGAGTCCCCCCGTCCCCAGCTCAACGATACTTTTCTCCGGGACGCGATCGACCACGAGTTGAAGCGTATAGGCATTATAGGCGTTGAGCCAGAAGGCGAATTGGTCCGCGCCCGTTGCCAGTTTCCCGGGGTCGGTCGCCGCGAGTTGGGCCAGGTAGCGCGGCAGACGCGGGTCACTTTTGAGCGCGGCGTAGTCGACGCGACCCTGCTTCACGTGCGTTGCGAGCACGGCGGAAAACAGTTCGTGATCAGGCATGGCGGAAACGAGCGGTCCGGTAAATGTAGTGACGATGCCGAGGATCAGGAGGGCGCGTCGCTTAAGGTGGCGGTGCAGGCTCATGGCTTGAGGGGCGGGGCGGGCTCATGGCTTGAGGGGCGGGGCGGGCTCCAAGAACAACCCTGCGAACCAGGCCTCGGCCGCGAGCCCCGTGTTGTCGGTGTCAACCAGCACGGCCACCGCTTCGATGCGCCGCGGCGGTTCACCGAAGAATGCGTGATAGTCGGCCACCGGATCGCGGCTCTCGGTGCACCAACGCCCAGCGTGGGCCCCGCCGCTGCGCACGACAATCATGCCGACGTTCTTCGTGTAGGGATTCGGAAAGGTGGCGCCCGCAGGTTCGTGCGCGGCCCACACGTAGGCGAGAGCCCGGGTGCGCCAGGGGGCGATGGATTCCTCGAAGATCACCATCACTCGCGCGGCAAAGTCGTCCCCGGCGCGCTCGCGCTCGCGGCGGTTGGCGTCGAGCGGCTGCAACACCTTCCACTGCCAGCGCAACTGCGCCGATTCAGGTGCCACTAGCGCGATTCGCCGATACATGCCACCGTGCGCGGCCTGGCTCACGGCATGCAGCACACGCCGCCCGCCATCGTTGGTGACCTCGTAGCTTGTCGCTTTGCGGAAAAGATGCTTTTGCTCCCAGCGCTGGATCCAGCCCGCCGCAAACCCTTCGAAGAGGTCCTCGGCCCGGCAGGCCGAGGTTGCAACCAACGCCAGGACCAGCGGAATCGCGCAATAAACGCCCATTGTAAGGTAAGAAGATGGCACAGCTCTGAGATTCCCGCGAGCCCACCCGGAACATTGGGCGGGCTAGCACCCTGAGACTTATGCCCATCGATGGCCAAATAATTTTGGACAAGCGGATCACTCGAGCGCGGTCGACGAGGAAGACCGCCGGCACGGCCACCAGATGCCCTCGCCTTCCGGGAGCGGGATGAGCGTACCGCCACGTTGACGCTTGGCCTTTGCGTCCCGGGTGAGAGTTTGGAGGCTACCTGCACGCGGCCGACAACTCCATGCCGTGATCGGAAAGGAGCTGGTAGTTCAGGTGGTTCTAGCCCGCCTCACCTGCAGGCCTTTGACCTTGTCCCGTGCCACGGCCAGGATCTGGCTGTTGAGCAACTGCAGCTCGTCCTGGGCTTCGCTCAGCGCGGCGGCGTGCGGGTTGCAGAACGGACATACACCCTGCGCTCACTGAAAGCACGCCGCCCTTTGCGGGCGGGCGACAGGAGTCGTGAAAGGCCGTGACACGGCATTCACGCACGGCCAATCTTCCCGAACCACAGCGAACCCACCCTTGGTTCAGCTGCAGATCCGTTCGATCACCCAAAAATCCGAATCCCCGTGAAGAAACTTCTGCTCATTGCGGCAATTGTCATCGGCATCAGCTCCAGCTTACGCGCCGACGAGCCACGAGAATACGCGCAAGTCACTCTGACGGGCGCGAGCGACGGTAAGCGTCCCACCACCCCTCGCGACCAGCTCGTCATCCTCATGGTGGACGGTGACGTCATCACCCACGATGCGAGTCCCATACCCAGCGCGGACGTCGTGCCATTGGTAAACGCCCTGCTGAAAGAGAAGAATATTTCCTTGGTCGGGGTCTATGTCCGGGAGGGTTCGAAGTATGGTGATGTCGTACATGCCGTGGATATCCTGCGTCAAACGAACGCAAAGAACATCGGCGTCAGCATACACATGATTCCGCCGGGCCGTGAACCTTGAGGACCCATCAGCGCCGTCACCACCTCTCTGGGAACCTATCCGCTATGTGCCTGACCTTTAACGGATCATGGAGCGCAAAATGACCAACCGTCGCCTGGCGCATTTGCTGGGTCGCGTGGCTTTAGGTCTGAACATCGCCCTCCATGGTCTGCTCAGGCTGCCGCACCTCGCCGAGTTTTCCCAGGGCTTGCGGACCAAGTTCAGCGGCACCTTTCTCCCCGGTGACCTGGTGGTGGCTTCCGGCTACGGGATCGTCATCGGTGAAGCCGTGATTGGCCTGCTGCTGCTGTCCGGGTTCTGGCAACGCTCGGTGCTCGTAGCCGGCCTGCTCCTCATGATGGTCCTGACCTTCGGCACGTGTGTCCAACAGGACTGGGCGACCGCCGGCACGCAGCTGATCTACACCGCCTTCTACGCCGTCCTCCTCGCCACCTTGCCCGACCCGCCCACCGAACGGCCTCCGCCAGTAGCAATGTCCGAGTAAGGGGGAGAGGCTGAGTCGGTCAGGTTGTCGAATCCCTGCCCTCTCCACGCGGAATCGGGAGCCAAGTCACCCTTGGGCGCTGATCAAGAAGGCAGCCCAAAGCATCTGGAAACTTCGGATTGTGTCGCCCTGAAATGAAGCACAAGTGTTCCGCCTGATCCCGGGGTTCCCCTCCCTATGATAATCCAAACCGGCCCCACTTATCCTTACCTCGGAGGAAGGCTACCCACTCGGCCGGACACGCCCGCCCCCGCACCGGCGCCGGCGGTGGCGGTGGCGGCGAAGCCGGAGCCCATCGCGATTTCGCCCTTTCTGCAGGGCAACAAGCTCCACGTATTTACGCCCACGCCCGCGTCGGAGGCTTTTTCCAATCAACAGATGGTCGATGGGCTGCGCGCCGTGACGAACCTGATCGCGGGGCAGTGCGGGCAGAAAGCGTCCCTCGCAGTTAAGGCCATCTGGCTCGGGGTGGACGGCGTGTCCACCTATCACGCTTGGCGGGATCCCCAAAGCAGCCTGGCAGACCGGGCCATCGCCACCGGGCAACTGGGCGGCGACGGCCTCGCGCTGCTGGGCGCAGTGCTGGCGTCCTCCCCCCTGGAAGGCACCGCCAACGTCATTTCCTTCACCGCCCTCATCGGTGATCATTTGCACACCGGAAAAATCACGCTCTCGCAAAGCGAAGTGGTCGGATTCTCCTCCCATCCCCAAGCCGAGGATATTTCGAACCTGCTAAAACTGACCGAGGTTTTCGTGCCGCCTGTAACGACCTGATTTGAGGGTGGCTGCGGGGTTTAGATTCATCCACTGTAGGGTACGGAATGTTACGTTTGGGGCAAAGAACCTGAAACGTGGACCCGAAGCATTTATTAGGTGGGAAGCCAGAAATCCAGGAATCGGAAGGTTGGTTCCGGGGTTGCTGGCTTCCCCCTCCATTACCCTCCTTCGTACCTCTTCCTTTTTCCTACTGACTTCCTCCTTGCCCCATGAGCCTGAATTCCCTCCCTCGCCTCGCCGGATGCGTCTTCGCCCTAACCCTTGCGTTGCCCGCGTCAGGTGAGTCACCCGTCAACTCACCGGCCAAGCCCACCGCCGCCTCCGCGCGCCTGGCCGAAGGCGACTACGCCGCCGAGATCGCGCGGCTCAATCGCCAGCTGGATGTCTTGCGGAAGGAAGAGGTTGCCCTGCGACAACAACGTCGGGCCCAGCAGGCCGAGGAAGTCCGCCTCGTCGGCGCAGGCGCCACCACCACCCAGGTCCACGCGGAAATCCAGTCGCTCCGGGGCCAGATCGACGCCCTCGATAACCAGATGGGGCTGCTCGTTTACCAGATCAATACCCTGGAAGCCCGGTCTGGCATCCCGCCGCAAACCCCGCTCGCCCCCGCGAAGGCAACCCAGGTCCCGCCGGCGCCCGCCAAGAAAGCCATCCTTCGTTCGAAGCCCGTGATCGCGCCCGACAAAATCAAGGCTGCCGCCACGCGTTTCTCTGGCAATGCCGCCCCCACCGTGGCGGATGCGCGGCAGGCCGCCAGGGAACTCCTCACCTCCCAGCCAGTGGCTTTTTCCGACCTGGACATTGAACAGCTCGCTCTCCTCGTGATGCTGCAGGCACAGCAAGACAACATCGCCGACATCCGCACCCAGCTGGCCGCGATGAAGGATAAAAACGACCAGCTGGCCGCGCTCCGGGCCGCGCGGCCCTCGCCCGCGAACACCCCGGACAATCCCATCGAACTCTCACCCGAGGACCGCCGGCAACTCCTGGAAATTTCCGAACGGCAGACCAAGCTCGAGCACGTCATCCTCGAACTGACCCAAAAAATATCCGACTCTCAGGCCAAGTCCGCCCCGGGCAGCAAGTGACACGGACGCGGAAAATCCGCAAAGCGGCCCGTCTCCAACGCGTGCCACGGTTGAATCTCAGCTCATTCACAGGGCGCGATCCAGAGTCCGAATTCCGACCTGTCCGACTTCTTAATTCTTCCTTCTGCCTTCTTCCTTCGCGGCGCCTCTGCTATTCCGACCCGCCGCGGCTCGCCAGCAGGCGCATCGCTTCCGTCGCGTGATGACGGGAGGCATGGTACAGGGGCGTGTGACCTTGCGCATCCTTCGCGTTCACGTCGGCCCCGTGGTCGAGGAGGAGCTGGAGGCCGGGGACAAAAACCCTCGCGGCGAAATTATGGATGAGCTTCTCTCCTTCCCGCGTGGGCGTGTTCAGGTCGGCCCCGGCAGCCACGAGCCTTTGCACCGTGTCCAGGCTGATTCCGTTGAAATCCAACCGCTCCGCCAGCGTCTTCCCCGCCGCATCTTTCGCGTTGATGTCCGCTCCGTGGGCGCGCAGATACGCCCGCGCTTCCTCGTCGGGGCTAAAACGCAGCGCCTCGGCGCCGTCTTTCCGGACGTCGGCCCCGTGGGCCACCAGGATTTCGAGCATCTCCCGGTTGCCTCCCTCGGTCAGTGCCCCGACTAGGTCCGCGGGCTGCACCGGGGTTTTCAAAAGTTGCTTCAGCAGCGCGGTGTTACCCGAGTGCACGGCGCCCGCCAGGGCGTAGTTTCCGGGTCCGGTGACGACCGCCCCGGCCTTCAGCAACGCCTCCACCACGTCGGGGTGGTTCTCCCGGGCGGCATAAAACAAAGGCGTGGGGCCGTTGCTCGCATACTTGGCAAGGCTCGGGTCCATCCCGCCGGTGATAAAAAGGTTCACCAGCACCAAGTCGCCCGCCTCGGCCGCCTTCAGAAAAGCTTCCGGTGTGAAATCCACCTGCATGCCCGCCAACTTGAGGCGGGCCTCCTCCGGACTCGGCTGGTCAAACAGGCCGACTAAATTTTTGAGCGAGTCCGTCAACGTCGCCGCCGCGATCACGACGGTGCTGACCAGAATCAGGACCGCCACCAGCCGGTTTCTCTGCAGACGCCCCATCCACTTATCCGTCAGCGTCGGTGTCATCTGCGGATTCAAGACTCCCGCCGCCAACCCGCAATTCGATAAACGAATCGCCCAGCTCCCAAGCCCGGCATCCGCTCCTCCAAATCACGCCCGGCACCCAAGACGCCCAGCCGGACTCATGAAATCGGATGCGAGCACCAGCAACTTCAGCCAAACTGGATGATGGAGCGCGTTGGCCGCCCCGCGCTGGAGGGATCCGAACCCCCATGCCACGCGTTGAGAACACCAACGCTTTGGACCTCTGGAGAGAGGGGAGCCCCCGCCGCGTTCTGACCGCTGACCGCGGCGGGGGCGCTGCGGCTCCGTCTTACGTTCCCAGCGTGTTGGGAAAGCCGCTCTACACGAGGCGCGCCCATCCCTCTTCGCCAACGAATTCGGCGGGACCACGCGGTCGCATCCTACCCTCGGAATTTCCGCCTACCCGCCGTGCGCACGGCGGAATTCCGCGAGGTCCATCGTGCGCCCCGTGCGCCTCGCTTCCTCGGCGGCAAAGCCCATCACGTGGCTTTCCACGGATTTCTGGAGCGATGACTCCATGTCTTCCGCGCGCGCCTTGCTCATCTCGCTATGCAGCGTGCGCACCAGCCCCGCATCACCGCCGCCGTGCCAGCCGTCTTTCTCGTGATCAATTGTGATGCGCTCGAGTTTACCCGCGCCGAAGACCTCCACCACGACATCACAGCCCGCCGTCTTCTTCACGCGTTCGCCCGCCAGCAGCCGGCCCTTCGTGCCAAAGATCGCCAGGTCGCGACCCTCGCTAAACGCCGTCATCGTGAACGTGCACGTGGCGCCGCTCGCGAAATTCAGGTTCACCGTCTGGTGATCCACCGCCGTGTTGTCGCAGTGGTAAACGCAACGGCCCCACGGACTCGTCCGCAGCCACTCCACGATCTCCGCATCCGTCGCGGTCTTCGCGCGGTCAAAGATGATCTCCAGCCAGTTCTTGCGATCGCCCAGATAGCGATGCGCGTCGTAGAGACAGGTGTCGCCCACGGGACAGCCATCCGTGCAACGCATCGGCGCACCCGCCGGCGCACTCTCCGGCCGGAAATGCATGATCCCGCCGAAGCTGCCGAGCGCCGTGCAGGGGGAGTCAATGAGCCACGACAGGATGTCCATGTCGTGACATGACTTCGCGATGATCATCGGGGTGGACTTTTCCATCACGCTCCAGTGCCCGCGCACGAACGAGTGGCTCTGATGCCACGGTTCCACGCCTTCCGTCGCCTCGACCGACACGATCGAGCCGAGCACCCCGCTCGCAATGATCTCCTTCACCTTCCGATAGAACGGCGTGTAGCGGAGTACATGACACACGAGCACGCGGCGGCCGAGTTCCCGCGCGAGTTTCTCCAACGCCAGCACATCTCGCAGATGGGTTGAAATCGGCTTTTCCAGCAACAGATCGTATCCCTTCCGCAGTGCCGCCGACGCATGTCCGAAGTGAAATGCATCCTGCGTCGCGATGATCATCAGGTCCGCCAGCTTGGGCTCAGCCAGAATCGCCACGTCATCATGAAATTCCCGGAAAGCCGGGTTCTGCGAAAGCGCGCGCGCCTTGGCCAGCCGCGCGGCGCTGTGGTCCGCCGCCGCGACGATCTCGTATAACTCAGGCTGCTTCGCCGCCAATTCGAAGTAAATGAAGGTGCGGCTGCCGCAGCCGGTGGCGGCGATCTTGAGGCGCGTGGGAGAGGTCATGAAAGTCGGAATTCTAACCACGGATTACACCCAATCTCACGGATCAATCCGATACTCCGAGTGGTAATTGGACTGATCGGTGTCCGTCCGTGTCATCTGTGGTAAAATGATCCGGGATCGAATTTCGGCTCGTTTCCGTAAATCACGATAGATTCCCTCAGCTTTCCGCCCTTTGGCGCGCGTCCGCCTCGATCAGCTTGATCAGGCCATCAAGCGTCGCCTTGGTCTTCGCCTTCACGGCGGGCAGTTCCCCGGCGCTGCCGACCTTCTCATTGGCAAAGAGGTAGAATTTCATCTTCGGCTCCGTGCCGCTGCCGCGCGCGGCAAACTTGTAGCCGTTCGAGAGTGTCACGAAATACAGGTCCTGCGACGGAAGCGTATCCCCGTCGGCATCGACGATCTTCTCCCGGCCATAATCCTGGAATCTCGCCACCTTCACGTCGCCAAACGCCGTCGGCGGGTTCGCCCGATAGCTCTCGATGATGCGCTTGATCTTCGCCGACCCACTGGCCCCCTCGTAGTACAGGTTGATCACACCCTCGAGATAGAAGCCGTAGCGGAGAAAGATCTCCTCGAGATACTCCGGCACCGTCAGCCCGCGGCTCTTTACCCACGCGCAAAGTTCGGCGAACATCAGGCAGGCTGAGTTGCCGTCCTTGTCGCGCAGGTAGTCATTGGGCAGGTAGCCGTAGCTCTCCTCGGTGCCAAAGACATAGAACGTGCTGTGCTCCATCAGCAGCTTCGCCCGCTCGGCAAACGGCGTGGCTTCATAGTCGAACCCCGCCGGCATCACCGCGCGCAACTGTTCCTCGTAGCGACGCAGCTTGGCCGCGATCCACTTAAAACCCGTCAGCGTTTCGATGACTTTCACCCCGTGCCCGCGACCAATGGCCGCCTGAAGTTGGGTCGTCACCACGGTGTTGATGATACCCGCGTTCGGTGACCCGCCCGCCGGGATCCAGCCGAGTTCCTTGTATTTCATCAGCCGGTATTCCGCCAGCAGTGAGCCAATCTGGTTGCCCGTGATCAGCTCCATCTTCCCGGCGCGGTTCCGCACCGCGCAGCCCATGCGGTCGGCATCGGGATCCGTCGCGAGCACGACGTCGCTGCCCTTTTGCTCGGCGAGCTTGATGGCCAAGGCCAGCGCCTCGGGATTCTCCGGGTTCGGCGACTTCACCGTCGGGAAACGCGCGTCAAACTCCAGCTGCTCGGGCACCGGCGTCACGTCGCATCCGGCGGCTTGCAACAGGGGCAGCGACTGTACCGCACCCGTCCCGTGGATGTTGGTGAAAATTACGTTGAGCTTTGTCTTTTTCAGGACCGCGGCGTCGAGCAGCGCCGTGGCGGCGACCACCCGATAAGCCTCATCCGCATCACGTCCCAGCCTCGTGACCCGGGAAATATCTATTTTCAAAAAGCCGCTGAGCTCGCCGAGGGCCACTGCATTCACTTCCGCTACTATACCCTTGTCGTGCGGCGGAATCACCTGCGCGCCATCCTCGAAGTAGGCCTTGAATCCGTTGTCATGCGGAGGGTTGTGGCTCGCCGTGATGACGATGGCGGCCTGGGCCTTGAGCCACCGGACACTGAAGCTCAATTGCGGCGTCGGCCGCGGGCCGTCGAAAATAAACGCCTCGCCCCCGAGCTGGGTCCAGGCCGAGGCGGCGAGTTCACCGAAGGGACGCGAGAAGTGCCGCACATCGTGCGCGATCACGAGCTTGGGCCGGGCCGCCTCCGGCCGCGTCCCGAGAAATTTCTTCGTGTAGCGAAACAGTCCGACCACTGCGCGGATCAGCGTGAAGTCGTTCAACATGTTGCTGCCGATCGCCGCATGTTCCGGCGTGCCGATGGGGCTCAGCTTCCCGGTCTCCGCCGGCACCGGCACCACCCCAATCGTGCGGCCGCGCATGCCGCCGGTCCCAAATTCCAGGTAGCAGTAGAACCGGTCGTTCAACTCCGACCACGCTTCCTTCGCCACCAGCTCATCAATGCTCGCCACCGCCCAAGCGGGCAGGTTGGCCGCGAGGAAGGCCTCGAGGTTCTCCACCGCGCCCGGCATGAGTTGGTTCGCGGTCGCGGCAGCTTTAATTTTTTCGGGCGTGGTCATGGCAGTGAAGGCAATCTGTTCACGATACAAAATACCCCAAGCGGTTTTGGCCACAAAAAGGCACGGAGAGTCACCAAAAATTCAACCAAGCTTCCATTGCGCCGATCGGCGCGCGGGAGAGCCGATTCGAAGCCCCGGAGGTTTTGTGCCTTTTCGCGGCAAAACCTCCGACGTATCGTCCGTTGTCATGTCAGGTACAGACCGGCGGTGACCGCCGGCTTGGGCGAGAGTTTTTTCCAGGCGTCGGCAAAAGAGTCCTCGTCGTAACCAAACTGCGGTGAAACCTCGATCGCCGCCTTCGGCAGGCCGGACGCATCCGCCTCGACCGCCGCGTCGTTGGTCTTCAGCCAGCGCGTAAACTGCCGGAGCTGGTCGTCGCGACAGGTCTGCGGCGAATCCACGCCTTCGGCATTCTTCACCGGAGAAAAGTCATCCGCGCGGCGGGTCTCGATCACCAACGGGTTCGACGCGAAGGGCAGCGCGTCGAAGACAAACAGCTCGAACTTCACCCCATTCGCCTGCGCCGGCTTCACGGGCTGACCGGCCCCATCGACGGTCGGGATCTTCTTGTCGGCGCGGTGAAACGGCAGCGCCATGCCTTCGCCCCGTGCCACGTGCCGGATAAACTCCCGATCCAGCACATGGATCGCAATGCTGCCCGCAAGGTAGCGCAACCGCCCATCCGCCTCGGTCTCGCGCTGCATCGCCATCGGCAGATCCGAGTATTCGACGACCACGAGTCGCTCCCCTTGCACGCAGAAATGGCCCAGTTTCTCCTCGGGATAGGCCTTCGGGACCATCTTGCTCGACATCTGCGACCCGCGCAGGAGATGCCAGCCGATGAACGCCGGGTC
>Ga0105048_10008326_pt1 | contig 16606 bp, 14 predicted proteins | sample MAT05_FD_78382 | JGI IMG/M metagenome (GOLD analysis project Ga0105048, IMG submission 78382) | Freshwater microbial communities from Lake Fryxell liftoff mats and glacier meltwater in Antarctica - MAT-05 | ecosystem: Environmental > Aquatic > Freshwater > Ice > Liftoff microbial mat | place...
ATACATTACCGAGATGATTGCTTAGTTCAAAGAGCTTTTGGCCACGGGTAAAAGTAGTAATTTTTGCATCGCCGTAACCGATTGCTAGCAATACATTGGCTGGTGTGGCAGGGTCGGTAAGCATGCCGAGCCCGCGGCTGCCGTACAGGCGTATTTCGCTTTGCTTTATATCGTGGCTGGTAGTGCTGGTTTCTGTTACCTCTTACAGGCTCATTACGTTGCCTGTAGCGTCGCGTACATACACCGTGGTTTTCTGGTCTTTGGTGAGGAGTTGGTTAATTCATAACCCTGAGGTGATGGGTTCAATTCCCATCCTCGCTACCAAAGCCCTAATCTGGGGCTTTTAATTTGGAACACATAAAAAAAGCGGGTGTACCACCAGCGTACACCCGCTTTTTTATTCACTATTTGTTATCGCCTTATTTACAGGCCGCTCAGGCATATACCGAAGCTCCATGGTTTTATTTGCGGGCCAAAACCATCTTTTATAAGCGAATTTATTTGGTAGGCTCCGTACAAAGAAAAATGACCATAACCTATCCTCAATGTGGTGGCTAATCTTGTAGAGTTGAAAAAACGCTTGCTTTTTTCCTTTTCTACTACTTTGCCCTGGCCCGATAACGTATTGCCGTCTTTATCTTGTGGCTCTTTGCCTTTTGTATGTGCATCCAGCAGCGTGCCCACTTTTACACCAAGGGCAAGCTTCCAACTTTTGTTGCCGTTTTCGGGGTTGCTGGTATATCTAAACTCCACCGGAATTTCAGCATAAGCTGTTGCGAGTTTGTATTTTTTATAGCGGTTGGTACTGTCGGCATTTCTAAACAGCAATCTGTTAGGCGATGCCTTGCCTGTAATATCAATGGTAGTTTTTTCGAAGAATATATTGCTGCTGCCAATGCCCACGCCAATGCCTACGCTGAACCGTGGGTCCGTTTTAAATGGCTTATCCAGCATAAGGTACACGTTAAAATGGCGGCTGAACCCTTTTGTGCGGATGCTATCCGGTTTTACTGCCCAGTTATCGGCACCAAACTGAATAACAAAGTGGTCGCCTGATCTACCACTGAGGTCTATTTTGCTCCAATCACGTTTTGTTTTTTTTGCAGCTACTTTAAGAGAGTCCTGGGCTGTTGTAGTATTGAGGGAGAAAGCTGCAAGAGCAGCAACCAAAATTAATTTCGTCATAGCGGTTGTTAAAAAATAATGGGGCTAAAGATAAAGGCACGGTGGAAAACAAATCGTTAAAAGAGCCAAACGATTGCTTCGCCTGTTTTTGGCCACACCCTGCCCCTCCTGTTGTGGTAAATGCCGCGAATAGACGCCAATAAAACCGGTTTACAAAATTGCATCAACTGCGGTAATGGCTTTTGACAAACGTTCCTCATATCCGCCGCTTATTTCAGCCCATGGCGTAGCTTGGTTTATGAGCATGTCTTTATAAATGAGGTAAAGTTTTTCCCGGCTTTCCAGGTCAGGGTATTCGCGTAGTTCGTCTTTTACCCAGGGCAGGTCGGGCTTGCAGAGTAAGTAGAGGTCGTACCGGCGTTCCGCAATCTGATCTAGTATAAAGGTGTGGCACTGGCCAAATACAAATTCGCACCAAACTTTCATCACGTACATATCGGTATCTATGAAAAGCGAGTGGGGAGTGGGGAGGGGCGGGGGGGGCGGGGCGAGTGGAGATAGCTTTGAATTTAGATCTGCTCCAATTTTCGGTTCAATGTTAGTTATCAAAAGCCTATTTGGCGTTTGCACCCAACTATTAACTACAAGCGCCTCCCCATTACCAACTAGCTTCCTTTCGTAACTTTCTTCCAAGTGCAACTGCCCTTGGGCAATGGTGAGCAGGTCAGCAAAAGAATAATCCATGCCATGTTCCAGTAAATATTGCCGTGCAAACTCGGGGCACCAAATGGTTTTATAATGGATGGCCAGTTGGGCACACAAGCTACTTTTGCCCGTGCTTTCCGGTCCCAGCACTACGATTTTTTTAAGCCGTTGCTGCATGTAGTTTCTTTTTCCAGGTGATGTAGCCCATAATGGCCAGTATGGTAAAAATGAGAAATTGGAAGCTCGTAAATACATAGCCTTTAGAAAAAAATAAAGGAATGGAAACGAAGTCGGTAATAATCCACCAAATCCAATTTTCCAATTTCTTCTTTGCCATTAGCCACATACCAGTATAGGCCGATGCACTGGCCAGTGCATCAGCCCAAGGGATAACACCTGGAAAAAATGCCTGCTTTAAATATGTAAGTGCAAAGAAAATTACAATGTAAAAGGAACCAAAAAACGCCAGTTGTTCTAACCAGCTTTTTTTATCGGATGCTGTAATTTTTGAAACCAATTCTCCGGTGCCATCACTGCGTTTTCTTGTCCATAGCCACCATCCGTAAATACTCATAACGGTATAGTAAAAATTAACGCTGGCTTCGCCAATTAGCCTACCCTTAAATGAAATGTAGATGTAAATGATGGTACTAACCATGCCCACCGGATATACCAAGATATTTTCTTTTCGAGAAAACCAAACGCTACCAATGCCGGTAATCACCGCCATAAACTCGAACCAGGTGGTAGCCTTTATGCCTTGTATCAATTGTTGGTATAGCTCGGGTAAGGTCAAGGTTAAAATTTGTTCAGGGGCTCTTTCTAAAATCGAAATACTAAAATCGAAATACTACTTCTTCACTCGCCGAGAAATCGGTATCCTTTAACTATCAGCAGCACATCATCTGGCCATTCGTAATCCCTGGCATACCAGTAGTCTATAGTATGCAAGCTTTCGGGGGTAAGCTCCTGTGGGGTATTTGTTGGTTTTGCCATAGGCGAAATAATGCCCTGTTTAATGGCTGGTAAATTTACGGTTGGGAGGCTGTAGCCTACCCATGTGCGTTTGCCACCTAGCACTTTTAAAACATTGGCTATAAAACCACCTGCCTTTTTTACCAATAATAAATGTACCGGCAGCGATAACAGAAATAGCAGGCACCACACCACATCTGCTACCCGCTTGTACCGCATATATTGCGGCTGGCCAATTTTAAATGCCATTTGTGGCAGCAGGGTTTCGCCACTTGTTTCTTTACTGTCGCTGCCCACCAGGCTCTGGCTTTGGTAATAATGAAACTTGTACCGCACCTTTCTTTTTTTCTGTAACACCCGTATAGTTTCCTTCATACCCATGCTATCATCTATGCAAAAAATCAATTCCATGGCCGGAATGTTTTCCAGCAGGGAATCTAGTTGGGCTAAAGTGCCAATGGAACCATTTGCCTCCTCATTGGGGGTTATCCTTCCCAAAATCCTTTCGTTGCGGCCTGCGGCCTGCATCAATTGAGCCGTCTCTGCAAAGGCCTTAGGGGTGGCCACTAAAAGGGTTTGCCGGTACTCTTTGTTTTCGTTTGTATTAACAATAACGTTTGTGTGCACCAGCACCCACCGGAAGAGGATGATGCACAATGCTGCCAGCATACCGCCAAACAAAATAATACCGCGGCTAAAGCGATATTGCTCATTGAGTAAAGAATACACGGCCAGGTTTATTACAATAGCCACCAGCATGGCGTAGAGGGCACGTAATGGCCGATACCATTTATCGTAAAGGCCTGCTATACTGCCTGCCAGTATAAACAATAAGGTAAATACGGGTAGGCTTATTTGTATTACTATTGGTACCGGCTCTAGGCCGGGTTTTATGTATGTACCCCAAAAATATTTTACCATTATTAAACAGCTCAAAATAATGGCCGCGTCTATAAGTGGCAGGCCTATCCACCTTATAAACTGTGCCAAGGCGGTTAGCACAGCCCTTAAAAAAATAGCTATTTGTATAAACACATTGAAAAAAACTGCTTTGCCGCCACCGTAGTGTTTTTTTACAAAAACGCTCATGGCCTGGTAAAACATCCGCACATAATTAAGACTGCCTTTTTTGGTGCTTTCTCCTTTAAAATGGATAATACTGCTGCCGGCGAAATAATAATTTTTCCATCCGCTTATTTGCACCCTGTAACTCAAGTCCACGTCTTCACCGTACATAAAAAATTGTTCGTCAAAACCTCCGGTTTGGTCTAATACTCGTTTACGCAACAGCATAAATGCACCAGCCAGTACATCCACTTCGCAGTTTTCATTTTTGCTTAAATGCCCAAGGTGATACCGTGCAAACAATTTGCTTTTGGGGAAAATGGACGACATACCCGTAAGCTTAAAAAACGAAGTAAGGGGCGAAGGAAAGGCTCTTTTTGATTCGGGTAAAAAGTAACCGGATCCGTCGAGCATTTTAATGCCGATGGCTCCGGCCGCAGGATGCTCCTGCATAAAAGCAAGGCATTGGTGAAAACAGTCTTCCGGCACCAGCGTATCAGGATTCAGGAACAAAATTGAATCGCCATTGGCGGTGGCCAGGGCTTGGTTATTGGCCTTTCCAAAACCAGTATTTTCCGTATTGGCAATAAACCGCACCCATGGGAATTTTGGCTGCAGATAACCCATACTGTTGTCAGTGCTGTTATTGTCCACCACAATTACTTCAGCCTGCAAGCCAGTTATAGCTTTTTGTACGGAGCAAAGGCATTGCTCCAAAAAAAGCTTTACATTATAATTTACGATGATGACCGATAGTTGCAAAAGCATTGTGTTAGCGGCCACGAATTACGATTTTTTGGGGGAAGGCGCAAAATGATATTGGATGCTAAAAAGGGTTGCATACTAAACAGAAGTTGATGATGAGAGATAAAAGACTTGCGTTTAAAAGTAATAAAGCTATGGCTGGTTTGTGATTCGCCAAACGGGCAGCCACATGATTATGGAACACCAAACAAAAACCGAAACATTGATTGTCCCTTTTTATGGTAGTAATGAAGTTAAAAAAAGTGATGCTTAGTTCAATTTTAAAAGTTGCATTTATGAGTTGAATGCTGCAAACAAAAAGCTGATAAAGCTAAAAATTACAATGGGCATACTCAAAGAGGATATTGGTTACAGTGCACACACAAAATTTAAGAACTTGTCTATTCATACCCAAGGCGATAATATGCAAGTATTGAAAACAAATATTGTTGAAGCTGTTAACCTTGGTTTTAAAGATCCAGGCTACAGCTATACAATTGAAGAAATTGGTTTAAAGCCCGATTTAAGGAGCTTCTTTGGGTAATACAAAGTAATTAATGCTAAGGCACTTTCGCAACGAATTGGCATGAACCAAAGCCTGCTGGCCCAATACATCAAAGGCAATAAAAAGCCCCTTGCACACAAACGCAGCGTATTTTAAAAGGGGTGCAGCAAGTAGGCCGGGAGCTGGCCGAGGTGGGGTTTATGATGTAATGGTTAATTTATGGTGATTGCCATTGTTGCCATTTGGAAACACCGCTTAATCCAGCTGCGTTATATTCGCCCCCTATGCTTAAACAAACATTACTTCAGGCGGCTGAGGCAGGGGCAGCCGTAATACGCCAGTATTTTAACGGCACCTTTGCCGTAAGCCACAAAGAGGGCATTAACAACCTTGTTACCGAAGCCGACCATGCTTCGGAAAAAGCCATTATTGATGTTATAAAACAGAGCTACCCAGACCATTTTTAATGAGCGAAGAGGTAGGCGAACTGGTAATGGACAGCGAATACAAGTGGATCATTGACCCCATAGATGGTACCATAAATTTTGCCCATGGCATACCCATTTGCTGTGTAAGCATTGCTTTAGAAAAAGCAGGCAAAATGATTTTAGGGGCGATATATGCCCCCATGCTCAATGAATTTTATTTTGCCCAAAAGGGTTTTGGCGCTTCGCTCAACAATAAAAAAATAGCTGTAAGCCAAAAGACGGAGCTAATTAAAAGCTGCATGGTAACCGGCTTCCCTTACACCTACCTGGATGAACCCAATGGCCCACTAGAATGTTTTGAACGTTTTGTTCGCAAAGGCGTACCGGTACGCAGACTTGGCAGTGCCGCCATTGATTTATGCTGGGTAGCCGCCGGCCGCTTTGATGCATTTTACGAACACAAACTTAATGCTTGGGATAGTGCTGCTGGTTTTTTACTGGTAGAAGAAGCCGGGGGAAAAGTGACGGATTTTAAAGGGGATTATTACGATCCTTATCAGCCGCACATAGTAGCCAGTAATGGGTTCATTCATGACGAGTTGCTGCGTGCATTAAGGAATGAACACGAAGGGTTTACGATTTAAGATTTCGGATTTACGATTTGCTTAATTTCAAATCGCTCATTAGCTTAGAGTACCATATACAAAGCCCCATCAGTTATTATTGAAGCAATTTTTTTTACCCTCTATTAAAAAAATGATGAGGCATTAACAAATCGTAAATACCAAATCGTAAATTGACATGACTAAATAAGAGATGAGTGAGCGGGTAAAACAATTCGCAATTGCAAGGATTGCGATAGCATTACCTTATAATAATGTAAATAAAAACATAGCAATCAAATCATACGGTCATCCTCCAGTTCTGCGGCTAATTATAGGGCGGCATTAAGGGGGGAAGTTTACACCGGACTTTATTAATAAATTAAAAATTTTGTAGAAGAAGAGCTTGATGAAACGCAACTCTTTCTTGAATTGATTCAGCAATTCAATACAGGGCATCTCTTAAAACCTTCCATTTTCCCTCCTTTGGAGGAGATTTAAAGGGGAGGCCAACAAAGAAAAGTAGGTTTTTAGAAGTGCCCTAAAGATTTAAATCAAAAGATAAACGTATTGCACAAGGAAGGCAATGAATTACTTTCCATTATTGTAACAAGTCTTAAAAACATTAAGAGCAAATTCAAGTAAATGATTGTCTGAAAAAAGGCAAGTTTGAAGATGCAAAAAAGCAATACTGCATTTGCAATTCGAAAATTTAAAACAACCTGATTAAACCTGAACAAATCTTAAATCCGAAATCGTAAATCGTAAATAACTATGGAGCGTACAGAAATAGCCGACCTCGGCGAATTTGGTCTAATAGATCATCTTACCCAAAACAATGAAACAAAGCAGGCATCTACCATTTTGAGTGTGGGAGATGATGGAGCTGTAATAGACCACTTTGGCAAGCAAACCGTTATCAGCACCGACCTGTTGATAGAAGGTATTCATTTCGACCTGATGTACACGCCGCTAAAGCACCTGGGCTATAAAAGTGTAGTAGTTAACCTCAGCGATATCTACGCCATGAATGCCACGCCCACACAAATAACGGTGAGCATCGCCTTCAGCAACCGCTTTAGCCTGGAAGCCCTGGATGAATTCTACGAGGGCATTTACGCCGCCTGTGAAAAATACAATGTGGATCTTATTGGCGGTGATACTTCTTCAAGTAACAAAGGGCTTATTATTAGTATTACAGCCCTTGGCGAAGTAACCCCCAATAAGTTTGTTACCCGCAGCGGCGCACAACCAAACGACCTGTTGTGCGTAAGCGGTTTTTTGGGTGGGGCCTTTCTGGGTCTCACCTTAATGGAACGTGAAAAGAAAATTTACATAGAGAACCCACAGATACAGCCCGACTTGGAGGGACAGGATTACATTGTAGGCCGGCTGTTGAAACCCGAAGCCCGTAAAGATATTATTGAGTTTCTGGAAAAGAACGACATACAGCCCACCAGCATGATGGACATAAGCGATGGCCTTAGCAGTGAAGTGCTGCACATTTGCAAACAAAGTAACGTGGGTGCCGTGGTGTACGAAGACAAACTACCCATACACGACGATGCCCGGCAGTACGCATACAAGCTGGAACTGGACCCTACCATGTGTGCCCTCAACGGTGGCGAAGACTACGAACTGCTCTTTACCATGAAACAAACAGACTACGACAAAATAACCCTGAACGAACAAATTAGTGTGATAGGCTACATAACCGAAGCAACCGAAAAAGCTACGCTGATAACCAAGGGGGGCAACAAACATGCACTGGTGGCACAGGGCTGGAAGCATGTGTAATTTTGTAGGTTGCGGATTTATAAACCAAGAAAGTTTTTTATGTTATTATCACTTTTCAAACCAAAAAACCAACCATGAAAAAAATTTTTAGTACAGGTTACAGCCAAACCAGCCTCGATGCCGGTCTTTTTATAATAAGGGTTTTAATAGGCGTGCTGATGGCCATTTATGGCTATCAAAAATTAATTGATTTCAATGCGCAATCCGTTTCAGATTTTTGGGCAAAAGATGTAAATTTTCTTGGGCTCGGTGGCAAGGTTTCTTTGGGGCTTACCATTTTTGCCGAATTGTTTTGCAGCATACTACTCATATTGGGCCTCGCTACCCGCCTGGCACTGATACCGCTTATTATTTGTATGGGCTTTATTTTTGTAACAATGAACAAGTTTGAAATAATGCAAAAAGGCGACAACGGCCCCAGCATGAACCTGGTCTTTTATTACATGATGACCTATGTGGCTTTACTCTTTACCGGCCCCGGCAGGTGGAGTGCAGATTATTTGATTGGTAAAAAATAGGAGGCAGTCGCAATAAGCATTCTCACAACTTAAATCGCACATCAAATGAGGTTACCTGCCAGGTTGGGCATTATACTTATGATTACCATGCTCATTGTTTTTAGCATGAGAATGCTTAAAAGCAAAGACGAGGCATCTGTGTATGATGTGCCCAAAAAATTACAGCAAAATAAAATGAACCTGAAAGTATGGTTCCATAGCAGACCCGATGGCGCAGCCGTTTTTAGCACCAGTAAAAGCGGCAGTGAAGACGACCGCCTATATCTGGAACCTGCCACCGAGTATCTTTCTATTTCACCCGAATTTTTTACCAAACTAAAAGATAGTGGCTACACCCTAAAACTCTACGGGGCTTTTTACAAAGGCAGGGGCATACCCAAAATATACCTTAGCATTCTGCCCAAGCCGGAACGATACGCCGTTTTTAAATATGAGAGTTTAGACGTGGTAAAAGAATAATGTGGGTTCCGTTATTGGTTATTTACCTAACCACGAAGTACATTATCGGTTGAAACCTTCTGTGTAATCCGCCTTCCCCTCAATACCGTCTCACTAGCGCAGGCCTCCCTGCCTGTGCTTAGCCATTGCTTGATTTAGACCAAAAGGAACCTAAAAAAGAATGGCGTTTCCTGACCAAAAGGGCATCGCTAATTTTCAACATCAAGTAATATTACGGCACCGGTTTGGAGGCAGGCGCCAGTTGTGGCTAATTTTATTTGAAGGATATGACTATAACTTCTTCGTTCACTTTTACTTCTTCTTTTTTAAGCTCATAATACTGAGGCCTACATTTACAAATACATTGGGCTTAGCTGTATTTTCTAGTATTAGTTGTTTGCCATCGTATTTATCAGCTATGTTAAACCGGCCATTAAAACGGATACCAGCGTTAGCCGAAAACCTAACATTTTTGCTTAACTGCGTTTCATAACCAAGCTTAGGTCTTATTTCTCCTCTTTGAAAAAATGAATTGTTGAGTACTGCATTGTTACTCGAAATAGCGAATTGATTTCCTTCCAACTCATAGCCGGCAGTAAAAATAGTTTTTGTACCGGGGGTAAGGCGTACAATAGCCCTGGCTGGCAGAAGCATTTCCACACCCCATTTTTTTGTAAAACTTTTGTTCCATAACAGAGCAGGTACATGCACTACCCTACCCAACCGGTAAGCCCGTAGTACACCAAAGCCCCACATGGCGGTATAGCTTTTTTTAATACCATACAAAATAGCCCCTGTGCCAAATAAGTTTCTGGCCCCTGGTTTTTTAATACTCGCAGTATTTCCATTAAATTCTATACCTACGTTGAATAACAAAAAGTGCTTACTATCCAATGGTTTAAAAATATTGGTGCTGGCAGTTATAGCATGAAATGAGGCGTTGTTAAATACACCTGGCAGTGGGTTTGCCGTAGCACTTTGGTTGGTAATGTTATTAAAATAGAAATTGGAGTAACCCACATCTAAAGAAGCAAAACAGGTGGGCTTCGTAATAATATTCTTGTTGTAGGCTAGTTTAAAACCTTGTAACCCTTTAAAATTCAATGTACTGGTTGAAAGCGGAAACCCCACTAAACTTTTAGAAGTAACATCAAATTGAGATTGGTACTCATACTGAAAGCTGAGTGCTTTTTTAGGGATACTACCAACGATTAAGGGGTTGCATAAGGGTACCTTTTTGGGTTGTGCTACAGTGGCTTGTGCCATCAAACAAGATGGCAATAAAATGACCGTAAAAAAAATGAGACTCTTCATAAAAAAGTTCTTTTGAAAATAAAAAATAATAATCGCCACATTCTATAATAATCCTACATGAGAGAACTGCCAGCTATCCATAACACTAGCATATAGTATTTATTATTGGCCAACCTCCCGGCCTTTGCCCGGTTATTACCTGATTTATGCCGTAAGCAAAATAATCAAGAATGCCGTTTGTATATTTTAGCATAAGACCCAAATGTTCAACATCAAATAACGACTTAGCACGGGCAGCAAGGCCGGCGCCAGAAAAACGCTAAGGCTGCGCCTGCTTCTGGGGTGCTGTATATCCACCTTTTAAATACTTATCTAAAAAAGCCAGGGTTTTGGTAGCAGTGTTTATCTGGTTTTCCTTTTTTATGAAGCCATGGCCCTCGTCGGCATAAGTTATATATTCCACAGGTGTACCGCTCTTTTTTACACCATCGGCTATTTCCTGGCTTTCTATGGGTAGCACCCGTACATCGTTCATACCCTGAAAAACGAGGAGCGGCTTATTGATTTTTTCATAATTGTACAGCGGCGAAATACTCCGCAAACGGATGGAATCAGCGGTATTGGGATCTCCCATTTCATCATACAACGCTTTTTTAAACGACTCCCAATATGGCGGTATGCTACGCAGGGTACGAAGCCAGTTGGCCACTCCAAACTGGTCAACACCTACTTTAAACTCTTCGGGGTAAAAAGCCAATGCACCCAGCACCATACAGCCACCATAGCTACCACCTTCAATACCAATTTTACCCGTGTCTATATAGTCTTGCTGCTGCAGCCATTTTTTGGCCCAAACGCAATCTTTAAGGTCGCCGCCGCTATGGTCTTTGTTATCGAGTTTGTAAAAGGTTTTGCCATAGCCGCTGCTTCCCCGGTTGTTTACTGCCAGCACCGCATAACCATGGTTTACCAGGTATTGAATTTCGTTGCTAAAACCAATACGGCTTTGCCCGCCTGGGCCACCATGTATCCAAAGCAGGGCAGGCACTTTATTGTCTTTAGAGGCAGTAAGCGGCTTGTAGTATATCGCCGGAATCTCTTTGCCATCAAAGCTTTTAAACCGAATCACTTCGGCACTTACCAGGTCGTCCACAGCCACTTCGGGGTTCAAGTTATTGGTGAGTTGTTTTAAAGCCTTTGTTTCAAAATTGTACACAAAAATGTTTCGTGGGCTGCGGCTGCTGCCTACCGTAAGCATCATATTTTTTTCTGTCGGCGATATCAGCACATTCTGCACATCACCATCTTTTATCTCCGGAAAATCAACTGGCTTGTTGCTGGCATGGTCGTACAGCAGCACTTTGTTCTTACCATCTTCATTAATAAAAATGGTGTGGTATTTTTCATTTTCGCTCAGGCTCATGCCTGCCACATCCCAGTTGGTTTCATACAGTTTTTCGGTGGCGCCAGTATTTATATGGTACTTTACCAGGTAGCTGAATTCGCTGCCATCGTTGGTGATATAGTATAAAATACTGTCGTTCTTTTCAAAAGCCATGCCGCCCCAGGTGGCTTCGTTATCGTTGCTCAGTTTTTTGGTAAGCTTAGTGGTGCGGTCGTACAGGTACAGTTCGTTTTTATCGGTAGTAATGCTTTTGCTAAGGGTAAGATAGCGTTCCGATTTGCTGATGACGCCGGGGTCGTAAGCAGAATCGTTCTGATACAGCATGGTGGCGGCCCAGGTGGTGGTATCGGCTTTCCACAAATCGAAAAATTGCGGATTGCGTTTGTTGCTGGTAATGTAGGCAGCCTTTTTATCAGCACTCCAACCGTACACCGAATTGGCGCTTCCCGGCCATGGGGTAAGGTCTTTTGCGGCGGTATCGCCAGCCCTTTGCAGGTAAATATGACTGTTCTCATCGCCACCTTTATCGGCCGAATACAAAACGCTGCTGGTGCCGGGCAGGTAGTCTATAGAGAAAAAAGATTCTTGAGCCGACCTGGTCAAAGGCTGTAGCGAAGTATCGGCAATGTTTAATTCGTACAGGTTGTAAATGCCGGTAATGTTGGCATCTACCAGCAGTTTGGTTTCATCGGCATTAAAGGCACTGCCTCCAATAGACTTGTTGTTATACAACTGTTCCGCCGTGTACTGTTTTACATCTTTACGGGCTTGCGGTTCGTTTTTGCAACTGGCAAACAGCACAATGCTGCCTGCAAGTAATAGGTATTTAGGTGACATGGTAAAGGTTTTAGGCAGTTAAAGTACATGTAACGGGTGGTAAAAAAAAACCTTAGATCGTATGATGGGTAAAAGCTCAGTTGGGAAAACAACAACAGAACACAGCCTCTCGTAGGGCAATGTGATTAAGCTAAGGGGGTGTCAGCATGAGCGCAAATAAAAGTGGTATTATGTTGTTTGATAATGACAAGAATTATTCAACCCCTATGGGGTTGTGTGTTTATGTTTTGCTCTCACCATTGGTTTCACCCATGGCTAATGATATTTAAGCCTTTCAGGCTTTAGGATTATTATAGCATTGCTTCATGCCCCAGAGGCGCTACATATTAATAGCCCCAGGTAAAACCGGGGGTCAAAATCGAAGTATTCTTCAACCCTGAAAGGCCATTACTTTGATTTGCAGCAAAAGCAACCTAAACAACAACGGAACCTTTTCATTTTACCATTAAAAAGTAACACTTCAGCATAAGCCGGGAGGCCTGCACCTAATTGGTCTCAGCTTGCACCAACCGCTACGGTTGCAAGCTGAGGCAGTTGTGCTCATAACCATCAATTCAAAAAATTTACACCTTCTCCACCACCTTCTTCCCCAATAACACCTTCTTATAATCCTTCGGAAATACTTTTACAAAATTGCGAAGCTGGTTGTCAAGATCGGCTACAATGAATGAGGCCACCTTGCTTCCGGTGCATCTAACATGTTCTTCCAGCATGCCTTTCAGGATTTGCTTGTCGTCCTCGTCTAGCGGGTCAAGGGTTATTCCCGATTATCTAATCCATAAAAATTTTACCAGGCCAGATTTTTCTACTGCTTCGAATTCATGATGGTCGGCGGTTACTACGGTGGCATTGTAAAGGAGAGCCGAGGCAAGCAAAAAAAAATCGGTCAAAGAAATTTTGAACTGGCTTTTTAGAAAAATAATTTTGTCAAAAAGGTTACGGTCTAAATCATCAATCATTTTTATAGGCAATGCTTCGATGATTTCGTACTAATCTTTTGGGGGAGCTGCGGGGTTTCTTTTGTGGTCGTAATACGTTTCCAAAAAATTTACTGAATGTAGCAATATCAAATTATTGCCTGTCTCATTGTCTTGCAAAAGGACTTTTACTACATCGCCGCCTTCTTCTTTGTTCAAATAAGCAATTAAAGCACAAGCATCCAGGATCAATATATTTTCTACCATTTCTCAAGTGCTTTTTCTTGCCTTTTCCATTTTATAAAATCATCCACCGAAGAAAGTTGGCCCTTTAAAATGCCATGATTTTCCTCTATTGCTTTCAAAACCTCGGCTCTTGATTTTTCTTTTTTTTCAGGTAAAACACCGGCACTTAATTGTGCCAGGATCGCAGGCAATTTTTTCTTCCGGCATTTCCTGTACCAGTTTAATTATTTGGTCTTCATATAGTTTTCTTGCTCCCATACGAATAAATTTGGTCAAATTTACTTTGTTATTTTTGAACCAATTCGTTTTGGAAACTTGGACTAATTGGTGGTTGGTTCAAGCGTCCGCTTGCACCCAAAATGATGGCAGCGTCCGCTGTTAAAGCTTAGGGCAATTGGGGCTAGCATTTTTTATGTGTAAGCAATGCAGTCTTTCCCGTTCGTGGGACACTTACCAGTACGGAGGCCAATGAGTGGGTTCAATTATCAACTACCTACGCTACAAATTTAAGTAGGTCTCCAAGTTTTTGGGGAAGGGTTGTTTACACCAAAATAATGCAGCCTTTTGGGGTCTGGTAGTTGTTCGTGACAACACTCAACAAAGGCGGGGGTGATGTCTGTGCGACGATGCTGACTCAATTTGGCAACACCGGCAAAGGCAAGGAACACCTACAAGGCAAAGATTTAGCTACCCGCTTAAATGGGCGAGTCCTGCAAGCCCACACACAAAGGCCAGGGCAGAGACTCGCCTATGAAAGCTCATGGCCGGAGACAGGTGGCGGAAGGAAATGCTGTTGGATGCAGGAAAGAAAACATCCGGGATGGGTATTATTGTGCAGCGCCTTACACAACAAAACGTTGTAAAGAAAACAAGGCATCCATGCTTACCGAATGATCTACCTGCGATAACGCGTATCCATTTTTTGCCACCCCGTAAGTTGAAATAATCGTGTTGAACAACTGCTTTTTTGTGCCCGTAAGCCGCCGGAATAATTCCCGCCGCTTTCTTAAATCGTCTGCCATTTCCGCATCAGGTTCTATGGTGTCGTTATAAAATTTTATTTCACAAATATTGATGGTGTTATCGGCCCTGTCTATCAGCATATCTATTTGCAGCCCTTTATTATTCGTATCTCCTTTATGAGCAAAACTATTTACAAAGGTGTTGATGCCCGATATACCCAATGCCTGTTTAATGGCTTCGGCATGTTTGATGCAAATATTTTCAAAAGCATAGCCCCGCCATATTTTGTATTTTTCATCGGCTACGTTTGTAAATACTGAGGTGTTGGCGCCTGCCCGTTGGCCGTCAATAAATTTTAAATAAAAAAGGCTATACTCATCTGCCATGCGGTACACCGTGTCTTTTTTTATTTTACCAAAAGGCACCATTAGCATGATGAAATTCGAAGTCTCTAACTCGTCCAGCACTTTGGTGAGTCCACCGCCATCGGTAAATTTTGTGGCTGCTATAATTTCCTGCCTCGTCATGCCACTATGTTTTTGGCTGAGTGCTTTTATTACAGCTACATGGTTTTCAGGGTGGTCAAATAAGGCCGCATACAGGTTGCCGAACTCCTGTCGCAGACTGCCACTTTTATTAAGGCATAACCTGTTGATGGTTTGGATAGCCGATTCGCCGGGTAATATTTCGTTTAAATAATGTGGTACACCACCCATTGCCATATAAATCTGTACCAGTTCATAATGTTGCAGGTTTATTTTTTTGCTCAGCAGGTATTCTTTTGTTTCGTACAGCGTAAACGGTTGCAGATGGATGCGTTTGGTAACCCTGTTGTGCAATCCGCCTTTGTTGTTGATCACTTTTTGTATCATCCACGAAGCGGCGGAACCACATATTACTACTACCAATTTCTGGGTACTGGCCCAATCGTTCCACCAATAACTGAACTCCTGTAAAAACCCTGATTTGTGTGCCGCTATCCATGGCAGTTCATCAAAAAAAATGACTCTATTGGTTTTGGTTTTTGGTAAACGAAGCAGGTATTTTTTAAGTTCTGTAAATGCTTCGGCCCAGTTGCCGGGAGTTTTGGCGGTAACAGCGGCTTTGTGATATTCACTTAGTTTGGTGGCAAATTTTACCAACTGGTTTTCCTTTTCCGCAAACTGCGTACCGGTAAAATCGAACACTATATTCCTGGCATACACCTGTTTTATCAGGTATGTTTTGCCCACACGCCGCCTGCCTAAAATAGCCAACAGCTCTGCTTTATCGCTGTCCAGCAGCTTTTGCATTATATGGGTTTCAAATTCCCGTCCTATCATAATACATGTATTGGCCGCTGAAAGTAGTAAGAATTTATAGATTCAGCGAATAATAAATTTTTATTAGCCGCTGAAAGTGTATAAAATTTATAGATTCAGCGAGTAATAATTGTATTGCTGACTGGCTTAAAGTGATGAATGGCCCGATAATTATGCCTGTGTAAAGGCGCTGGTTATACATGGGAATATCAGTGTGGCATTTTATTTTAGTACGAAATTGAAACTGGCAAAAGATCGGGATGTAATTGGCTCTAACGATGGGGAGCGTTGCCACTAAATCGGCGAGTCCTTCAAGCCTACACACAAAGGCCAGGGCAGAGACTCGCCTATGAAAGCTCATGGGCGGAGACTCGTGGCGGTAGCAGTTTTCAATAAAAAAAAGGCTATCCCTAAAGCAAACACAAATCGTTATTGAGTGTTCTCACTAAAAAGCGCCACACCCAAAAAGGCTGCATTAGTTGGGTATAAACAATCATTACCAAAAAAATGGGGAACTACTTACATTTTAAGTGTAGCTGGTTGATAATTGAACCCTATCATTGGCTGATGGTGAAAACACCAACTGCGGTGGTGTGGGAGAGTCGTTATGGGGAACACCCACAAAGGCAAAAAATCTGGTAAGGTCAAATTATCACTTGTGAAAACAGCTTCGTCATTTGTCCACAAAAAACTGAAAAACTTCCCTTGTGTCGTTTCAATGGTTTTATTTCGGGAATGGTCATTTGGATAAATTTTTTCAAATACGATTTTAGAATTCCAA
>Ga0105048_10008327_pt1 | contig 16606 bp, 15 predicted proteins | sample MAT05_FD_78382 | JGI IMG/M metagenome (GOLD analysis project Ga0105048, IMG submission 78382) | Freshwater microbial communities from Lake Fryxell liftoff mats and glacier meltwater in Antarctica - MAT-05 | ecosystem: Environmental > Aquatic > Freshwater > Ice > Liftoff microbial mat | place...
AAAAACCGTACGATTTCGTCATTCTCGATCCTCCCTACGCCGATCCCGCTATCATCGAAACACTGGAACGGCTTGCAGCCTCGTCATTGGTACAATCCGGCACAATTGTCGTGATCGGGCACTCTCCGAGAGTCGAACTGCCGGACGTCGCTGGCAGACTTGAGCGTCTGCGTGAGCGCTGTCACGGCGATAGTTGCGTTTCGATCTATGAAATACACCCACCCCCACTCGAAGAGGAATCTTCGGACGCTGTTGACGCGGGAAGAGGAATCACAGAATGACCGTTGCCATCTATCCCGGAAGTTTCGACCCGATTACGCTCGGCCATGTAGATCTTGCGAAGCGAGCAGCCCGCCTCTTCGACCAGGTGATCGTTGCGGTTTACTCACGGTCGGACAAACCAGGAGCGCTCTTTCCCGTCAACGAACGAGTCGAACTCGCCTCACAGGCCCTTCGGGAGGTTCGTAACATCACCGTCGAGAGCTTTTCGGGTCTGGCAGTCGATTACGCAAGAGCATGCGGCGCCAACACGATCGTTCGCGGGTTACGGGCGGTTTCCGACTTCGAATACGAGTTCAAACTTGCCCATATGAACGCCCATCTCGCTCCTGAGATCGAGGTTGTTTGCCTCATGACGTCGTCGCGCCATTCGTTCATCAGCTCTAGTCTCATACGTGAAGTCGCCTCACTTGGAGGAGATCTCCGTGGACTCGTGCCGGACGGGGTGTTGACCGCTCTCCACACGCGATTCAATACGACGCACAATTAATGTCCGGTTTGACCTCCGGACGGCTCGACTGCGACAATCGCTGATTGGATGATCGATCGGGTGGGGCCCGACGACGAACAGCTCGGTTGCGACAATTTAAGTGTTGATCAGATCCTGCGCGAACGATTGACGAAAGACACAACGAGGCAACGCATGTACGACGATGGTGATCCGAATGAGGATGGAACGGTTGATATCCTCTATCTCGTCGATCGACTCGAGGAGTTGGTCGGTGTCGGGAAACGGGTCCCTTTCAGCGGTCGCGTTATGGTCGAGGAAGAACAATTTCTCGCCCTTGTCGATCAACTCAGAATCGCCGTCCCGCGCGAAATCAAGCAGGCACAGCGTGTCATCCGCGAACGCGAAATCATCATCGCGGAAGCACAGAACGACGCCAGTCGGATCCTGGATTCCGCCAAGAAGAAGGCAGAGTACGTTGTTTCCAACGAAGGTCTGCTAAACGAGGCTCGACAGCAAAGCGAACTTATCCTCCAGACATCGGAAGAAAACCGAAAGCGCGCGTTCGGCGAAATTGACGTCTATGCGATCGACCAGTTCAACCGCGTTGAGGATGCGCTGGCTGACGGTTTGGCCCTGATCGATAAAGCCGTCCGGGAAACAGTCCTGGCGCTCAACATCGCCCGCGACAACGTCGGCCGCTAGTTTTCGAGAAGGTCTCCGTGGACATTTTCCGTAAGCCAGTAATCCGAATGTCATTCTGAATACAAGAGTTTTCGAATTTTCTCCCGCGCTCAAGATCAAAGACGGTTGATAATCGCACGGAACCTCAAATCCCACGAATTGGTAAGGAGAGTCAGAATCTACTGAGATTATTGCTGTCGTGAATCTTGTGAACCACATGGGGCTCGATTCGGCTGAGGGCTTCGCGTTGCTGATTTACGGCTGGCTCAGGGGTGGCATGAAAAACTGAAAATACTACCGAACAAAAATGTGCTGTCAAACCCCCGTGAACGATAAATGTTCGAGATCGAGGATTTCTTCGGCATCCAAGAGCGACCAGCGATAGGTACCGCTCACACAACTGGTGCGGAAAGAACGACGGGGTACAGAGCCTCGGTGCTACCGAGCAGCGATTCCCGGTGGCGCTGAGGCACCGTACTCAACGCTTGATGCGCAGGTCGATAGCTATTTCCCGCCTCTCTGGGCATAGAATTTGCCAATTGGGAACCTTCCTTGCCAAGAGCTCCAAGTTGACGCCCTATTGGACTGCACCTATACTCCGCATGTTGCGCTGGGGGTTACTCCGGCGCATTTTTCCGCGTCCGTTCCAATCATTTGAGAGGCACGGGCGAATCGTTGAACATCGCGGCGGACGCAATGAACCTTCACAATGACACGGTCGTAAACGTCGTTGCTTTGCTGAAGGAACCTGTTGGATCGACGCGGCTCTATCCACTCAAGGTGGATCAGTTTTCGCTGGATGATGATCTTGCGGCAGTCAATGTCGCCGGAACGGTGAAACTGACCAGATTGAGCGATGAGATCATTGCGAGCATTCGGGCACGAGGGGTAGTAACTCTAGAGTGCCAGCGGTGCTTGCGATTGTACGAGCAATCGTTTGCGGCAGACTTCAGCGAGGAATTTCGCGAGTCGGTCGATCTAAAAACGGGAATCGGAGTCGCAACCGACAGCGAAGACGACGAGCGTTTCGCGATCAACGAAAATCATGAACTCGATTTCGCCGAAGCATTGCGCCAGGAAATTCTTGTGGCGCTCCCAATGCGGCCGGCGTGCGGAGATGGATGCCCGGGGCCAGATGTGGTCGAGTCCGGGGACGATGAAGAGGGTGACGATCGATTCGCCGCCCTCGCAAAATTGCTGGACGACGACTCATCGTCATAGCGGTCGATAAGGAGCAGAAACATGGGTGCTCTTCCTAAACAGCGTATTAGCCGCCATCGGCAGGGCAATCGCCGTCGCCACATCTTCATCGCCGAGGTTCACCTCGTCGACTGTCGCAACTGTCATCAGCTCAAGCGCCCACACCACGTGTGCCCGAGCTGTGGTTGGTACAACGGCCGACAGGTCATCCAGATCGAAGAGCGCAAGCGCCGCGAAGAGTAAATCGCGTTCCGGCAACGGTCACCAGGGTGGGTCTTGCTCTCGTGACCGTTGCGCGTACCCCCTCCTCCGCGTCACACTAAACCTGCTTACGTGACCGTTGGAAACACCCGCGCAGGGTGGAACCCCGGAAACTCCGCTGTTCCGATACCGGCGCTTGAGAGGTTCGATCATGCGATATGCGGCGATCACCGGTTGGGGCATGGCTGTTCCCGAGCGCGTGATGACCAACGCCGAGCTTGAGCGGATGGTCGATACGTCCGATGAGTGGATCGTCAGCCGAACCGGGATTAAAGAACGGCACGTCGTCGGTCCAGGCGATAGCACCACGTCACTCTCGGTCGCTGCTGCACGTCAGGCACTCGAACGGGCCGGTCTCAAGGCAACCGACATCGATCTGATCATCGTTGGCACCTGTACTCCCGATCAATTTCTCGTTTCACAAGCATGTCTTGTTCAAGCTGAACTCGGCGGCAATGCGGGCGCTTTTGATCTCGGCGCCGCGTGCTCAGGCTTCGTCTACGCGCTGGCCACCGGGAATCAGTTCATTCAATCGGGCCTTTACAACCGCGTGCTTGTCATTGGAGCCGATACGCTGACGCGCTTTGTCGACTACACCGACCGCACCACCTGCGTGCTCTTCGGCGATGGCGCTGGTGCAGTTGTTCTAGAAGCGACTGAAGAACCCAGAGGGTTGCTCTCGACCGTGCTCGGTGCAGATGGCGCGGGCAACAAACACCTGTACATTCCTGGATGGGGTGCATTCGTACCCGAGTCCGCTGGCATTTTTCCGGAGTACCGCCCTTATCTCCAGATGAACGGCAATGAAGTTTTTCGCTTTGCCGTTCGGGTGATGGGGGATGCTGCAGCTGAAGCGGTCGAAAAAGCCGGTCTGGACTTCTCCGATATCGGCATGTTGATTCCTCATCAGGCAAACGCTCGTATCATCGAAGCGGCCGCCAGGCGATTGGACCTGCCAAAAGACAAGGTCTGGATAAATCTGGATCGGTTCGGCAACACGTCGGCAGCGACCATTCCGATCGCGCTCTGCGAGGTCGAAGCGAGCGGCAAACTCACCGAGGGAGAAAATCTCGTCTTCGTTGCCTTCGGTGGAGGCCTCGCGTGGGCTGCGGGTGTCGTACGCTGGGGAACCGCCGGGGTTCAGCGCAAAATCACTTCAACCCACGCGTCAAATGGTCACGTCGCAGCTGCAGGAGCGTAACCAGCCGACTCACGTTCTGCTGTCAGGAGGAAATTCGATGGCTGAAGGGGCAAAGATCGCCGTCATCACCGGCGGAACTCGCGGAATCGGGCTCGCAATCGCGCAGCGCATGGCGGCCGACGGCTCTGATCTTCTTATCAGTTACCGTGGCGACGAGGAAGCGGCCGAACAGGCCAGAACGTTGCTTGGTTCCACTGGCCGCAGAGTCTCAGTGATCTCCGCCGATATCTCGACCGCTGATGGCGCTGGTCTTCTGATCGAAACCGTGATGAGCACTTATGGACAGATCGATGTCCTGGTCAACAACGCCGGAATCACTCGTGACACCCTGGTGATGCGAATGTCCGAAGATGATTGGGACGCGGTGCTTTCCACGAATCTGAAAGGCGCATTCCTCTGCGCTAAAGCTGCGATTCGCCCCATGCTTCGTGCCCGAACCGGTCGGATCATCAATATGACCTCGGTTGTCGGACTTGTCGGCAATGCCGGTCAAGTCAACTATGCGTCCGCCAAAGCCGGTCTGATCGGCATGACGAAATCTCTGGCAAAAGAAGTCGGATCGCGCGGTATTACCGTCAACGCGGTCGCACCAGGGTTCATCGAAACGCGGTTGACCGATGTCCTGCCACAGGAACTCAAAGACGGGCTGTTGAAAAACACCCCGCTTGGCCGCTTCGGAACACCGGAGGATATCGCAGGTGCGGTCGCATTCCTGGCCTCGAAAGATGCCGCCTTCATAACCGGACATGTGCTGACCGTCGACGGCGGCCTCTTCATGGCATAGCGGAAACGGGAACCCTAACCGATGGCGCAATTCCGAAAAATCTTGATAGCGAATCGAGGCGAAATCGCACTCCGGGTACTGCGGGCTTGCCGAGATTTGAACATACCTGCTGTTGTCGCATACAGCGACGCGGATCGGGATTCGCTCGCGGTTCGACTCGCGAGTGAGGCAGTCTGCATTGGTCCGGCTGCAGCCTCGCGTTCCTACACCAGCATTCCTGCGATCATAAGCGCCGCTCTTGTGACGGGCTGCGATGCGCTCCATCCCGGCTACGGTTTCCTCGCTGAAAACGCCTACCTTGCCGATATCTGTCAGCAAGTGGGCGTCACTTTCATTGGCCCCCCGGCCGAAGTCATCACCAAGATGGGCAACAAAGCAGAGGCCCGACGGGTCATGCGCGATGCCGGCGTGCCGCTTCTTCCGGGTAGCGAAGGGATCGTCCAAAACCTCGGAGAGGCCCGACAGGCTGCAAAACGGGTGGGATATCCAGTCGTGATCAAAGCCGTCGCGGGCGGTGGCGGTCGCGGCATGCGAGTCGCGCGGAACGACGCCGAACTCACCCGAATGCTGCCTGTCGCCCAATCGGAGGCCGAGTCGGCTTTTGCAAACGGCGATGTTTACATCGAGCGCTATCTTGACCACCCCCGGCATGTCGAGGTACAGGTACTCGCTGACAATCACGGCCATACGTATGCGATCGGTGAGCGCGACTGTTCACTTCAGCGTCGCCACCAGAAGATCCTTGAAGAGGCTCCTGCACCCAATCTCAATAAGAAGGTGCGGGACTCATTACTTCGTGCAGCTGTGAAGGGTGCAAAAGCCGCCGGATATCGCAGCGCCGGCACGCTCGAGTTCCTGCTGGATCGCGACGGCCACTTTTACTTTATGGAGATGAACACGCGAATTCAGGTCGAACACCCGGTGACGGAACTTGTCACCGGTCTCGACCTCGTCACGGCGCAGATCAAAATTGCAGCCGGCGAACCGTTCCAGCTTGACGAGCGGAAGCTCGAACCGTACGGGCACGCAATCGAGGTTCGCTTGACAGCTGAAGACGCAACCAATGACTTTTCACCGAGCGTCGGCACCATCGAAACATATCTGGCACCCGGCGGACCGGGCGTCCGCGTCGATTCACATCTCTACGCGGGATACAAGGTTCCCCCGCACTACGACTCCCTGCTTGGCAAAATTATCGTCTGGGGTAGGGATCGCACGGAAGCAATCGCACGGCTCGATCGCGCACTCGCTGAAACGATCATCACAGGAGTCACGACAACTGCCAGTTTCCATCGTCTCATCCTGGCAGACTCAGCATTCGCCAAAGGTGAAGTTCACACTGGCTTCATTCCCGAATTTCTCGAGCGACAACTGTTGTCGCCCCGCGGCGATAGCTCTCCTGGAACTATCGACTGAATACGTTTCTAAAATGATGAGGACTTGGTAGGCGATAGAACGCCCTCACGAGCGTAACTGGCGACAATCGTATCCGGGAATTGCTAATCGAATGATGGACGAAAACGAAATGACACCCAATGTTGAATCGGCGACTCCGGCGGAGAGCGCTCCGGCGAAAACAGGTCGGAGCAAACCTCGGCGTGATGTCCGCTCTCCTCAGAATACCCGCCGACATCAAGCCCGGGAACTGGCACTACAGGTTCTCTACGAGGTCGACGTCACCCAACACAGTTCAGATGAGGTACTGGCGCGAGCCAGAGCTCAACATGCGACTCCGGACGATACCTTTGAGTATCTCGCGCTGCTGGTTCATGGCATTCAGGTCGACAACGAAATGATCGACCGGTACATTTCGGCCGCGGCCCCGGCTTTTCCGATCGCTCAGCTGCCACCAGTCGACCGCAACGTTTTGCGCGTGGCCATTTTCGAACTTCTCAATCAAAAGGATGTGCCCCCGAAGGCAGCGATCAACGAAGCCATCGACTTGGCGAAGCGCTATGGTGGAGACAATTCTGGAAAATTCGTCAACGGAGTGCTTGGCACGGTCTTCTCTAGGATCAACGCCGAACGTCCGAAATCAGACGACCAGCCTGCCACATCAACGTCCTGATGCGACCTAAAGGCAGGCTGGTCAGGTGAATTTTCCGTCCGGGGATTGGTTTGCGATTTGGGCGTCGTGTATCATCACGCGCGAAGCTCTCGAATATCGCTGACCGTCAGATCATAGTGATCTGCGTTCGCAGGATCGAGAGTATGTGTTCGATCGGGTAAGACTGTTGTTCGTTTTTTGCAGGCTGCAAAAGGTACGGGCATCAGGAAGATGACGGTAGGCGGCCCGCGCTGCTACGTCGGAGGTGGTTGGGTTGGCATCGGTCTACGAGCGAGTCCGCAGCATTGTCGCCGAGCGGCTTGGCGTCGATGAAGAGAAAGTGACGATGGAGGCGGAGTTCATCGGCGATCTGAATGCCGATTCGCTCGACCTCGTCGAGGTCATCATGGCGATGGAGCAGGAATTCGACATTGAGATCAAAGATGAGGAAGCGGAGAATATCCGTTCCGTCACCGACGCTGTCAATTTCATCGAAGAGCATTCGAACTAAGGGCGACGCTACCGGATAGCGATCATCGTCGCATCCGATTGATGGTGACAACACCGTCAGAGCGTGCCCGGCGGGGTGGGCATTTGGCCCACCCCAACAATCTGAACGACTGAGAAGACTCGGTCTGTGAAGTGCGAATGCAAGCGTTCGCCGCACGAGTACCGACTCTGAGAAGTCGTTGGAGCATCGTACATGGCTCGCTCAATTCACGTACCAAAGATCAGAAATCCTTTTGCCAAGGGACCTGAAACCCCGGATGAGGATTTTGTAGACATATTTGAAGAGATGACACTCTCGGAGCACCTTGAGGAGCTCCGATCGCGTGTCTGGAAAACGTGCATCTCGATCGGAGCTGCGTTCTTCATCGGGCTATTGCTCGCGAAACCTGCTCTCGAACTCGTCAAACAGACAGCGAACGTAGAAAAGTTCGACGTTAATGACGCGACGGAACCCATCACCGACTTCTTCAAAATTGCGATGTACATCGCAGTCGCGATTGCACTCCCGGTTATCTTTTATCAACTCTTCAGTTTCATCGCACCAGGTTTGACCCGCAAAGAAAAGCGGCTCGTCTACGGCTCATTGCCGTTTGTGGTCATCCTATTTTTAATGGGCGCTTCGTTCGCATTCTTCTTCGCAATTCCCAGAGCGTTCGCCTTCCTCTCGACATTTATGAGCGATACCTTCGATTACTCACCGCAGGCCGGGAGTATTTACAGTTTCTACTTACAAGTTGCCCTCGGCATGGGCGCTGCATTTGAATTGCCGATTTTGATGTTCCTCCTGGCTCGCCTCGGTATCGTTTCACCGAAACGAATGGCGGCATCCCGAAGATATGCGGCCGTTATGGTTTTGATCGCGGCTGCACTGATCACGCCGACTCCTGATCCATTCAATATGCTCTTTGTCGCAGCGCCGATTTACCTGCTCTTCGAGTTCGGACTCATCTTCGCCAGAATCGGGTATCGACGACACAATCGACCCGAAACTCCATTGATCGACACCGTCTAGACATTGGAAAAAGGGAGCAGTTTTTCTGAACTGCTCCCTTTTTCACTTGTCAGACAACATTTGAGTTGCCTACTCAGCATTATTTTTCGGTTTCACGCGAATTGTGCGCTCATTGCGATAGGTCACCATCCCCGGTCCGGCACCTTTGATCTTCCGAACAAATCGCCGTCTCGTTATGTCCACTTCGACCGAGCCACTCTCCCGCGACGCGCTGAAGTACGAGGCGAGCGACGCTGCGACCTCAATCGTTGATGAATCCTCGTCACCTGCCGGGTTCGCCCACCGCACGATCACGTGCGACCCCGGAATACCGCGCGCATGCAACCAGGTGTCATTCGGTCCCGCGATATCGAATGTGATGCGGTCATTTTCAGGTCCGTTACGACCGACATAAATCGCGTTTCCATGATGATCCATTGCTGCCCGGGTTCGCCGTGGAGAACTCGAACGGGGTTTTCGTTTCACCGCTCCACGCGGACCGTCACCACGGCTGCGCTGATGCGCTTCCCACTCAATCGCGATCTCCTCCATCTCCTGAAAAGTATCCGCCTGTTGTGCCTGCGTCAGCACCTGGTCCAGGTAAGCAAGCTCAACATGAACCGTTTCGATCATGACCGGAACGTGCTCACCCGCGCTTTGTGCCTTGCGGTACTGTTCGAAGTACGCGGTCGCACTCTCTTTGGCGGTCAGACCTGGAATCAGGGGAACAATTTCACTTTCGACTTCGAGTTCGCTGTCACCGGGATTGATCATCCAGATGTACCCGTAGATCAGTTCTCCCCAACGTCTCAGCTTTTCGGTCTCTCCGCTCTTTGCTTCCTCCACTTGAAGCGACGTGAGTCGAGCGTCCAGGCGGCCTCGTGCGCTCTCAATCGTCTGCACAAGGCGCAATCGGCGCTGATTGTGCTTCCCTGGGGTGGCAGCGCTTCCGTCATCAATCGATAACTCCGCCGCGCGAGAAATCGACTCCATTGGCACAGACTGCAATCTGTTGCGAAGGTGCTCCATCGGAATCGCCGCAAAAGCCTCTACTTCGCCATCGCCGCCCAGGTAGGTCTCGGGACTCCAGGATGAAGTCAGCAGCGGTTCGAGCAATCGTCGCGTCTCCCTCGCCACTGAAGTAGCCAGGTCGGCCGCTCCGGAACCGATGACGGCATCGATGTCACCCGTGACCCGATACGCGATCTCTCGCGCCATTTGAGGACTCACTCCGCGCAACCGGCTCGGAAGGAGACTCGCAAGCTTCAACCCCGGACGCTCCAGCTTAAAGAGCGTTTCACATTCCGCAGACGTCAGGCGGCGAGGATCCAGTCGGTCACCGGCCGGCGGTTCGGTGTATCGCGTTCTCGGGGCGATCGGCCGTACTCTACTCATGGCGGTGGTGACTCGTTTGACCGATTCCATAATCCGGCCTTCATCATCCACGAGCATGATGTTGCTGTGCCGCCCCATGATCTCGATCACGAGATTTACAAAGGTTGCACCTTCGAGCCCATCCGGGTCCTCATCCTCCTCACCGCTGAGCAGCCCCTCTGTCAATTCAGACGGATCATTGTGGCTCCCCAGTCGCTTGGCTATACTCAGCCGCACCACGCGATCGAGCGGTGGTTGTTCGATACCGACCACGGTTCCGCCCCGCACATATTTGCGGAGCAACAGCAACAGGGGTGTAACAAGTTGGGTATCGAACGACGGTTGACGATCGAGCAAGAGCACCCGTGGGTCGTCATTCTCCGCACTCGCAATGAAGTGCCATCGCTTCCGTTCGGCATAGATCTCGAATCCAATCGACATACGCGAAAGCATGCCGACTTTCTGAATCCGGCCATCCATGATCGTGCTGGAAAGTTCGTCAGCGACTGCGGCAACGGTCAAAATATCGAACACGGGAAGCGATTCCTTTCCTACTGCTCCGCGCCGGCAATTGTCAACTTTGGTCAGGCTTCAATGCTTTTGATAGACAGGCGCGAAACTCGATGATGAACGCTTTGCCAACCGAGGAGAGCGGTGACGCCTTTATCTCGGATCTTCGGGCCCGTCGCAAACCCCGGCTCTTTGTGATCTCCGGGCCATCGGGTGTCGGCAAGGATAGTGTGATCGAGCGGCTGCGTGATCTCTATCCTGACATTCACTTCGGGGTGACCGCTACCACCCGTGCCCGACGACCAGGCGAAATCGACGGAATTCACTACTACTTCATTGATAAAGAGACGTTTCACGAGCGTGAATCTGAAGGCGAGTTCATTGAAACCGCCGAGGTCTATCAACATCACTACGGGGTGCCGCGCACGCCAGTTCGGCATGCGCTCGCTCGTGGTCAGGATGTGATCGTCAAAGTCGACGTGCAGGGTGCGGCTTCGATCCATGCGATCGCTCCGGACGCCACCTACATCTTCCTCGCGCCGGAATCGATGACCGAACTACTCCGTCGGCTGCGGTCGCGCAAAACCGAGGATCCCGACGCCTTGATGAAGCGATTCAGTGAGGCAAGCCGCGAACTCGTGCGCGCCCGCGAGTTTGATTACATCGTCTTCAACGAGGTCGAGCGACTCTCGAGCGCGATCGAACATATCAGTTCGATCATCGACGCTGAGCGGCTGCGATCGAATCAACCGGAGATCACGATTTAGAGAAACCGGCAATAGGCTGGGGCAAGGGACCACTGCCCGGTGACCGCAACAAAAAACGAAGCTTGAAACTGCGGTTTTTTGGCCCGGTGACTCCTAGCCGGAGCAACCGCAGTTTGCCTATTGCCGGTCGCTCTTAGCGATCTCCGGCTGCACTCTTTTTATTCGTGGTACTCGAAATCCTCTTCGTCGCCTTCCTGAACCTCGCGCAGAGTTGATTTGTCTTCAACCCGATCCACGAAGAGAATGCCGTTCAGGTGATCGATCTCATGCTGGATCACGCGAGCGTAGTAGCCGTACGCCTTGATCCGGATCTCCCGGTTGTCAAGATCGATTGCCTTCACGGTGATCGCCTCCGCGCGGGGAACATCACCAATCCACTTCGGAATGCTCAGGCATCCCTCGGTCCCGACTTCCCGTCCATGCTTGCGAATGATTTCGGGATTGATCAAGGTATCCCGAATCTCTTCTTCGCCCTCTTCCGGGTCGCCAGGCACATGCACCACAATGATCCGCCGCATCACTCCGATTTGCGGTCCAGCCAATCCGACGCCCGGGGCGTCGTCCATTGTTTCGTGCATATCGAAAGCCAGTTTGCGAAGGCCATCATCAACGGTCCGGATGCGGGTTGCCTTCTGCCGCAACCGTGGGTCCCCTTCGAGCACTATCGGAAGAATTGTCATCGTTTCCCAAAACTCCAACCACGGTTCACGGCATAGTCAAGCGTATTCCGAAGTATCACCCACCAGGTAGGCACTCTCAACTTGACCGGAGGATTACAGCAGGCTCTGAGGATCGATATCCGTCGTCCAACCAGGATTGACCGGCAGTCCATCGAGAAGTGCCTCGAATGTCGCTGGCGCGGATCTGAGGAGGATGTGCCACTGGTGTTTGCCGCGCACCTTGCTCGCAAAGGCAGGTGTCGGGCCGATCAGATCGATCTCGACCTTTCTCGACCGTGCATGTCTCACCAGCAATCGAGCCAACTCTTCCGACTCGGCCGCACAGACCTCCTCCCGCTGATGCCGGAAGAGAAATCGGATCAATCTGGCGTACGGCGGGTAGCGATGCTTCCTGCGAAAATCGATCTCCTCCCGGTAGAATCCGATGTAATCATGCGTCGAGGCGGCCTTGATCGCATAGTGATCCGGACTGAAACTCTGGATGATGACATTGCTGCCACTGGTTCGCCTTCCGGCCCGTCCGGCGACCTGGGTGAGCAACTGGAAGGTCCGCTCAGCGGCACGAAAGTCCGGCAAATGCAGCATCGTGTCCGCATGCACAACACCGATCGCCGTCACCATCGGGAGGTCGAGCCCTTTCGCAACCATTTGTGTCCCGACCACGATGTCTGCTTCACGCCGCTCGACAATATGCAGCAACTTCTCGTGACCACCATTCCTCCGAACAGAGTCCTGATCCCAGCGCAACACGCGGGCCGCAGGAAAGATCGACTTGATCTCGTCCTCAACCCGCTGTGTGCCTGCTCCAAAATAGTTCAGCGGACCGGTGCACTCGGGACATCGGTGAAGCGGCAGCTCACGGTGATTGCAACGGTGACAGAGCAATCTCGCGCGATCCTGGTGATAGACCAGAGGAATGTCACAGTTCGGACAGGACAACGCGTGCCCGCATGATCGGCACAACACAACAGTCGCCGTTCCACGACGGTTCAGGAAGAGTATCGACTGTTCCCTGGCTTCGAGCGTGGTTGCGATCAGTTCCGTCAGCGGTTGCGAGATAATCGACGGTCGCCCGCGATGCAACTCGAGCCGCATGTCGACCACCTCGACCGGTGGCAACTCGAGCGATCCGGCAACCGACTCGCCGTCCCGGCGCTGCCCGACGCGCTCGGCCAACCGCAGGCGCTCGATCGCCCCGGTCTCCGCCCGCCAGAAGGTTTCGATGCTCGGCGTCGCGCTCCCAAGTAAAACAGGACACTCCTCACGAGCCGCCAGATGCTCCGCAAGCGCTCGCGCGTGGTACCGCGGCTCGCTCTCCTGTTTGTAAGCTCCCTCGTGCTCCTCGTCGAGCACAATCACTCCGAGATCGCGAACCGGGGCAAAGAGCGCCGACCGCGGCCCGACCACGATCTGCATCTCCCCCGACGCCACCGACTGCCAGCTGGCATAGCGTTCTCGATCAGGCATCGCCGAGTGAAGTACCGCTACCTGCCCTGGAAATCGTGACTGGAACCGCCGGACTACCTGAGAAGCGAGTGCGATCTCCGGCACAAGGATGATCGCGCTCTTCTCCCGCCGGAGCGCCCACGCGACCGCGCGCAAATAGAGTTCGGTCTTTCCGCTTCCGGTCACCCCGTGCAGCAAAATGGGCTTCGGATCACCGCGATCGAGCGCCGCTTCGATCGTTTTCCACGCCTCCGCTTGCTCCGCAGTCAGCGAGGGCGCCGGTCGCTCCTCGACGAACCGTTTGAGAATCCCGCGATCGAGCGACCGTTCTTCGATGACCCCTTTCCTCGCCAGCGCTGTCACCGTCGCGCGATCGCTCCCGGTTCGCTCCAGTACGTCAGCCAGGGCGACAAGTCCATCCGCTCCGGGAGCCGCCAACCGTGCCCGCTGTTCGAGGAAATCGACCACCGCCCGCTGTTTCGGTGCTCGGTCCAGGATTTCGGCATCGGTTCGGACGAGCCGAATGAAACGCTCCTGTTTCGGCATCGGCGTTGAATCGACGACACGTACAATCCGCTGGATCAAGCCAGCCGCCTCCAGCCGCGCGACGACCGTCGTAAGCTTGGCGCCAAGCGCGGCCCGGGACGCGTCAAGTGTGGCCGCATCTCGCTCACGGAGATAGAGCAACAACTTTCGCTGGACAGGTGGCAGGGTGGATTCATCGACGCTCTGCCCCCGCTCCGTCACCCGCAGGTGTTCAACGGCCCGGTGAGTGACACCCGGGGGAAAGAATGGCGCGGCAGCCGCGAAAATCGAACTCGCATACTCGCGGGCCAACCAGCGAACCGTATCCAGGTGTTTCTCACTCAACGCGAAGGATGGCTCGACCACTGCGCGCACAGGCTTGAGGGATAGCAGCTCTTTCCTCACCACCAGACTGGTAACCAAACCGAGGGTCAACTGATTCCGCAGGGGCACCCAGACAAGTTCACCCACCGCGATTCGATCAGCGATCTCCTCCGGCACGGCGTAGCTGAGCACTCCCTGCGAGGCGGACGCGAAGGCTCCGTCGACCGCAACCTCCGCGATCAACCGCTCCCCATCACAAACTTCTGAAAACTCCGGCGCGCGCTCCATGATCTGAAGCCTACAATGCAATGAACGTATAGAACAGATGTGCCAAAGTGTCATGATCGGGAAGCCACTGCACGATTGGCGCTTTTCCCGCAAGGTGGCTGGTCATATACTCGCAGGGTGTCATGTTGGAAAGAGACTCACCCCAGGAGAACACAATGGTGTCGGCGCCCGTTCAAACAACCATCTTCAGTGAATTCGAAGAGCGTTTCTCCGCTTCCAAGGCTCTGTACCAGCGGGCTCAGGGAGTCATTTCCGGCGGAATTGCCCACGACGGTCGCTATCAAAAACCATTCCCGGTTTACGTCGAGCGTGCAAAAGGCGCGTACAAGTGGGATGTTGCCGGCCACAAATTGATCGACTACGCAATGGGTCACGGCTCACTCATTCTCGGCCACAACGACGAGGATGTGGTCGCCGCTGTTCACGCGCAACTCGATCGTGGTACCCACTTCGGCGCCGGGCACGAGGGCGAAATTCTCTGGGCAGAGCAAATCACTAAACTCGTCCCCTCGGCCGAGCGTGTCCGCTTCACCATGTCTGGCACCGAGGCAAATATCCTCGCAATGAGAATTGCTCGCGCGTACACCGCGCGGAACAGCATCCTCAAGTTCGAAGGTCATTTCCACGGCTGGAGCGATTATCTCGTCAAGGGAGAAAAACCGCCGTTCGAATCACCCGACGTTCCAGGCGTTCCCGAGGATGTGCTCCGCACGGTCGCTGTGCTCCCCTCGGACGACATCGGTGCCGTCGAAGAGCGTCTCTCCCAGGGTGATATTGCCGCTATTCTGGTGGAACCGAGTGGCGCCTCCTGGGCGATGATTCCGATGGAGCGAGACTATCTGCTCAAACTCCGCGAACTCGCCACTGCCTACGGCTCCGTTCTGATTTTCGATGAAGTCATCACCGGATTCCGTTGGGCTCCAGGCGGCGCGCAGGCACGATTCGGTATCACACCCGACATGACCACCCTGGCCAAGATCACCGCGGGCGGATTGCCGGGCGGAGCTGTGGTCGGCAAAACCGAAATCATGGACCACTTGCTATTCAAGGACGAGCCGGGCTGGAACGCAAAGAAGAAGATCATTCATCCCGGTACATACAACGCCAACCCGCTCTCGGCGGCGGCCGGAACAACCTGTCTGATCAAGTGCGCAAATCCTGCGGTCCAACAGCATTGTGACGACATGGCAGCCCGCCTTCGCATCGGCTTCAACACGGTTCTCGAAAACCACAGTGTCCCCGGGTGCGCATGGGGTGATTCGTCCGCCTACCACGTCGTGGTTGGCGAGCACGTTTCGAATCGCACCGCCGGCGATCTCCGCACACCTGAAGGCATATCCCCGGCAACCCTCAAAGCGAGCGGCAAGGCAGGGCTCGCGGGTCCGCTCAGCGCGGCGATGTTGCTCGAAGGCGTCGACCTTTTCAACACCGGCGGTCTGCTCAGCATCGCTCACACCCCCGACGACATCGACTTCACCATCGAAGCCTTCGACCGCTCGATCAGTCGTTTGAAGCGAGACGCTTTGCTGGCGTAGCGAACAGCAAAATTCTGAAAGTGGGTGGCAAGTTCGTCATCCTCTTCCATTGGTTTCGGCCAATAACGAATAGTCAACACGGAACGACGGCTTTTGAATGTGACTGTTTAGTGGCCTCGGCCCGGGACGGGCTTCGTAATCATAGCTCGTCCACTTTTCGCGAATGCAGATTAGCTTCGGTGATTTGGCGGTACCCGCCCCTCGCCCGCGCGGCGGGTACCGCCTCGGGGTGGCCATGTGATGAGGGTTGATAGCCGAAGTAATCCCGCACTACCACTGGTGCCGCAATAGACTTGTCAACGGATTGATCGCCAGCGCGCTTGCAACGCCACATAATCCTCGTCGGTATCGACGTCACCCGGCGGCGGACCATCGGAAACATTGACCCGCGCAATTTCGCCCGCGTGGCGCTTCATCACCGATCGAGCGCCCTCGTCGCCGGTCACGTCGGCCAGTCCCGCAAAGATTACGCGGGCAAAGAGAACCGGATTCGCCGGCACTCCGCCATACGTCGCCTGGGCGATCAACGCACCTTTGTCTTGAAATGCAGAGATCAACGTATCGATGACCTCGGGACTCACCTCCGGTTGGTCGCCGAGCAGGAAAACGACCGCCTCTGCATCAGGAGAAATGGCATCCAATCCCGCGCGAAGCGATGTGCTCTGCCCGAGCGCAAAGTCAGAGTTCACCACTATCTGCTGGCCGAGTTCGCCAATCGCGGACACAACCCGTTCGGCTTCGGCGCCGACAAC
>Ga0105048_10008330_pt1 | contig 16600 bp, 7 predicted proteins | sample MAT05_FD_78382 | JGI IMG/M metagenome (GOLD analysis project Ga0105048, IMG submission 78382) | Freshwater microbial communities from Lake Fryxell liftoff mats and glacier meltwater in Antarctica - MAT-05 | ecosystem: Environmental > Aquatic > Freshwater > Ice > Liftoff microbial mat | place...
CGCATCGCCAAGGAGCGGCGCGATCGCCGCACGGACCGTGAAGCGGTCGCCGGTGGAGAGCGTCAGTGCAGTGCCCAATGGAGGTCTCTCAGCAGAAGGGAGACGGATGCAGCACGAGGCCGAGCAGCTTCAATGGAGTCATCCCCGAAAGTTACTGATAGGTGCAGCAATTAGTTCTGCTGTGCTTCTCGTCTCTTTGCGTGCTCCGCGAGCTTCGCGCGAAGATCGCGAAGGCCCGCGAGACTGTTCGTGGCACACAACACGGCGGACGTTCTTGTGATGCTGTGGCCGAGAGGATGGCTCCCGTGCGCCGGCATCTCGTCCGCTGCCAGAAGCACCGGCAGATCATGCAGAACCTGTTCCACGAGAAGCACGTGCAGTACGCCGCATGACGGCACTACGCACTAATTAGCGGCCTCCTCAGTAACGCGACTCCTGGAGCAGCTGGGCGACGCGTGTCTCGAGCTCGAGCAGCGTGAACGGCTTGGCCAGCACCGGCCGGCCGGTCATGCGGATGAAGCGCGAGGCGGTGGCACTGTGTAAGTCACCGGTCATGAATACGACGCGGCGGGCCTGATCCGGATCGCGCGACTCGATCAGTTCGTACACCTGCTCGCCCGTGAGCCCCTTCATGCGGAGATCGAGCAGAATCAGATCGTACGAGCGCTCCGCCAGCAAATCGAGCGCGTCGGAACCACCCTCCGCCACGTCGACCACGTAGCCCGTGTTCCGCAGAAAACGGCCGATGGCACTTCGCAGGGTGGCCTCGTCCTCGATCAGCAACAACGACCGCGTCGGCACAGCGGCCGCTACGGAGGGTTCGACGTGCTCGGTCGTGGCCGCGATCGCCGTCGACAGCACCTCAGGTAGCACCTCAGGTAGCACCGTCGCCGACACCGGGAACGAGAGCGTGAATGCCGCCCCTTCACCAGCGTCCGAGTGCACGTCGACCACACCGCCGTGATCGCGCACAATCGCGTGCGCAATCGTGAGACCGAGTCCGCGATGGCCATGCTCGGTGCGCGTCGTGAACATGGGCTCGAAGATGCGCGTGAGATGAAGCGACGCAATGCCGGGGCCGGTGTCACTGATCTGGACCTCCACCCCCTTTGCGCTTCTGCCTGTACGCACGCGGATACGGCGCTCGCCATCGTAGCCGATCAGCGCCTCTTCCGCATTCACCAGCAGGTTCGACACGGCCTGCTGCAGCTGGATCGCATCACCGGAAATCGACGGGAGATGGTGCGCCGCCGTGAACTCGACGTCGATCCCATGCTCGCGCAGCCCGTAGCCGTGCAGCTCGATCACGCGTCGCGCCAGCGCGTTCATGTCCACCAGCTGGCGCTCGCCGCCCGTCTGCGGTGCTTCGCCGGTGGAGTCGAGCAGCTGTGACACGATCCGCGACGCGCGGCGCGCCTGCTCGCAAATCTCTTCGATGGCACGACGATCGTGGGTCAGCATCGTCGTGGACGTAGCCTGCAATTCGGCCACCGCCAGCAGATTCGCCAGCGGGTTGTTCAGTTCGTTCGCCACGCGACTCAGCGATTGCCCCACCGCTGCCATCCGCGCCTGCTGCGCGTTCGACTCGCGCGCGATCTCGTCGTTCGTGACGTCGCGAATGATGCCCAGCGCACCGACCACGTCGCCGTGCTCATGAATCGGCGCCGTCGTAATCATGCACAACCGCGCGCCGTTCACGCCGACGAAACGCATCTGCAACCGCCGACGCTGACCGGCCAGCGTATCGGCCACCATCTTCATCGCCGTCTGTTGGTCGGCGGGGTGTACCATCACGGAGAAGTGCTGCCCCAGCACCCGTTCACGCGGCACGCCGGCTTCGATCAGAAATCCCGCATTGACCGATGTGAACAGGCCGGTGATATCGACGGTGCAGATCGCATCGGTTGCCGCTTCCACCAATCGCATGTTCAGCGACTCGGAGCGCTCGCGAGCGCGCGACTCGGCACGGCGCTCGGTGATGTCGTGCAGACAGGCCACCGTGCCCGTGACTTGCCCCAGTTCGAACAGCGGCGCCGAGCTCACGCGCACCCACCGGCGCTCGCCATCGGCGCGCAACACCTCGCACTCGTATTGCTGCCCTTCGCCTTCGCGGGCCAGCCGCTCGAACGCCTGTACGCGCTCGATCCGCTCGGTGGTCGTGAGGTTCGTGACCGCCTCGCCCTCGAGGTTCGGACGATGGAAGAGCACGTGCGACGCCGGGTTCGCGAAGGTGACACGACCATCGAGATCGGTGATCACGATGGCGTCCGATACGGTGTCGAGCACTTTGCGATGCCGTTCGGCCAGCCGGTGTGAATCCGTCACGTCGTCGAACGTGATCACACAGCCGCCATCGGGGTGCGGCGCGGCCAGCAACGAGAAGATCCGGCCGGTGGCATCGTCGCGCACGATTTCGCGCGTCGGAACCCCTTCTTCCAGCGCGCGGGAGATGAATCGGTCGACGGCGTTCGTATCGAGCGTGTCGCTGCTGCCGACGAGTGCATCACGGAACCGGCGACCGAGCAACCCGGAGATCGTCATCCCACACAGCTCCGCCGCACGCGAGTTGCAGCGACTCACCGTGAGCGCCTCTTCGAGCACCACGATACCACTCGCCGTGCTGTCGAACGCCACCTTCCACTCACGCGTCGCCTTCTCCACTTCCTCGAACAGCCGCGCATTCACGATGGCGACCGCCACCTGGTCGGCGAGACGTTGCAGCACTTTCCCGTCTTCCTGATCGAACGCACGCTCACGATTCATCACCGCGATCGAGCCGATCGTGCCGCGGCCGGTGATCAGTGGCGCGATCACCAAGCGCTGAATCGGCGCGAGGTGCTGCACCATGCGATGCAGCGCGGTTTCCGTACTCCCGTCGTTCAGCACGATCAGCTCGTTCGACACGACCGAGCGGCCGATCACGCTGCCCGTGACCGGGAGATGCACGCCGCTGAGCACATCGGCACTGCCGATGGCGGCCACGATGTGCAGATACTCGCCGTTCCGCAGCGCCACACAGGCGCCTTCGACGCCCAGCAACGAGACGGTGTGACGCAGGATGAGGCGCAGCACTTCACCGAGTCGCAGCGACTCACCGACGGCACGCGCGACGTCGGCCAGCGCCTCGGTCGTGCGGCGTTCGCGCTCGCTCTCGGCGTACCGACGCGCGTTGGCGATCGCGGTCGCTGCCTGCGACGCCATCGTGGCCAGCACTTCTTCGTCTTCCGCCGTGTACACATCGGCGCTGGTGGAGTGTACGGCCAGCACACCGAGCAATCGAATGCCGACACGCATGGGGACCGCGAGCACCGACGTTGCCGCACCAGACTCGCCGACGATGTCGTACATCGAGAGCGGCGGCGCGAGTTCGGCGCGTTCACGGGCGCGGTCGGCCTCGCGATCACCGACACGCACCGGACGGCCCGTACGCGCGACTTCCGCGACGATGCCCTCGCCCAAGCGCACCGGTCCACGGGCTCGCTCGGCGCCGCGCACGATGCGCAGGCCCGTGGTCAGGATGTCGGCGTCGAGATCGGGGATCAGCACCGCCACGCCCTCGGCGCGCACGGCAAGCTGCACCTGACGCGTGAGCTCGCGCATGATCTCATGCTCGTCGAGCGAGCGCGTGAGCGACGCACCGGCTTCCTGCAGGCGCAGCAGTCGTTTGTGACGCTGCTCGGCCAGCTCGCGAAGGGCATCGTACGCCACGCGAGCCGCGAGATGACGCGTGATCGCACTGATGTCGCGCCGGAGCACTTCACTGGGACGACGACCATCGCGGGGACCGGCCAGCTTCACGATGCCCAGCAGGTCGCCGTCGGATCCGCGCAGCAGGGCGACGATCAGGTCGGTCGGCAGCCACGTGTGACCATCGCCGGCCGGGTAGGCCTCGGCGCCGAAGAACTCGCGTGACACCCAGGCGTCGCTGCCGTCGAGCAAGTGCAGATCGCCCACGCGGAATCGCTCCAGGTGCGACAGGCGACGACGCCACACCGCGCCCGGCAGCGGCTTGGGCGCCAGTCCCGTGAGCGACGTGGTCTCCGGCAGTCCGGCCTGCACAACCGTGATCGGGTTCAGCGACGCGTCGCGCAGCGAGATGGAGACCCGATCGAAGCCCATCCCGTGGAGTAGCTCCGCCGTGACGTGCACACGCGCGACCGTCGACTCGGCACGATCAATCGCGTCGAGAGACTCCGTCAGCGACAACGCCGACAGACTGGAAGGGGGAGGCAGGGTTGGTGACATCTGACACGTACAGACGAGTGGAGAGAAGCAGTCGAAACAACATACCGCCCCGCTCGCTAGAAGTCAGAATGTCCAGCTTCTGAAGAAGTCGATGCCGATCTGCGGCGGCGTCTGCTGGAACGTGCGGCTGATCCCAAGCCGTCCGCAGGCCTGCGCGCTGGAGCCCGGCTCGAGGCCCAACGCCAAGCTCAAGCCCCCCTCGAAACGTCGCTCCACCTTCACCCCGAGTCCCTGCGCAAACAGCGACAAGGCGTCGCCCCCCCCCGAGGTCTGGTTGGACAATCCACACAGCCCGGTACTGAAGGTGAAATAGGTGTTTCGGGCGATCTGACCGCCCACGCCAACTCTGGTCGACGCGAGGATGCCCAGACCGTTCTCGCGCAAATTGGCCGCGTCACCCGGATTGAGGGCCGTCGGCTCGACCTGCACCACGTCGAAACGGCCACCGGCCAGACGACTCGACAAATAGCTGCCCGCCAAACGGAGCGCGAGCGTAGCCCCCTGTTCGGCGTAGGGGGTGCCCAACAGCGCGTAGGCCGGCTCGCCCGTCACCAGGTAGCTCAGAAGGTCGCTTTCCGGGAGCGGCGGGTTGTCGGCACTGCTGAGGGCCAGCGCCGGACGATTGACGGTGCCCGCGATGTTCACGCGGATACGGACATCCTGCCGGTTCGAATTCGCACGCGTTTCACGGATCGTATGCAACGCGGTGATATCGAGCGTGGGCTCTAGGTCCGGGTCGCCGAAGAAGCGCACGAGACCACGCTCCACTTCAAAGCCCGGGCGCGCGATGCCGAGGTTGAGCTGATACGTGCCACGATCCACCGTGAGCGAGTCGGCCAGCGCGAGGCGCGGCACCTGTCCATCGCGCGACAACGCACGCGTGACACGCAGTCCGCCGCCGAGCTTCAGGTTCGCTTCCGGAGAGCGCAGCCACACGTCGTCGCCGATGCTCACGCGCACATTGTCGAGCTGCAAGTTCTGCATGATCGCCCGCGGCGCCGACGGCAGAAGTCCGTTCACACCGAACCGGGTGGTATCGATGATGTCCATGTTGTCGGTCAGGTCGAGCGCCCGGCGCTGCGCGAGCGCCCGGATGTACACGCGCCCGCGATCGATCCGCACCGCCCCCTGCACCCGCGGCGCATCGCGCGACCCGGTCAGCGTGATCGGCGTGGTGGTGGTCATCACGATCGACGCCGTTCGTGGTTTGTCGATCGCCTGAAACTCGTTGGCGGCCAATCGCAGATCGAACGACGGATTGGCGATCTCCCTGATGCCGATCGAGCCGCTGATGCCGAGCGAGTCAGCGGGCGCACCACTCGTCGCGCTGATGCGACGAATCAGTATGCTGTCGCCGAACAAGCCGATGTCGGCTCGTGCCTTGTCGAGCCGGATGCCAAGGTTGTCGAGCGACAGCGAGGCGCTGTCGAGGCGCACTTCGCCGCGCAATCGCGGGCGATCCCAGCTGCCGGTGAGCGCGACATCGGTGAACAGCGAACCACGGGCACGCGTGACGTCGGGAAATACCGATTCCAGGAGCGAGAGGTCGGTCTGCTCGGTCACGATGCGACCGGTAAGCGGCCGGTCCAACTGCCGCGTTCGGTTGGCCACGAGGGCGAGGTCGAGCGGCAACGACGCGGAGGCCTTGACCGCCGGCTTACCACCCAGACGCAACGCACCATCGACATTCAATCGCAGCGAATCGTAATGCGCCGTAGCGAACAGATCGCCGAAGCGCACGCGACCGGCCACGGCATCGCGCAAGTCGATCGTCCCATCGACCTGTGGCTGTTCGCGCGTACCACGCAGGGCGATCGTGGCCGACGCCGTGCCGCGAGTCAGCCCCGTCGTGCGCAGCAGTCGCCCGATATCGGCGAGGGCGACGCGATCGGCATCGACCCGTCCGCTCACCACGCCGCCCGCCGCGAGTTCGCCCCGAAGCGAGATGCGACCGGTATCCGTGTGCTGCAGCACCAGCGAGTCGAGCGAGCCAAGCGTGCCAGTGGCGCCCGGCATGAAGCGAAGCATCGCCGGCGCCACCAGCGTAAAGCCACGCGGACGCACCGATGCACTGTCCACACGCAGCAGGAGTGTGTCGATGGTGACGATGCTGGAATCGCCGTTGCGCGCCACTCCACCGGCGATCGCCACGCGCGACTCCAACGGCGTTCGCATCTGCACGCCGAAGCGCTCGGCGAGCCCGCCACGCAGCGTGGACTGACCCGCCGCCGAGGCGATGTCGATACCGGCGAAATTCGCGGAGTCCATCGTGGCCGACAACGAGCCATTGGCACCGCGCAGTATATCACGCACCGTCAGATCGACGGACGCCCGCTGCGCCCGCGAGGTCGCCACGATCACCTCGCGGGCATCACCACGAAGTCGCAGGTCGAGTCCACGCGTATCAGTGGTGTCGATCGAACCGGACAGTTGGCCCGACAGTTCGATCGATCCGCGCAGGGTGTCGCCTGGCAGCACGAACGCCCGCTTGGTAGAGTCGGAGGGCGACAGCCACGGCCGCAGTCCACCCAGCGAATCGACGACCATCGCCATCGACAGTGAGTCGCGTCGCGCCTTGGTGAGACCCAGTCCGCCGTGCGCCGTCAGTCGAACCGCGGAACTTTCAATGGTGAGGGTATCGACGCGCACGTGACCGGAATCGAAGGATACCACGGCGGTGCCACCGAACAAGCGGGTATCAGCGACTCTCGAGAACTGATCCACCGTAGCGCGCAACGAACCGCGCAGCGTTTCGATGGTGGACGCGCTCATGTCCACCGTACCGAGCATCGAAAGCGACGTGATCGGGAAGCGACTATCGCCCAGCAGGTTCTGCAGATTGCCACCACGCACGCGCCATGTGCCGGTGGCGCCCATCTCGGGCTCGAGTGCGTCGGCGCTGCCGGTGAACGACAACTCGCCGCCTTCACCAGCGAGGGTGGTCTGCACCTCGAACTTCTCCGCCATGCCGGCCGCCTTGATACGACCCACGGCCATACCTCGCAGCGGCAGCGACGGATACGAGCGCGACATCGTCGTGTACGACAGCGGCACCACCTGCATGTCCACGTCGAACTTCACGCCCTCGGTGAGCAGCGTGAAGTGTCCGTCACCGGTGAAGCGCGACGGCTCCCCGGTCCCGTCCACGTGTTCGATATCGGCCTTCGAGAAGTACGCATCGTACCAGAGCGAGTCGAGTCGCATGGTGCCGCGGGCGAAGCCATTGAGCTCGGGGAAGAGCGGATTCACGAAACGCGGCGTACGCATGTCGAGCTGCTGCAGTTCCAGATCGACGCCCTTGAGAATCGCTTCCGCCGGCGTGAAGATGTCGACCACGCCACGCACGCGAGCGCGCGAGACGGCGCCGGGCACATGCGCGTCGGCGAACGTGAGCTGCGCGTCGTCCAGCTGCCAGTTGGTGACCGGTCCGCCGCGCGCGACGACGCGGCCGGTGACGTTGCCCTGCCAGTCGTACGGGAACGGCTCGCCGTTGAACCAGCGCAGCAGTTCGGTGTTCACCGGCAGCAGTTGAAGATCCACGTTATTGATACGCAGCACGGGTCCGCCCACGGCGAACGTCATGTTGCCCTTGAGCCGCGATTTCAGGGCGCGCGCGTCCATGTCACGTAACCCATACTCCAGAATGGCGAGATTCTTCGGGTCGTTCCTGATCGTGATGAACGTGCTGCCACCACCACTCCACGGCAGCGTTTCATCGATCCACGACATGTCGGCCATGGCCACGCTGTCGCCCATGAGCTTCACGTCGTAACGCACCGGCAGGCCACTCCCCCACACCACTTTGGCGTTGCCGTGCGCACCGGAGTTGGCCAACTGAAAGCTCACATCATCCAACCAGAGCGAGTCGGCGACTTTGCGCACGGTGCTCTTCATGTTGCGGAACCAGAACGGCGGATAGATCCACACGACATCCATCTTGCGCATGGCCAGACGGACACCCGCCGAATCCGGATCGGCGAGCCGCGTGCGGCCCAGTGCAAGCCCACCACGCACGAAGCGATACACGCGGACGAAGCGATCGCCGTCGCGGCGCACTTCCCCGTCGAGTCGCGTAAGATTGAAGGTGAGCGCACTGTCGCGCTTCGCGCCTTTGAGCGTGTCGGAGAGTACCCACGGCAAGCGGGCCGTGAACGTGAGTTCGCGGATCGTAGCCGTGTCGATCACGACGTACTCACCGAAGCGGCTGCTGGTCTTCGACGACAACATACTGTTCCGCTTGAGCGCGCGCTTCCAGTTCCAGTCGTCGTTGCCATAGTCCACCAGCGTGATCACCGGGCGTGTCACGTCCAGCGACTTCACCACGATGCGACGGTCGAGCAGGTCGCGCGGATCATAGCTGACGCTGATCGGACCGCTGCTCAGAAACGGCGTGCCGTCGGCGCTGCGGATGTCGATCGTGTCGATGGTGATGTCGGTGAACAGTGTGCCGCTCACCTTGCCGACGTAGAGCTTGCCCGGAATGGCCGCCGAAATCGCCGGTACGACCACACGCATGATCGCCGCACGACCGCGATCGGTTTGCGTGAGGGCCGCCACACCGCCTACGAGCAGCGCCACGATGGAGAGCAAGACCGCGGCCGTGGCGAGGACCACCGTTCGTCGACGAATACGACGCGGCCCGCTCTTTTCCGACAGCGGTCCATCGCCGATCACGTCGTCGCCGATGTCATCGTCGGGCACTTCGTCGGGCGTCGATGCGTCGCGCATCAAAACGCCTGCCCGATCCAGATGCTCGGATTCAGACGCCGGAGGAACCCGGTGCCGCGGGGGGGGCGAAAGCTGTTCGGACAGCCACCGGCATCCTGCTCCGGGGGCGCGCCGCCGGTCCCGGAGGCGCTCACCGACAGCCCGTTGCCGGGACTCACGCAATACAGCGGGGCGATCCCCGCTTGCAGCGGTGCGTTGTAGTACGCGGCCCCCGCCGGCAAGCGATAGCCATTGTAACCCAGATCCACGCGAATCGCGCCGAACGGCGACGCAATGCGAATGCCCATGCCCGGCGTGATCTTCACCGCCGGTCCTTGCTCGCTCAGCGACACCGACTGCGCCGACGTGCCGCGATTCCATAGCCGGCCGGCATCGGCGAACACCGCGATCTGCAGCAGCTTCGGGGCGATCGGACTCGGCACCTGCGCCTCCACGTTGCCCACCACCAGCGTATTACCACCGGTGGGCACCACACGCTCCGTGATCGATGTGGAGTCGGCGCGGTAGAACGTCTGTCCGTTCGCGCTCACGGTATCGTAGCGACTCACGATGTACACGGCCGGCCCGAGCTCATTCTGACGAAAGCCGCGCACCGTGGTCGGGCCACCGGCGTACAGGCGTTCCTGCGGCGGAATGAAGCCACCGGCACGCGGCGTGATGCCACCGCCGTAGACCACGCCCGCGCGCAAGTGCGTGACCAAGGTCGCCCCGCCCTGCAACGCATGGTACCATGACACGTCGCCCGTACCGCGATTGAACTGCTGCGTGCGATCGGAGCCGATGAGCGTGCTCGCGTGTCGCACGTTGAGTCGGACCGTGGTGCCGCTCGTGGGACGTAGCGGATCATTCACACGCGCGCGCACGACGGCGTATTCGAGCGCGGCCAGGCGGTTGTTGCGCTGCAGGAACGTGCGCGATTCGTTGTCGCAGGCATTGAACACGGCGCAGAAGAACGCGGGTTCGGCCTCGGTACGACCCAACTCCACTTGATACGACATCGTGCTCGGCACGCGCGCCATCGGGAACGGGTCGGTCACCGACAACGCACCACCGATCGGCGTGCGGCGCAAGAAGGCCTTGAACTCGGACAGCGTGGAGCTGAACACCGTGAGCGACGGCACGCGCGCTTGGTTGGCGCGTACCGGCTGCCGCACCGTCATCGACGTGTAGTAGTTCAGCGTGCGACTGTACGGATCGCTACGGGCCTGCCCCTGACAGAAATCGGGCGCGCCGTCGAGTGGGGCGCCGATGCCGATCTTGCTCACGCGGCCTGTGAGCTCGAGACGTTGCGCGAACGGCAAGAAGTCACGATCGGTGAGCGACCCTTGCATGCGGAAGCACTCGAGCGTGGCCCAACCCAATCCACCGCGCGCCGCCCAGCGATCACCTTCCACCAGACGCACGACAAGGTCGACGATCGAGTCGCCCGCCGGCTGGATGCTGTCGGGCTGCAGGTCCACGCGCTGAAAGGCGTCGGTTTGATACAGATTGCGCTGCGCATCGATGATCGCCCGCGCCGAGTACCAGTCACCCGTTTCGAGCGCCATGGCGCGACGCACGGTGGCGTCCGACACGCGGCGATTGTCCGTGCCGGCGTCCACCTCGAGCGCGATGCGGCCCAACCTGGCGCGCACGCCCGGCACGACGGCGACTTCGACATCAGCGGTGCGCGTCACCGTGTTCGTGGTGTACGCCACCAGCGCTTCGGCCTGCGGCCAGCCCTTGTTGCGCAGCCGTCGCACCAGCGTATCGCGACCGGCTTCCAGTGCCCCGCGATCGAACACGCCACCGACCGTCAGCGGGAAGTCGCGCGCCGCCGCACGCACCTCGGGGTCGAGCTCGAGACCCACGAGCGTGAGCGCCGTAATGCGCATCGGCGCGCCCTCGCGAATCGTGAACGTGATCTCGATCACACCGGGCTTCAGGGTGACCACGGTGGTGTCCACCTTGACGTCGAGGAAGCCACGTCGGCGGTAGAGCGTCTCGAGGCGCTGCACGTCACGCGCGAACTCCACGGGATCGAGACAGCGCCGCTCGCCGACCAGCGGCAATCCCGCAAACGACGAGGGCGTGGTCGCCACCGTCGCCGCGAGCGCCACGGCGGCATACTCCGTATTTCCGGCAAATTTGAGCGCACGAACCTCGCGATCGCCACGATCACAGGACAAATCCTGGGCGGCGGCCGGACGCGCGACCGATATTGCTGCGAGCGCGAAGAGGAGATGGACGAGAGGTCGCACGTTCTATAGCGTTGAAGCTCACGTGGGATCGTCCTTCAGTCAACCGCACATGCCTTCGATTCGCCCGTCGCGTTCACTCTGCTCGCTCCTCTCGCTGTGCGCCGTGCTCGGCACCGTCCTGGGCGGGTGCCGCAGCGGCGAGGCGAGCCCAGATCGTCACGCGCTCATCGACTCACGCGATTGGTACGACCCGCGTTCGCTCGATCCGGCCAAGGCCACCGACGTGCCCAGCGGACGAGCCGTCGCCTATCTGTTCGATGGTCTCACCAAGTTCACCCCGGCCGGTGAGCTCCAGCCCTCCATCGCGCGGTCATGGGACGTGTCTCCCGACGGCTTGCGCTACACCTTCCACCTCCGCGCCGACGTACGCTTTCACGACGGCACGCCGCTACTGGCCCGCCATGTGATGCAGTCGTTCCGCCGCGTGCTCGACCCGGCCACGAAAAGCGGCACGGTATGGCCGCTGTACCCGATCACGGGCGCCCGCGCCTTCGCCGACGGCAAAGGCACCGCACTCGGCATCGAGGCGCCCAACGACACGACGGTGGTGATCACGCTCGACGAGCCGTTCGCGATCTTCCCGAAGCTGCTCGCCATGCCGGTCGCCTCCATCGTGCCCGACTCCGTCGGCGCCGACTTCAGCGAACACCCCATCGGCACCGGCCCATGGAAGCTCGTAGAGTGGAAGCACGACGACTACCTCAAATTCGCCCGCAACGACACGTACTTCGGCGGCGCCCCGTCTGTCGACACGCTGATCGCCCGCATTATTCCGGAGCCCTCAACGGCCGTTGCCGAATTCGAAGCGGGAACCGTCGACATTCTCTACGTGCCCGAGGATCAGACGCGCGACTGGGAAGAGACCGACACCAGGAAGGCCACGCTGGTGAGCGCACCTGCACTGCGCTTGTGGTACATGGGCGTGAACGTCACACGGGGCCCACTGAAAGACGTGCGGGTGCGACAAGCCATCGCGCACGCCATCGACGTGCCCACGCTCCTCGCGCAGCTGCTCGCCGGCCGCGGCACCATCGCCGCCGGCGTCATTCCGCCCACCCTCGAAGGCTTCGACAAAACCCGGCAGCCGTACGCCTACGACACCCTCGCCGCCCGCAAACTCCTCGCCGACGCCGGCTACGCCAACGGCATCGACCTCGAATTGTGGAGCTCACAAACCGCCCCCATGCCGCGCCTCGCGCAGTCGATCCAGGCCTACCTCGCCACCGTCGGCATTCGCATCAAGCTCGTACAACGCGACGCCAGCTCCATGCGCGCCGCCGCGCGCGCCGGACAAACCGACCTCGTGGTCAAGGACTGGTACGCGGATTATCCCGACGCCGAGAACTTCCTGTACCCGCTGCTACACACCGCCAACCGCGGCGCCGGCGGCAATGTGTCGTTCTTCAGCGATCCGACGTTCGATGCGCTGGTGGATCGGTCACGACGCGAGAGCGATGCGGGAGTGCGCGCGGGATTGTACAAGCAGGCAGACTCTGTGGGATACGCGCAGGTGGGCATGGTGCCGCTGTTTTTCTACAACGAGGTGTATGCGATACAGCCTTGGGTTTCCGGGTTTGAAGTACCGGTGATTTTTAATGGGCAGAGATGGGAGCGGGTACGGGTTGGAACTACGAAGGGGCGCTAGGAATCAATGGCGCTGGGAATTAGGGGCGCTGGGAATCAATGGCGCTAGGAATTAGGGGCGCTAGGAATCAATGGCGCTAGGAATAAAGGGCGCTTACTGCGGACTGCGTTGAAAGGCGCGGGGGGGCGTGGTTTTGGTGAGAGTGGTTTGGAGTTGCGACCGTATCGTGCGTCATGCCAAACCACTTCAACCTCCGCGTGTACGACGCCGCGTGCGAACTGAGCCGCGTCGTGCACGAGTCCCTCGAGGCACACGACGTGACGCGTGTACCGGGGCTTCGCGCGCAGCTCATCGAAGCCGCCGGTTCGATCGCCGCCAATACGGCCGAAGGCGCCGGCCGCGGCTCAGCTGCCAGATTTCTCAATCACCTACGCATTGCACTAGGCTCCGCGAACGAAACGCGCACCCATCTTGCTCGTGCCCGCGGCGAGGCCAGACTGCCAACCAAGCAATATTTTCTCTGCGATTCCAAAGCGCTCGTCACCGCCCGCATGCTGGCGTCGCTCATCCGCCGGATCGAGGAAGACGAAGCCCGTCGCCAGAACGAGAAGAGCGCGTAGAGCAACGCACTTTCCACGCTGTCAATTCCTGGCGCCCCTAATTCCTAGCGCTACTAATTCCTGGCGCCGTTGATTCCTAGCGCCGTTGATTCCCAGCGCAGTTCAACCCGCCCCGACCGCCTTCCCTTTCCCTTCCGCCTTCGCCCGATACAACGCCGCATCCGCTCTTCCCAACCATGCTTCCACTCCTTCCGCACCGTGGTACAACGCGTAGCCTACACTCGCGCTGAGCGCGGGCGCGTCGGTGGCGAACGGAGCGCGGGTGCTCGCGACTTGCTGCACCACACGTTCGGCCAATCGTTGCGCGACCTTCTCGTTTGTGCCGGCCAGGATCACCACGAACTCGTCGCCGCCGATGCGGCAGATGACGTCGGACTCGCGGAGAAACACCTTGGACAGACTGCCGGCGATCGCTTGCAATGTCGCGTCACCGGCCGCGTGTCCGTAGCTGTCGTTGATCCGCTTCAGAAAATCGAGATCGATCAGCACCAGGGACACTGGCATGCGATTGAGCGTGTGAACTTGGAGGGCGCGCTGCGCGGCGCGTTCGAAGCATTTGCGATTGCCGAGCCCGGTGAGGGTGTCGGTCTCGCTTTCGCGCTTCGCTTCTTCGAGCTGCGAGCCGAGTTGGTCGATGCGTTCGGCCAGCATGCCGAACGCAACCTGCTGTGTCTCGCGGCGGCTGCGTGAGATGTCGGTGATCGCCGAGATCGCCTGCAGCACTTCGTCCTTGACGGCGCTGGTCTCGATGCCGTGAATCGCTGTTTGCACGCGTGAGATTTGGACCGACGTGTCCTCCTCGGCCTGCAGGTCGGACTGCGCCACCGTGTGCACGCGCTCCACGCATGCCCACAGGGCGTCACGCAGATCGGCGAGCGCTGATTCCACGTATTGCTTCTCGCGACGCCGATGGTCCGTGAGCGCGCGGGCGGCGCCACGGTAGTCACGCTCGGCGGCACTCAACGACGCGGCGCCAATCGATGGTTCGAGCGGTACACCAAGCACCGTATGACGCCGCCACCGCTCCAGCTCCTCGCCCGCTTCACTCGACGAGACGTCGGGTAAGTCGAAGCTCCCCTTGGCGTAGGCGGACAGCACCTGACCAAAGGCGTCGAGCAGCGGCGCAATGTCGAACGCAGCGGCCGACGAAGTGCCCGACGAGGCGACGGGTGGCGGTGCTACGGGATCGGGAGCGGAACGACGAAAGAGCATGAAGCGGACGATGAGGAGAATCGGATCGTCCCCGTCGTCGTCGGCGGGAATCGCTGGAGAGTATCGGCTCGACTCCCATGGGCATTAACGTTCCTGACATGCTGTCGCTGCTCGCTCGCCGCCTCTTGCTCTCCCTGCCCACGCTCGCGGGGGTGCTGGTCGTCGTCTTTCTCCTGCTCTACGTCGCGCCCGGGGATCCCGTGCAGGCCATGGTAGGCGAGCGCGCCGACCCGGCCACGATTGCGCGGCTTCGGGCCGAACTCCGCCTCGACGACCCCCTGCCGGCCCAATTCCTCCACTACGCCAGCGGCGTGCTGCAGGGTGATCTGGGTCGATCGTACGTCACGAACCGCCCGATCATCAGTGACATCGCCGAACGATTCCCGCGCACTCTGCTGCTGGCCACGGCCGCCATGCTGCTGGCCACTATCAGCGGTGTCACGATCGGCGTGCTCGCCGCCGTGCGCCCCAACGGCTGGTTCGATCGACTGGCCCTCGCCACCACCTACCTCGGCATTTCCTTCCCCGTGTACTGGATCGGCCTGCTGCTGATCCTGCTCTTCGCCGTCACACTACGCTGGCTTCCCGCCTCGGGTTACGGCCGTATCGAGTTTCTGATTCTCCCGGCACTCGCACTCGGCTCGCGGTCCATCGCCTACCTCGCCCGCGTGACACGCTCTTCGATGCTCGAGGTACTCGGCGCCGACTTCGTACGCACCGCCCGCGCCAAAGGGCTGACCGAATCAGGCGTGGTCGTGCGCCACGCACTGCGCAACGCGCTCATTCCGGTCATCACGGTCATCGGGCTCGACTTCGGCGCCTACCTCACCGGCAGTATTCTCACCGAAACGATCTTCAGCTGGCCCGGTATCGGCCGCTACGTCGTCATGGCGATCTCGCGACGCGACCTGCCCGCCGTGCAAGGCGCCGTGTTGTTCCTCTCGGTCGTGTTCGTGCTCGTGAATCTCGTCACGGACCTCGCCTACCAGAAAGCCGATCCTCGCGTGCGGGCGTGAGTCGGGGCTTGGTGCTCCGCCGCAGGTTTCTTGTGAACCGAGAGACTGCTTTTCAACGCGAAGTTCGCGGAGGTCGCGAAGAACGCGAAGAAAAGCACAAGAACAACAAGAGAAAAAATGAACAACACAAAACACAAAAGAGAATTTTGATCGGCGGTAACACGAGGAGCCCGTGAGATTACACGGGCTCCTCTGCTGTTCTTCGCGTCCTTCGCGACCTTCGCGAACTTCGCGTCAAAGAACGACCTCTCAACGACGCACGACTCACCGAAAGCACACCCGGATAGCACACCCGATAGCTCACCAACCCTAGTCATCCTTCTGTCCAAACACCGCCAGATTCGACGAATGTCCCGGCGCGACTTTCTTTTCGGGGTAGATCCAGTGCACCGCCTGATTCACCGCAATGGCGGCTTCGGAAAAGCCGGACGCGATCAGCTTGAGCTTACCCGGGTACGTCGTGATGTCACCGGCGGCGTACACACCGGCGCGACCCGTGTCCATCGACGTCGAAACCTTGATTTCGTCCTTCTCGATGTCGAGTCCCCATTGCAGCAGCGTGCCGAGGTCGGAGACGTAGCCGAGCATCGGGAGTACGGCGTCGCACACAAGCTCGCGCGTTTCCTTCGTCTTCACGTCCTTGAGACGCACACCCGTGATGCGGTCATCGCCCGTAATCGCGTCGATTTCATGAAACGTGTGTACGGCGACGTTGCCGCCCACCGCAGCGGCGGCTCCCTGCACTTCCGTCACCGTGGCCGCGTGCGCACGGAAGCGGTCACTACGATGCACCAGCGTGACCGATTTCGCCTTGTCGCGCAGCTGCGCACACCAATCGAACGCCGAGTCACCGCCGCCGATGATCAGCACATCGCGATCGCGATACGCTTCGGGGGTAGAGACCAACGCGTCGACGCCGCGGCCATACCATTCCGCCGCGAAGGCCTGCGGAAG
>Ga0105048_10008336_pt1 | contig 16590 bp, 11 predicted proteins | sample MAT05_FD_78382 | JGI IMG/M metagenome (GOLD analysis project Ga0105048, IMG submission 78382) | Freshwater microbial communities from Lake Fryxell liftoff mats and glacier meltwater in Antarctica - MAT-05 | ecosystem: Environmental > Aquatic > Freshwater > Ice > Liftoff microbial mat | place...
ATTTTGGAATGTGCTCATCGCGAACGAAAACTCAATGATATTGAGCTCCGGGTACCCGCTCATATATTCCGTTGCCACCAGGTCGCTGGGAGTCCAATCAGCATTACAGTGTATAAAACTAATGGCATACTGTTTTTGATCTGCATCGAGGTCGTCGAAACTTAACTCAATTAGTTCAGTCCCATTTAAAGAAATAACAGGCGCGGCATAATCCCAGCTGCTTTCGTGGCATTGCACGGTTTTGATATTGGGCTTATACACATAATCATCGTACTTTAAAACGTTATCATTAACATAATCTTCTTCAAGGTTTTTTGCCTGTGAAAAAAATAACACCGGACAGGTAAAAAACAGAAAAAAATAAAAACTGCGACCCATACATCCAAAGATAATCAAAGCATGGTTTTTAAATGCATGCAGGCTTACAATTATTGCAAAATAAGGAAAATCTTTACTTTTTTGAAGCAAAGATCTGCACTTTACTTTCTTGCTTTTTAAGTAAACGCAGGATGTTTTTGCGGTGGGTAATGATAAGCAGGCTTGCTACTACAATTGAAAAACCTGTTAAGATCGGATTTATGTTGCCCATGACAACATTCAGAAAAACAGGGAAAGTGATACCTGCGATCATTGAAGATAATGAAACGATGCGCGTTGAAAAAAGAACAATCAAAAACACAAAAAGTGATAAGGCGCAAGAAACCGGCACGATACAAATAACGATCCCCAAAATGGTCGCCACGCCTTTTCCTCCCCTGAAACCAGCGAATATTGGGAAAATGTGGCCCATCAAAGCAGCGATGCCGAGCGCAAGTTGCAGGTTAATAAATTCGTCGCTTTGGTTAGAAAAATCGCTCAGGTAAGCAAGACCAACGGCGAGACTTCCTTTTAAAATATCGATTATGAGTACAGGAATTCCAGCTTTTCTGCCCAACACCCTGAAGGTGTTTGTTGCTCCGGCATTTCCACTCCCGAATTCGCGGACATCGATCTTGTAAAACGCTTTTCCGATCCAAACCGAAGCGGGAATAGATCCTAAAAGATAGGCGGTGAATATAAGGACTGTTACCAATGTTTTTAAATTGTTAACTGATTGTTACAAATTTAAAAATTATTTCAAATAAAAAAGCACCTAGACTTTTTTTTGCAAAAGTTTAAGTGCTTTAATATCAGCAATATGTAATTTAGTAGTCTCCCTTTAACTTCACGCCTTGCTCAATTTTTTGTAAAGCGGTAATGTATGCGGCGATGCGCATGCTGGTTTTAAAATGAGACGCGTTGTGCCAAACGGCCTCGAAAGCCACTTCCATTTTAATATCGTGTTTCATATTTACTTCGTCTTCGCTCCAGTAATAACCGGCTTTGTTTTGCACCCATTCAAAATAACTAACAGTCACACCGCCGCTATTGGCAAGGATATCAGGTATACAAATAATTTGTTTTTCGTTTAAAATTGGATCAGCTTCTGGGGCTGTAGGCCCATTAGCACCTTCAACGATGAGTTTGGCCTGAATCTTTGGCGCGTTTTCTTCGTTAATTACATTTTGTAACGCCGCCGGAACCAAAACATCGCATTTGCTAATGAGTAATTCTGAAGATTTGATTTCGGTAGCACCATTAAATCCTTTTAAAGTGCGGTTGTTGTTCGCAGCAAAATTGAGCGCTGCTTTGATGTCGATACCTTTTTCATTGTAAAAAGAAGCAGTGTGATCACCGATCCCAACAATTTTTATTCCTTGTTCGTCCAACAAACGTGCGGAATGAGAGCCCACGTTACCAAAACCTTGAACAACTGCTGTTACTTCATTTGGTTTAAGACCCATTTTCTTAAGAGCCGTGAGGGTATTTACCATAACGCCGCGGCCTGTAGCGGCATCTCTGCCTAAAGATCCACCAACCGCAACAGGTTTACCGGTAATAACACCTGGACTATCTTCGCCTGTGTTTTTATTAAATTCGTCAAGAATCCAGGCCATTTCGCGCCCGCTGGTTCCCATATCTGGGGCGGGAATATCTTTATTTACGCCAAAAACATCTTTCATAGATACTGCATAAGCACGGGTTAAACGCTCTAATTCTCCAACGCTCATCGTGCGGGGATCGCATTTAATACCACCTTTAGCTCCGCCATAGGGCAAATTAGCCACGGCGCATTTAAAACTCATCCAAGCAGCAAGTGCCATCACTTCATCTGCATTCACATCCATTGCGTACCTAATTCCGCCTTTGCTTGGGCCAAGATGCGTACTATGCACACATCGGTACCCGTTGAATACCTGAACTTTACCACTGTCCATCATCACAGGTAAACTTACTTTAACTTGTTTGCTTGGATTTCTTAAAACCTGAGAAACATTTTCACTCAGGTTCATTAATTTCGCGGCCACATCTAGGCGGGCCAAAACAGCGTCAAACATACTTTCGTGGATTTGAGATGCGCTTGCAGTTTTTGTAGACATAAAAAAGTTTTAGTTTGATAACTGGGTAGTAAAAGTACAAAAATTTCTAGGCTCAACCAAGTAATTATTAGACAGATATAACATATATTAGCGGGTAAATATTTACACAAAAGCGTATTTATTTGTTAATTTGCTTTATGTCTGAAATTCTTAAGATTGTTTCCGTTTTTATCACTTGCACTTTTTTCTTCGTTAAATTAGGAGTGCCTTCTGCTTACCTCAGTTTTCAACCCAATTTTTTTAAAGCGATGCTCGTATCATGCGCCGGCGGCATTGCAGGAAATATTATTTTTACCTATTTAAGTGCTTCTATTTTAAAATGGATCCATGCTTACCGGGTTAAAAGAAATATTAAGAAAATAATTTTTACGCCTTTAACGCGTAAAATCATAAAAGTGAAACAGCGTTTTGGACTTGCTGGCATCGCATTTATTACACCAATTATTTCGCAACCCGTTGGGGCTTTTTTTGCTGAAAAGTTTTTTAAAAACAAGAAGAAGGTAATTACTTATTTAAGCGTGTCGGTCGTATTTTGGGCATTTGCAATCTACTTCATTCTTTATTTACTTCATGGCGGCATAAAACATGGCACCGCTTAAAAACAGAAGGCATTTATTTTTTGACCTTGATGATACACTCTGGGATTTTGAAAAAAACTCAACTTCCGTTCTAAAAGAACTATTTAACGAGTTTGATTTGCACAAAAAAATAAACGCGAATTTCGAAGACTTTTATATTGGGTATTCTAAAATCAATATATCACTTTGGAAAGACTATCAAAATAAAAAAATTGACAAACTATTTCTGCGGAATAGCCGTTTTTATTTAGCACTCAAGAAATTTGGTTACGACGCGTTTAAAGAGAGCCAGTTGATGAACGAGCAATATCTTTTGCGGTCGCCAAAGGGAAAACATTTAAAAAACGATTGTAAAAACGTTTTGGATTATCTTTATCAAAATTACAGCCTTCATATCATCAGCAACGGCTTTAAAGACGTGCAGCACACAAAAATAGACGGATGCGGATTACGCCCTTATTTTAAGAACATTATTATCAGCGAAGAATATCAGCTTACAAAACCTGATGAAAAAATTTTCAGGCTCGCAGAATTTTTTGCCGGCACCTCAAAAGAAAACTGTGTGATGATTGGCGATAATTTTGACTGCGACATGCAAGGCGCTTTAAACGCTGGATGGGAAACAGTTTATTTTTCTGAAAAAGAACATGGTTTTAAATGCACTTCGGTGAAGCGTTTGTTAGATTTGAAGGCGTTGTTTTAAGAGTTAACCACGAAGCGTATTTTAAACCGGAAAATTGCAGATACTGTTATAAGGGCAATACTGATGCAGGTCTTTGTCTTCAGTTTGATCAAATGGTAGCGACCTGTCAAAAATATTTTCGACAAAAACACGGAGAGCATTCTCGAAATCGTTCAAAAACTCCTTATTAAAATGGAATGGTTTTTTTGAATCATCCAGAATATACTTAGGCTCTTCGGTAAACATTTTAAAAGGAAAAATACAAGGCCTAATATTTTCTGCTGAATTGAAGTTATTTTTATAAAGCAGCCATGCGTAGATCATCAACTGTAATTGTTTGTTGTAATTCTTATCATGAAACAACAGCTCAAAATTCTCGAAAACAAATTTATCACTGTCCTTTACCGAACTTTTATAGTCTATGATACGAGTAAGTCCTTCGTAACCATCGATCCTATCGATCTTTCCCTTAATAAAAATATTAGTCGGCAAAGCATTCACAGTAATTTCAATAGCCGCGGAAAATTCTTGCTCAAGGCTGTTTAAGGTTAAAAAATGGTTCTGTTCTTTCAAGCGTTTAATGAATTTTATATCATTTTTAACCAGCTTTTTTACATACACCTTTATCACTTCTTGTTGAAGCAGGCTTTTACCCGTGGGCGCATGGCTATCGAAAAAGAAAATAAAACTGTTGTTCACAATAGCGTCCACATTTTTTAGTTGGCCGTTTAGCTCTTCTTCGCTTATTATTTTGCCTACAAATTGTTTGTACAGGCTTTCGAGACTTAAGTGCAAAATAGATCCAAAAGTATTGGCTTCAGCGCTTTCTTCAACTTCTTTAATTTCTTTTAAACGAGCTCCATATCTGAAATAAAATCTAAGACTACATTCTTTGTAGGTTAGTAAGCCCGATGGCGACAAAGCTCCAAAAGTATCATTACTCGTCGCTTTTTTAAAAACAGAAGCCAGCACCTCTTCATCTTTTTGAATACTGATGACATTGTTTAGCGTTTCTTGAAAACCCGGGTAAGCCGCTACTTCCTCAATTATGTTTGTTGTTGGGTTAAACTGTTTCATCTCCATTTGCAGTTGCGTTAAAAACCTGCTTTTTTCCCCCTTTCCAAAAGTATCTGTTTCGCTATCGTAGGTAATGGTAACATCACTAGCTCGCTGAAGCAAACGATAAAAATGATAGGCGTAAATTGCGTCTTTTTCTAAATACAAAGGCAATCCAAAAGCTCGCTTGAGGTCATTAGGAATAAACGAATTGATAGTTTTACCTGATGGCAACACGCCCTCATTTACATTCACCATAATAAGATGATCAAAATCAAGCGTCCTCGTTTCTAAAACACCCATAATTTGTAATCCCCGTAAAGGCTCACCAATAAAGGGCGCGGTGGCATTGCCCACCACCTGCGTATATAATTGTTTAAAGGCCTGTAAGTCGCTAAAGTAGGGGTATCTGCTCAAGAGATCTGTAAGGCGATTAAAATTTTTGATAATGATCTGTAAATATTCTAGTTCAAGCGCTACATGGTTATTGCCACGTTGATCTTTAAAACAAGCAATGGTGGTTTGCATTACTTCGAGCATCATTTGGCACAGCTGTGCAACATTGTCGACCGGCTTCAACAACGGACTTAAAGCCTCGTAGTTCTCGGCAAACAAGTCTTTTAGAATATTTATGGAAATAAATGTTAGGTTACGATTGGCAATTTCATTAACGATCTTCGAGATGTCAATTTTTAACGCTCTACCCTTCACATAACTTTGAAACAATGGCTGTCGTAGCAACCCAATTAAATCTTTGTGGTAAATGGTTTTGTGTGTTTTGTTTTGTTTCGAAAAATTAAGCTGTAATTGCAATAACAAATCAAGCAGTCCGTAGGTGGAGGTATATTTTAAAGGATACTCCATCGTGATATTTACATGCGCAACACCGGGGGGTAATTGTTGTAATACGGGCCACAATAATTTTTCATTGGCAAGCACTACCGCCACTTTGTCTAATGGAATTCCCGCGTCGATAAGTTTTTGAATGCTTTGTTTAACTACCTGTGCTTGCCCGATCTGTTTTGGCACAGAAATAATTTTAATGTCTTTGGCTTCCTTAAAATTGTCCTGTATGAAAGAAGGCTTCCGTTGTTGAAAAACATTGAAATTATTTCTTAAGAACAAACCCGCCTCTTGGTTATTATCTTTTAAATAATAATTATCGGCATCCCAAAGCAAATCTGCTTTTTTGCTGGTGTAAAGGCCATTAAAAATCTTTAGTTCTGCTGCGTTTAAAGCATTAAAACCGCAACATATCAGTTTGTCAAACTGTTGAATGTATGAACTTGTTTCGAATTTATCTACCGCCACTTTATAAGCGAGCCCTTGGTAAGCCCATCCATTGCTGCGTAAAAAGGTGTTGAAGTGCTTATAAATTGCACCCAGACTCTTCATAAATTGTAAATAATTTGTTTGATACTCACTCAAAAACTCAGCACCCAAACTCCAGTTCTCTATTTCTTTTATGTCTTTTAAATTTTCGTACAACTGCTCTGAGTCTGCGAGATAACGATCAATCTCGTTAAAGTCTTGCAAGATAAGTTGCCCCCATTTGGCGAAGCTATCAAAGGGCTCTGCGTTGGAGCCATAACAGACCTTGTAACTTTCGTAAAGGTGGCATATTAGATCTATTTCTTCAAGGGTTTTTAATCCACTTAATTCGGTTACCAACTCTTCGGCGCTGATTATGGCTGGCAACCAAATGGTTTTACCAAAAGCCTGTGATAAATAACTCTTTAAAAAAAGTGCGCCACGTTTATTTGGTAAAACAATACATAGTTTTTCTATATTATTTTTGTAATTTTCGTGGAGGTGATCTGCAACTGATTTTAAAAATGGATGTGACATGAGTTTTGAAGGTATAAACTTTCCTGTTTACAGGAAGTACAAAAACAATAAGAGTTATTTTAAAATTATTAACCCCCTACTTTTCGAGGAAGTGCAGCTGATAGGTAGAAAAAAGATTTTTAAACAAACCGAAGCTAAACGTTTCCCTGAGAAAAATTTTGTAAGCGATTTGGTTTTAAATTATGTTGAAATGGCCGACGAGATTGACGAAGCGACGTATTTAAAAATAAAATATTGAGTTGTCTTAAGTCATAATTTAGTACGATTTAAATGTTTTTTTTATCTTAACCACATGTTATCTAGCAAAGCGTGTTGGTTCCCATAGCTTTTATTTTTTTGCAATTACCGCTGGCATTCTTCATAAGCAAGGCTCTAATCACAAACCAGTATTAAAAATAACAAACATTTTACTAACCATTTAATTGTTTAAGCGTTTCAAATTTGTAATTGAGATCGCTAAAATGTTTTAAAAATAAAGGCAGGGCGTATTTAAGATTTTTTTCTGCTTTTAAACTGTCATGAAATAAAACCACACTCCCACTTTTCGAATTGTTGAGTACATTGTTAGCGCAAGTTTCGGGTGAGATCTTTTCATAATCATAACTAATCACGTCCCAAAAAACGATTTTATAATTTTTTTCGGTGAGTGCCCTGTACTGGCTGCGTTTTAACTGTCCGTATGGCGGCCTGAATAAATCGTTTCCCACAAGCGCTTTACAGGCTTCCACTTCTTTTATGTAATCAGTAACACTATATTTAAATCCTTTAATATGATGCATAGTGTGATTGGCAACCAGATGGCCAGAATCTTTCACTTTTTCAAAAATGACCGGATGTTTTAAGATATTGGCACCCACACAAAAAAAACTTGCTTTTGCGTTGTATTTTTTAAGCATTTCAAGCACCCACTCTGTTAAACCCGGAATGGGCCCGTCGTCAAAAGTCAGGTAAATTGTTTTGTCGCTACTTTCAAAATTCCAAATGGCTTTAGGATAGAGCTTTTTTAAAATAGATTTTGGTTGTATGAGTAACATATTTTTCAAACAAAATTAAATTAACGGTCATCACACGTTCTCGCTCCGGTGCTCAGCTATTGCCGAATTCCTTATGGCTGTTGCGGTTCTCCGCTCAGCTCTTCGGCCGGAACAATGGCACTTAATCTTGCGATAAATTCTTTGCTCAAAGCCTCTTGTTTAAAGGTTTGGGTTAAACCGGTGAGTCTTTTCAAAATCTCTTTCGCTTGGTTCATATCTCTTTGATAAGCGACCCTGTGATTGCCTTTTTGCGCATTGTAAACCCTTAAATCTCCTTCAAAAATATCAAACAATTTTTTAGCTAGCTCATTTCCTTTTTTCTCATTGTGCAACTGGTAATAAGTTGCGCATATTGTAAAAATTGTAGCGTCGTACGCGATGTTTTCGTCGGGCATTACGGTTAAGCATTTGTCTAGAACAGCTTCTGCTTTTTTGTCCTTTCCTTCGTTCATTAAGGCTCCGGCAAGAATACTCATTTGCATCCTTAAATTACCCACCATTCGCACACAGTTTTCATCAAGGCTCACTCCTTTTTTATCCATCCCGCCCCAAAGAAATTTATTCATGATGTTGTCGTACATAGCTTCTGTATTTACGCGCCCACCCTGCGATTCTTCAGTTTCAGTTTGTTTTATTGGCACAAACCTATAGGCAAGGCCTTCGAGCTGGAAATATTTTTTTAATCCCACATAAGCATCGTCGCCCGTAGTTACAGCAAAATAAATCGGGCGTTCCCAATTATTATTCGCAACCAGATCTAGCACCAAAAGGTCATTTTTAGTAATGTAATTCCTTTCGCCCATTTCCCAGCTAATTCTTTTGGTAAGACGCGCGGTGTCTTTAACACTTATTACTTTGTTACGCATTACTTTTAAACTGTCAACTTTAACGTAAAAGTTTTTGCTTGGCGACATGTCAATTAAATCGCCTCCATTATCGTATTTATTTTGAGGATCATCGCTGATAATAAATGCCATCACTTCTTTTAACGGCATAGGTTGAGGATCTTGTCCATTTAATATAACATAAGCGAGTTTCTCAGCTTCCAGTTTTTCTTCAGGAATAGAAAATGGCACCGGCTTGCTATCGTAAGCGGCGCGGCGCATTTGTTTGATGTACCAGTCGGTTTGCAAAAGGCTTAAATTCACAACGCGAACGTCGGTTCTAATGCCTTCGACTTCCTGAGCAAACCATAACGGGAAGGTATCGTTGTCGCCGTTGGTAAATAAAATTGCGTTCGGTGCGCAACTTTGAAGATAGTCGACGGCGCAATCACGAGATAGGGTTCTTAATGAGCGGTCGTGATCGTTCCAACCTTCTTTGGCCATAATAACAGGCGCAGCTAAACCCAGCGCAGTAGATCCTAAAGCAAGTCCCATTGTGGCAGACTTTTTACTTAGAAGATCGAAGAGAAATAATACGCCAAAGCCGATCCATATCGCAAAAGCATAGAAGCTTCCCGCATAGGCGTAATCACGTTCGCGTGGCTGATAAGGATATTGGTTGAGGTAAATCACAATCGCAAGCCCGGTAAGTAAAAAGAAACTCAAAACTACCCAGGCATCGGGCTTGTTACGTTTAAAATGAAAGATCATTCCAAGTAAACCTAAAATAAGCGGAAGGCCGTAAAAATGGTTGGTAGCAAAGTTATGCCGATCGCGGTAAATCGTTTTAGAGGTGTCGCTACCGAGAATAGCATCATCTAAAGGTTTAATTCCACTCACCCAATTGCCTTCCATGGTGTTGCGCAACATGCCCTGTACATCGTTTTGTCTCCCCACAAAATTCCAATAAAAATATCGCAGGTACATAAAATTGACTTGGTAAGTAAAAAAATACGTAAGGTTTGCTTTCATCGTTGGTATCTCAACGATCTGCGGCTCTCCATCGCGACCTTCCACCGTTTTACTTTTATGATTTTCGCTAACATTACCCCAATATTTGTAGGCTTGTTCGTGGTGCGATTGGCTGCTCCACATTCTTGGGAACACTGTGCAAAATTCTTTTTCGTATTTAGCTATAGAATTCTTTCGGGAATCAATCACTTTATAATTGTGGTTGACTTCATCTTTTTTGTAAATTGGATCGGCGCTGCCGTATTCTGATCTTGGTAACGCGTCGGCATTGTAATACTGACCATACAACAAAGGCCAGTCGCCATATTGCTCCCTCAATAAATAGGATAACATGTTAGGCGCGTTTTCCGGGTCGTTTTCATCCATAGGCGTGTTGGCCGATGAGCGAATCACCAGCACGAAGAAAGAAGAATAACCAATCAACAAAGTCGCAAAACTCAAAAACACAGCGTTCAAAGTAACCGTTTTTGATTTAAACTTTTGAATGGCGTAGATAATTCCTCCCAACACAATCAACCGTGTGAACGCGCCGCTGCCGCTTGGTGCCGTAATAATGGCAAGCAATGATAAAGCAATGGCGGAATAAACCCCGATTTTATAATGTTGTTCTTTTTTAGAGACGGTATAAAAAATAAACCCGGTTAAAGAAGTAATCAATAATAAAAAGAAAACGACAGTGCCGGTGCTAAAGCCGAGATGCATTTTGTTTGTAAAAAACACCTCGTAATCCGCAATAAATTTTACCACTTTTGGAATAACCAGGTTTTGAACGAAACCAAGCAACATCACCGAAGCCAGACCAGCAATTATAAAACCCTTCCAGCTGAATTTGTATTTTTTAAAATAAATGATAAAGCCAATCGCCGGAATCACGAGCAAGTTCAGTAAGTGAACGCCGATCGAAAGACCAATGAGGTAACTAATGAGGATTAACCAGCGTAAGGCACTAGTTGGGTTAACACTGTCCTCTTCGTCCCATTTTAAAATAGCCCAAAACACGATCGCTGTAAACAGTGCCGACATAGCATAAACCTCACCTTCAACAGCACTGAACCAAAAAGAATCAGAAAAAGTATAAGCTAGCCCGCCAACAATACCGGCTCCCAAAATAGCCCATTGTTGTGGCTTTGAAAGCTCAGCCACATTTTTGCCATATACTTTAATACCAAATCGGGTAATGGTCCAAAATAAAAATAAAATGCTAAAAGAACTTGATAAAGCGCTCATCAAGTTTACCATCATGGCTGCGATCCCAGGATCGCCTCCGCCCAATAACGAGAAAAAGCGTCCGACGATGAGGAAGAAAGGCGCGCCAGGAGGGTGACCCACCTCTAATTTATAAGCACAAGCGATGTATTCTCCGCAATCCCAAAAACTGGCTGTTGGTTCAATGGTGGAGCAATAGGTAAATGTTGCAACCGCCCATACCAGCCAACCGATAATATTGTTAAGCTTAATAAATTCTTTTGTCATCATAAATAGGTTGTAATGGTTGCGAAGATAGTATTTTACTTGGTTTGTTTTTTGCGTTTACGCTAGAATATCAACGATTTTTTCGAAAAAATATTTGAATAAATCAAAAAATTAGTATTTTTGCAATCTCAAAATTAAAATGCCCGATCGTCTAAGGGCAGGACTTCAGTTTTTGGTTCTGACTATGTAGGTTCGAATCCTGCTCGGGCAACAAAAAAACCCTCATCGTTAATGGTGGGGGTTCTTTGTTTTTGTCGTAACTTGAAGCCAATAATTTCATCGATCAAAACTTCGATAAAACAGAGGGCATGGTTGAACCTAGAACAGACAGTGCAATTTCTACTGCAAGTCAACATCCGCTGTCAATTTACGGTTGAAAAGATCACTGACATTTTTTTCTTAACTCGTCGATTCAATTTTATAATTTAAAGAAAAACCCGTTCTTTTTGAATTTAAATTTTAATTCTTCTTCCGCATACTCACCACAATGGGGACCCCACTAAAATCATAATTTTCGCGAATTTTATTTTCGAGAAAACGTTTGTAGGCTTCGGTTACGTATTGCGGCAGGTTGCAATAGAACATAAATAAAGGTTCAGTTTTTAACTGTGTAATGTATTTTATTTTAACGTATTTACCTTTGGTGGCTTGTGGCGGTGTAGCCTGAATGATTCGGCCCATAAAGTCATTTAACTCGCGGGTTGGGACGTGCCTTTTTTTATTTTCGTAAACTTTCATGGCTACCTCAACGGCTTTCATGATTCGCTGTTTGTCGTGAACCGAAATAAATAAGATCGGAATATCTTTAAACGGCGCGATTCTTTCTCTAATTTTTTCCTCGTACTCTTTCGCGGTTTTGGTGTCTTTTTCTACTAAGTCCCATTTGTTTACAATAATGGCTAAGCCTTTGCGGTTTCTTTCGATCAGACTTAAGATGCTTAAGTCCTGAGCTTCAATGCCGTCTTGCGCGTCGATCATCAACAAACACACGTCGCTGCTTTCGATAGCGTTAATGGTGCGCATGACGCTATAAAACTCCAGATCCTCGTGAACTTTGGCTTTCCGGCGCATTCCGGCTGTGTCGATGAGCCAGAAATCGTGCCCAAATTTTGTGTAACGGGTGTGTATGGTATCGCGGGTAGTTCCAGCAACAGCGGTAACTATGTTTCTTTCTTCCCCGAGCAAAGCATTGGTGAGGGAGGATTTGCCGACATTGGGACGGCCAACGATCGCGATCTTTGGAAGATCAATTTCCTGCAAACCGCTTTCATCTTTCGGAAGTATTTCTACCAACCTATCCAAAAAATCGCCAGTGCCACTGCCTGTGATCGCAGAGATTGGAAATACATCGTTCATGCCGAATTGGTAAAACTCCGCTGAATATGCGGCCTTATCGTGACTGTCGACCTTATTGGCTAAAATAATAGCGGGTTTTTTACTTTTTCGGATAATGTTGGCCACTTCAGTATCGTAGGCTGTAATGCCTTCATTCACGTCCACTACAAACAACAAAGCGCTGCATTCTTCAATGGCGATGTTTACCTGTTTGCGGATTTCGCCCTCAAAAATATCGTCGCTCCCTTTGATATAGCCGCCAGTATCAACTATACTAAACTCAACTCCTTGCCATTCGGCTTTACCATAGTGCCTATCGCGCGTAACACCCGATACTTGATCAACAATAGCTTGACGGGTTTCTGTAAGACGGTTGAATAAGGTTGACTTTCCAACATTGGGTCTACCTACTATGGCTACTAGATTTGGCATAAGATGCAAAAGTAACAAGAAGATAATTAACATCCACATAATTAATTAATTGTGTCTTATTTCGAGAGAAAAAAATAGCTTTATTGGGTTAATAAGTTTTGGCTTATTATCAAAATAAATTTTTATCTTTTTTTGGGCGCCTTGGCGGGCCATTGCGGGCTCCGCTTCGCTGCGGTTTTTTTTGCCGAAAAGGCCAAAAAAGAACTAAACCCTTCCTGTCCCTGGCGCATGCAACTAAGAAAGTTTAGCGCTAACCCTAAATTTTTAAATTTATGGCCACTGTATGCAGGTTACGTGCTTTAATTCCTATTATTTTAATAAATCAAAATCGTTATTCCCTAAATATAAAATCATGCTTCTTGCAAAAAACACCAGTTTAGATTATATTTGATTGATGGCAAAAAAAATGCTGGTTATTTCCTTCTTCTTTGTTAGTTGTGCTTTTTTAAGCGGTCAAAATGACTCATCCCATCGCGTCATTACACCTCATAAAAGCCCCACTCTAAGGTTTACCGAAAACAGGGGGCAGTGGGATGCTAAAATCCTTTTTAGGTCGCAGCTCGACGGAGGTGCATTGTTTATCGAAAAAAATAGTCTCACTTTTAATTTTTACGATAAAAAAAAATACAGAGCCCTTCACCATGGCGGCTTTATAAAAGGGCAGTACAAAGACTTAAATATAAAAGGCCACGCTTATAAAATTCACTTTAACGGCGCAAATCCTGATCCTTTAATTGAAAAATCGGAAGAAAGCGGCGATTATGAAAATTATTTTATTGGTAGCGATGCGTCGAAATGGCGTGGTGGCGTAAAAAATTACCACCGTGCCTGGCTAAGGAATTTATACAACGGTGTGGATTACGAAATTATTACAACAAATACTGGCGTAAAATATAATTTTCATTTAAAACCCAATGCCGATGCAAACCGAATTGCTTTGCGTTACGAAGGCGTTGAGCAAATAAAGTTAAAAGATGGTGCGCTTTCCATTCGTTTTGAAATAAATGAAGTGATTGAACAAAAGCCTTATGCCTACCAAGTGATTGATGGAAAAATAAAAAAAGTAATCTGTAACTATAAACTCAAAAACAAGGTTGTAAGTTTCGATTTCCCAAAAGGGTACAACAAAAATTACGAACTGGTGATTGACCCTTTATTAGTTTTTGCGGCGCAATCGGGCTCAACGGCTGATAACTTTGGCATGACAGCCACCTTTGATCCGGCTGGTAATTTATATTCAGGCAGCACCGTATTTAATGTTGGATACCCTACAACGCCAGGCGCTTATTCTATAATATTTAGCAGCTCGGTTGCTAATGGAAATACCGATGTGGTGATTACCAAATACAACAGCTCGGGAAATAATTTATTGTATTCGACCTATTTGGGTGGAAATGGTACTGAAGTGATAACAAGTTTGATCGTTGATAGTAACAACAACCTTTGTTTTTACGGCGCCACGGGTTCGTCCAATTTTCCAACCACAACGGGAGCTTACGACAATTCTTTTAATGGCGGACAATACCTAAGTTTTTTATACAATGGCACAACCTTTAATAACGGTACCGATATTTACATTGGAAAATTTAATACAACAGGCACGGCTTTATTGGCCAGTACTTTTTTGGGAGGAAGTGGCAATGATGGTGTTAACCATGTAAATGTGCAAACAGCCCTGCCCCCGCCTTATCAAAATATTTTAGAGTATAGGGTCGATTCGTTACAGTTTAACTACGGCGATCAGTATCGCGGCGAGATTCAACTCGATCCTAGTAATAATATTTACATCGCTAGTTCAACACGATCTTCAGATTTCCCAACTGTAAACGCCTTTGATAACACATTGGGTGGAAAACAAGATGGCATTGTTGCGAAATTTAATTCGAGCCTAACATCACTTATTTTTAGTTCGTTTGTGGGTGGTAGCAAAAATGACGCAGGATACGGATTAGTCGTAAAAAACAACCTAGATGTGTACATCACGGGTGGCACTTGCAGCAACGATTTTCCGAATATGACCGGAGGTTTTCAAACTGCTTATCAAGGTGGCAAAGCAGACGGGTACATACTTAGGGTGAGCCCGACTGGAACGGCAGTGCTGAACGGTACTTTTTTCGGAACAAGTTCCTATGACCAGTCTTATTTTATTCAAACCGATAAGTACGACAATATTTATGTTTATGGGCAGTCTTACGGCAATATGCCTATTGTTACCGCCACAAATGCAGTTACGGTATTCAGCGTTGCCAACACGCACCAATTTATCTCGCGGTTTAATAAAACACTCAACACTTTAAATATGTCTACTGTATTTGGTAATTACACCACGCGATCAGATATTTCTCCTTCTGCTTTTTCGATAGACAAGTGTAACAATATTTATTTATGCGGCTGGGGTGGTGATGTGATAGAGCCTAACCTGAACCCGCCGCTTGCTAACATGCCTTTATTTAATGCAACGCAGAGTATTACCGACGGTCGCGATTTTTATTTTATGGCGCTTGATTCTAACGCGGTTAATTTATTATATGGTTCTTATTTTGGCGGTAACCAAAGTCTCGAACACGTAGACGGTGGCACCTCGCGTTTTGATCCCTTTGGAAAAATTTACCAATCGGTTTGTGCTGGCTGCGGAGGTTACGACGATTTTCCGGTAACACCGGGCGCCTGGCCAAACTCACCAGGCAATCCCAACCAAAGTAGCAATTGCAACAATGGTGTAATCAAACTTGATTTCCAAATTTTGTTAACCATTTCAACCATCAGCACAAACACGTTGGCTGGCTGTGCGCCATTTACGGCATCTTTGGCCAATGCCACGCCCAGTGCTAATACCACTTACACCTGGTACAACGGAGCGACTGCCATCTCGAACAACTCTACTGTGGTTGTTATTTTGAATAACCCGGGAACCTATTCGCTTGCACTTGTTTCTTTTAATGGAGCCAGTTGCAACCGCAAAGACAGCGCTATTTCTTACATTACTGTTTATCCGTCTCCTACTGTTAATTTTTCATTTTCATTTTCACCCTGCTCCAACACAATCAGCACCAGCAATTTAACTTCTGGTAATTTCGGACCTACTCCTTACCTCTGGAACTTTGGCAACGGCTTTACCAGCACGCAAACGGCGCCGTCGTTTACCTACCCTATTAATGGAAATTACAATCTTTCCTTAACAGCAAAGGATATTAACGGTTGTTCTGTCACGTCAACGAAGCCGGTTACCATTTTTAATTTTACACCAAGTGTGATCCCTAATACAACCATTTGTCAAGGCTCCAGCATACAGCTCAATGCTGGAGGAGGCACCAATTACCAATGGAACCCTTCCGGTGCTTTAAATAATAGTCAGTCCGGCACCCCGATCGCATCCCCGACGATCACAACCACCTACACTGTAATTATTGTACATAGCACCGCGCAACACACTTGTGCGGCAACGCTCAACACGCAAGTTAATGTAAATCCAAAGCCTACTGCCGATTTCAGTTTCACAGCTAACCCCTGTGGTGGTGGCGTTTATTTCACAGATCTCTCTGCATCCGACATTACAAACTGGAACTGGCGCCTCTCTCCCACAGCCACCAGAACCATACAAAATCCCTATAATTTTTATGCGCAGGGAGGTACTTTTACCGTGAGTTTAATTGCGACAAATGTATACGGCTGCAGAGACACCGCCTTAAAGCCACTCACGATCTTAACACCGCCACCTTTAAGCGTTAGTGCGCCTACCATGGTTTGTAAAGGAAACAGTGTTGTGCTTGGCGCTAATGGCGGCACAGCTTATGCGTGGATCCCTTCACAAACACTTGACTTTCCTTTTTTAAACAA
>Ga0105048_10008337_pt1 | contig 16590 bp, 13 predicted proteins | sample MAT05_FD_78382 | JGI IMG/M metagenome (GOLD analysis project Ga0105048, IMG submission 78382) | Freshwater microbial communities from Lake Fryxell liftoff mats and glacier meltwater in Antarctica - MAT-05 | ecosystem: Environmental > Aquatic > Freshwater > Ice > Liftoff microbial mat | place...
GATCGCATTTGTATGGGTCTAAAAAACAATTTAACGGCATTCACCACTTGGTTTTGATACGATGCCGATAAACTGTTTGCAATAATATAACTGTTATTAAATTCTGGCAAGTCTTCGCTTTTTATTTGCTCAATTTGTTTATTTCTAAAATACCTTAAAAATATAGTTAATAGCAATTATAACTACAAAATAGGCCAATCTACTCGTTATTTTTCTTCAATACTTCTTCAAAAAATGGTTCCGTAGGCATTGCTATGCAACAATTTTTTCATTGTCTTGATATAAAATAAATTAGCATCTTTAGCCTATTTAATAATTATAATTTGTATTAGGCTTAAAAAAATGCATTGGACGGTTTGCAGTTTAAATTTTAAAGCAAACGAAACAGAATAAACAATTATTTTTCAGTCGTTTGACCGCAAACAAACATTTGAATTTCAACTGCCAGCCAAAATCCGCTGTGGTATTGGAAAATGCCCGTTTTTCTGCGCTTCAAAATAGTGTAATAACAAAAGTAAAAATAATTTAGTCCAATTATTCTACTACAGCACCATACCATCTAAGATATGTTCATCGTCCTTTAAACTAACTCACATAGTATTTGGCCGAAAACTCTATTTTCGTTGTTGTGTCAAAAAAAATAATCGCTCATTTACCCCAGTAAACCTCACAATCATTTTTTTTAGCACGCCTCGAAACTGAATTTTTCCATCCAAACAACTAGTTTTCGGACAAACACTAAAAACTCCCACTTAAATCATCTAAATCTCTTCTGTCTTTTTTTGTTGGTCTGCCAGTTCCGCGGTCGCGTTTAATGTTTACAAAAAACGCCGACGGCAAGACGTCAAGTTTTTCGGTGGGCGGTGAGTGATCGATGTAATGTTGTTTCGCAATGTCAAAACTTTGCCGTTTTTCGAGCAGTGCCGAAACTTCAATTATTTTTTTTACAATGCTAATCGTCATGCTGTAACGCTCGCCTACTTTTACGATATGAGATGGTTTAAAATTTTCATTGTCGCGTTTAACCTTACCTGCTTTAATAGCTTCCGAGGCCAATGTACGCGATTTGTACATTCTAATAGCCCATAGATAGGTATCTGCGCGTACTTCCATTTTTTCTGAGCAATAAAGATATTGATTTTTTCTTGTGTTTACACGCTTTAGATAGTGTAGGATTTTAAGAAAGTGAACTGCTAGTGTTATACCGTCTTGATCTGTAAATTAGTCTAAAGAACAATATGCTAATCTTAGACGCCACCGTGCCGAAGGAAAATAATTGGACTAAAATATTTTTCGTTGTGGCATTTAGGCCGGTAACCGCTATATTGTGTTTTTTAGGGTTTTTAGTAAGATCAAAATTTCGAAATCCAAATAAACACTTAATCGCCGGCCTTAAACGGCAGGTTTTTCCAACCATCTGTTTAGGGTTAAAATGGAAGCGTTAAATTGTTTCTGATACAAGTTTGGTTCTACTAATCTGTCTAAAAAGGAAAGAACCGCTGATGTGTCGTCTTAAAAAACGCGCCTGCGAGTCGGCATTTACCAGTTTGGAGTATGTGTTTTCAGGAACAGAAATATATTCATACGCTGAACCATCTGCAAAGTCAATACGTAATCTTTTGCTTTGATAACTCATGTCGGTTATACCCGATGACGAAATGGTTTCTTGGTATTCTTCCGAAATTGCGGCATGCGTTTCCGCAGAAATACTCACTAAAAAATGGTAGGCTTCAATAATACTTTTACTTTTTATTTCAGCGGCCTCTTTGTTGGCATCGTTGTCTTGAAATTTATCGGGGTGATACTCTTTCATAAAATTGCGGTAAAGCGCTTTTAGATCGTTTAAACTAATATCTTTATCAGCACCCATCAATTTTCGGTATTCTATCACTTTTCTCATTATCATTCTTTAGTTGCATTTAGCCGGTCAGCGCCTTCGAAAAGGTGAGCTATCTGGCTTGGTGCGGGTTATTCCGTTATCGTGTTTATTAGGTATTTTTATTAACTTAAAGCTTCTAAAAATTTTAAGCGCCCACTTTAAATGCCGGATTTTTACAACCGTATGCTTGGGGTTATAGCTTCTTGGTTTGTAAAGTTAGGCCAAATAACAATGAACAAATCTTAGCCGCCTTTGTGCCGAAGGAAAATAATTGGACTAAACTATTTTCCTTCTGTAATTAATACACTTTTCGGGGATTTGTAACCCTTGTTTTGGGAAAAAAAAATTAAAATAAAAATGATACCCGATTTAATTTTAATTTTTGATTGGCATGCACAGACGCCATTCTGCCTCAAATACCCTAAATCTACCGATTTTGCTCTATCACTTTTGGTGCTTTAAAATAATCGCTGTCTTTTTTAGGTGCGTTTTTCAGCGCTTCTTTCTGCGTAATGGTAGTTTCAGGCACATCGGCGCGCAGCACATTGTGTTCTTCTGTCATATAAATTAATGGTTTTACATTTTCTGTATCCAATTCGTTTAATTTATCCATAAAACTTAGCATACGGTTCATATCGTTCTGAATTTCTATTTTTGCTTCGTCGCTAAATTCCAATCTCGCCAGGTGCGCAATCTCATCTACTGTTTTAATGTCAATTTTTTGAACCATCGTGTTTTTTTATTTAAAGGTGATTTGCTTTCTACTTTTCTGGAAAAGTTTTTAATGTTTTGTTTATAAAGTTATGTACTTTCTCTCTCACTTCAATAATGTTTTTTTCGGTCAGGCCTGCTGTAAAAATAGGGTCTCCCACAAAAATGTTAGGAATACCGGGCCTACCATTACTTTTAAAAAAACCGCCATTTTGTAAAAAATGCCAATTGTTGATGTTAACAACTGGTATTATCGGTACTTGTTTTTCAATCGCCAACTTAAAAGCGCCGTTTTTGAAGATTTTTAGTTTCCCCGATTTGCTGATGGTACCTTCCGGATAGATGACGACACTCATATTTTCATCAATCTTTTTACCGCTTTCGGTGTAGGCCTTGTGCGCATCCGTATTTTTTTTGCGGTTTACAGGAATATCTAGGTACATAAAAAAATATTTAAACAAGGGGATTTTCAATAATTCATGTTTACCTATCCAAACAGCCACGTGGTCAACATAAAAGGGTGTGAAAATAATGTCTAAATACGAAGTATGGTTCGACACGATGACGCAAGGCCTAGGCAGTTTATACTTTTTGTTTTGATACGCAACAATGGGATATAGAAACGATCCAAAACAAACAATCCTTGCCCATAAACGCTTAAGTTTAAAAACAAAATCAAATTGTTTTGCACGCAATGCAACATAAAAAAAAGGAAACATCACAATGAAAGGAAGGGCAAACCACAGCACAAACCAAATTTTCCAGACAGGGCTTAATATGTAACGGAGCAACTTCATTTTTCTGGCTAGCAAAGATACTGAAATAATAAAGGCTTTTGGCTTGTTATTGGTTATCTGATGCGTATTCTAACTTTAAACCGCAAACAGATAGTTGAATTTCTACTGCAAGCCAAAATCCACTGTGGTATTTGAAAATGCTCGCTTTTCCGGGCTTCAAAATAGTGTGAACTATTTTTACAGTCTTCAAAACTGCGCTTTCCAAACCCCTTGCGCCTTTTGCCTTTCGTAACGAAATCAGCTGTCTGTTTACGGTTAAAAATAACGAGTAGATCCGATTATTTTATATTTGGTATTAAGGGTCCCAAAACTGCGCTTTCTAAATCCCTTACGCTTTTTGCCTTTTGTTACGAAATCGTCTATCTGTTTGCGGTTAAAGCGAAAAATAAGTTTATGTTACAAAGATCTGTTTTATCTAGGGTTCAGTCAAAACCAAAGAGGTTGGAGCTTGCCCTTAAAAGTGCATCACTTTTTAAGACAAAAGAATAAAATATATAAACTGATTAAGATCGGATGGCGTCAAAAACCAACTCGTTACAAAAAATGGTGTTTTTGAGCGAACCTTATCTAAGTTTTGTGATCACGAATTCGGTACGCCTGTTTTTAGTATGTTCTTCTTCAGAACAATTCGAGGCCACTTTTCCTTCGCAGGCACAGTTGTTTAATAATTTTGTTTCACCGTATCCTTTGCTGCTAATGCGCGAGGCCGCAATACCCTTATTTGAAATATAATCTGCACTAGCTTTTGCACGGGCGGCAGATAACTTTAAATTAGCATTAGCTGCGGCGCGGCAATCGGTGTGAGATCCCAACTCAATCGACATCGATGGGTATTGGATCATCACAGCTACAATCTTATCAAGTTCAAGCGCCGCGTCGGGCCTAATCGTGGGTTTACCCACATCAAAATAAATAGGTTTAATTTCGATCATTTTTGAGAGATCCATACCAACGGCTACTTTACCAATGGCAAGATTCACAATGTCGTTTAGTTTTATTTCTCCGGGTTTGCTAATCGTATAATTTACATTGACTGTTTTTTGTAAATAGCCCGTCTTTTCTAGGGAAATCGTTAAATTTAGGTTGTCGCCAATCTTTTTCCCTTTAAGCAGTTTGTTATACACGCCATTACTCGCGGTGGTAATCTCGCCAAAGTCTGTTTTTGTTAAAAGGTCTTTTATAATCACGGTAACGCCTTCTAAGGGCTCATCAGTACTCGCATCTTTTATAACAGCATTTAATACAAGTTTAGGAATTTTTTCAATCAATAACTCTTTGGAGAATTCATCTTCGGGCGACGATGCCGCTGATACTTCATAAGTTCCATCAAAATAGTCAGCTTTTCTAGTTTGTATTTTATAAGTCTGTTCTTCTTCCACCATAAAGCTATACTCACCTTTTTCGTTGGTGATGGTTGTGTCTCCGTTTATAACAAGGGTTGTTTTAGCGAGCACTTTGTTGCTTCCTTTTTCTTTCGCAACAATCATTGCATCTTTGCCACGTTTAATGTTGCGCAATACATCAACTTCGTAAATATCATCGTCTTTGCCTTTATTTTTGCGGTTCGAGCTTAAATAGCCGCTTCCCGAAAAAACGAAATAGGCAAAGTCATCAAATTTACTGTTAATAGGCTCGCCCATGTTATATGCCCTTTTGCCTTTGCCATCTTTTATGGTCGTTTCAAAAATATCAAGGCCGCCCATACCACCGTGCCCGTCTGAAGAGAAGTATAAAACATCGTTGAGTGAAATAAAGGGATAAAGATCATTGCCAGCTGTATTTACTTTAGAGCCAAGGTTAACAGGGGTTCCCCAGGTACCACCGCTTTTTTTCGAAAAATAAATATCCATGCCGCCTTTGCCACCCGGCATGTCTGATGCGAAAAACAGCGTAGTCCCATCGTTTGATATAGTCGGATGCATGATGTTGTAATCACGGTTATTAAAAGGCAGCTGTATAACCGAATCTAAACCGTTTCTGTTTAATCCTGCTTCAAACAACTGGTATTTAAATTTGCCATCAGAGCCTTTTTTTGCCACGCCTATGTGGTTTCTTGAAAAATATACTGCATTAAATTCTTTGTTAAAGCAAATAGGCCCGTCGATGTATTTTGTTTTAAGGTCGCTCAAAAAAACTTTTGGTTTCCGATCTTTGCCATTCAATTTTTTTTCGGTAGAGTAAAGGCGCACAAAAGTCTCTTCCATTCTCGATTTTGCTTTTTTGCTTCTCCACGACCTTGAAGAGGTAAACACCACCCCATCGAAAAACTTGATAGCGGCGTAATCATTTCTTTTTGAATTGTAAGACATTTCTTTCACGCGGTAAGCGTCGGAGTTTTTGCTGTAAATTTTAGAAGTATCCTGTGCTTGCGCGTAAAAGCAAGAGAAAAGAATTAGTAGAAAAAAAGAGATTTGTTTCATAGTAGATGTTGGCGTAAATAGCCGCATAAAATTCGTATAATTAATTTTACAGATGACTGAGAAATCTCGTGCGGTTTGTTACCAATCTACAATATTAAGAAATTTTATTTCTTTGACAGTCAATAATATAAAAAATTGTTTGCGCCGCCCATTTACTCTTGAATTGAGGCATTTTAAAAGACACATTGCCCCCCCTTTAGCGAGGCCCTCTCTTAATAAAACATTTTGGTTATTTGAACGAATTTTTTTTGTCGTCTTGGCATAATTTTAATAAATCTTATCAAATAAAACCCAACATTATCACTATTTTTGAAGTCTTATGCCAAATAATACCATTGCTTTATTGCCCGACCATGTAGCCAATCAGATTGCTGCCGGAGAGGTAGTTCAGCGGCCTGCAAGCGTTGTAAAGGAGCTGGTTGAAAATGCCATCGACGCAGGCGCTACGCATATAAAAATTATAATTAAAGATGCAGGCAAAAGCCTCATTCAGCTCAGCGATAATGGAAAAGGCATGAATCCTTTCGATGCGCGGATGTGCTTTGAAAGGCACGCTACTTCTAAAATTAACACTGCCGACGACCTATTTACGTTAACTACTAAAGGTTTTAGGGGAGAAGCACTAGCCAGTATTGCCGCAATTGCCCAGGTTGAATTAAAAACCAAACAAACCGACGATCTCGTCGGACAAAAAATTACAGTAGAAGGGGGTAAATTGTTGTCGCAAGAAGAATGCCAAGCGGCAACAGGTACCACGTTTATTGTTAAGAACCTTTTTTATAATATTCCGGCCAGACGTAATTTTTTAAAGAACGATCAGATTGAGCAAAAACACATCATCGATGAAATTGAAAGGGTGGCCATACCGCATACCAATGCGCATTTCATTCTCCAAAGCAATGGCAACGAAATTTTAAATCTGCCGCCCGGAAATCTAATACAGCGGATTAAGTCTTTATTGGGGGCTTATATTCAAAAAGAACTGGTGCCTGTTGAAGAAAATACGCCGTTTGTGAAAATAACGGGTTATGTTGCTTTGCCTTCCACAGCCATCAAAACAAAAAAGGAGCAATTCTTTTTTGTGAATAACCGATTTGTAAGAAACGCTTATTTAAACCACGCCATTTATGACGCTTACAAAGAACTCATCAGCTTCCAATCACACCCGCGATATTTTATTTTTTTAGAACTAGACCCAAAAAATATCGATATCAACATTCATCCTACAAAAACAGAGGTGAAATTTACCGATGACAAAACGGTGTATATGCTTTTAACCAGCGCCATAAAAAGGGCTTTAGGTAAAGCGAATGTCTCCGGGGCGTTAAATTTTGAATCAGAGATGAGTCTGCACAACGTTTTGCCGGCGTCAGAAAGAGTGTACACACAGCCCAAAATAAGTTTTAACACCAATTACAATCCCTTTAATGCCGCCTCATCAGGTTCTACCGACACGGGTTTGCAAAAAGTAAATAAACAGCACTGGGAAACCATGTTTGAAGGATTTAAATCAAGTCCCGAAACCACCACGACTGCCCCACCAATGGAGCAACAGGCACTTGAAACTATTAAAAAAGAGGCAGTAGAGTTTTCGGTAATTCAGCTTAACCTAAAATACATCGTTACCACCTACAACCAAAGCGTGATGATTGTTGATCAGCAACGGGCGCACGAACGCATTGTTTACGAACATTATTTAAATTCAAAAAAAGAAAACCCTATTAGCACGCAACAATTGTTGTTTCCAGAGCAAATCGAACTAAGCGCCAACGACTTTGTTCTAATTAAAAGTTTGTTTGATGAATTTAAACTCTTGGGGTTCGATATTGAAGTGTTTGGAAAAAATAGTATTGTCGTAAATGGCACTCCTTCTGACATGCGGGACTTTAACGTTGTTCAAACCATTGAAGGAATTCTTGAAACCTACAAATTAAATACCATCGATTCAAAGCCTGAAAAACATGATAACCTTTGCCGCGCCATCGCTAAAAATACGTCTATTAAATACGGCAAAAGTCTCGATACCGATGAAATGAAATTATTGCTCAACCACCTAGTGCAGTGCGAAAATCCGCTTTACACCGCCAACGGCAAGACCGTAATGATGGAAGTAGAATACAACGACATTGAAAAATTCTTTAAAAAATAAATGAACAATTTTAATAATAATCAGTACAGGCCAAGCGGCTTCGGGTATTTACCAGTTGTTACCAAAAATATAATCATCATCAATGTGGTCATGTTTGTATTAAAGCTGGTGTTGGAGAGGCAAAATGTGGATCTCGACGATTATCTCGGATTGCATTATTACCTGGCGCCATCTTTCAAACCCCACCAGTTTATCACTTATATTTTTATGCATGGCGGTTTTCAGCATATTTTATTTAATATGCTTGGGGTATTTATTTTTGGCCAGGTTTTAGAGCAGGTGTGGGGCCCTAAGCGTTACCTTATTTTTTATATTCTTACCGGATTAGGCGCGGCGCTGGCGCAATATATCATCTTGCATTTTGAAATTCAACATACGCTGGATATCATTAATTCTTACGTAAATATGCCAGGCTTGTCGGCTGCCCAAAGAGCCGATTATACTAATCAGAAATACGAATTTATTAGTTTGCTCGACCGCAATGTGATTGTTGGGGCTTCAGGATCGTTGTTTGGGTTGTTAGGAGCCTTTGGAATGCTGTTTCCCAACCGCGAACTATATTTGTATTTTTTGTTTCCAGTAAAAGCAAAATGGTTGGTGATTGCCTATGGTGCTTTTGAAGTTTTCTCGGGCTTAAGAAATGATCCGATGGATAACGTTGCCCACTTTGCGCACATTGGAGGCTTATTGGTGGGAATAATTATCGTGTTGATATGGCGTAGAGACAAACAACAATTTTATTGAGTACCATGAATTTTTTAAAAAAAATAAAATCTAATTTCCAGCAGCAAGGGGTTTTAACCCAGATCATCATTGCGAACGTGGCTGTTTTTTTAACGGTTAACGTCGTTGGTCACCTTTCGCACCTTATCGATCAATACGGTAACAACATGCTTATTAAATACTTGGCATTGCCTGTTGGCGGCGGCGAGGAATTTCTGTTTAAATTCTGGACGCTTTTCACCTATATGTTCACGCATGCCGATCTTGGCCATGTTTTTTGGAACATGATCTTGTTTTATTTTATGTCGCAGGTGTTTTTCACAATCATGGGTCAGCAAAAATTACTTTACCTATATGTGATGAGTGGGCTTAGCGGCGGTGTTTTGATGTTAGTACTCGGGTTAATATTTCCTTCATCTTTTGGACCTTCGGTGCTTTTGGGAGCCTCGGCTTCGGTAATGGGCGTTGGCGCTGTGATGGCTATTTACGCGCCAAACTACAGGGTTTCTCTTTTTGGCCTTATCGAAATTTCTTACAAGTACTTTTTTGCAATTATTTTTGTTTTAAATACCATCATCGATCTTTCTGTAAATACTGGTGGGAAAATCTCGCATATTGGTGGCGCACTTTTTGGCATTACCTACGGGTATTATCTCAAAAAAGGAACAGATTTGTTCAATATCTCTTTTTTGCAGCGTAAAAACCACAAATTAACAGTGGTAAGTTATAATAAAAACACTGAGGATTCGTTTAACGAACAGCGTATTTATGAAGTAAAAACAATGGATGAATTGCTCGATAAAATCTCTAAAAGTGGATATGATAGCCTTAGCAAAAAAGAGAAAGAACAACTATTTAAATTATCCCAAAAAAAATAATTTTATTGATAATTTTGTTAACTTAGGGCGCTTTTTATGAGAATCAAGACCCAGTTTTTAGCGATATTATTTTTTTTAGCATTTAGCGCTTCTTTTTCGCAAACACTAAATGGTAAGAGAACGGAAATTGAGGATGCCGATGAACATTTCGGTAAAAAGAATTATCCGATGGCTATTCCCGTTTACAAAGTGGAACTAAAAAAAGATCCCGAAAATATAAAGATTAAATATAAACTTGGCATCTGTTACCTCAACACCCGCATCAACTACAGCCAATCAATTTCGTACTTAGAGGAATACGCTAAAGATGCAAAGGCCGAAGATGAGGTTTATTTTTATTTGGGTCGAGCCTATCAACTCAACAACAAGCTCGCAGAGGCTATTTCTTCTTACCAGAAATTTAAAGGCTTGCGGCCCAAACGCGCTGATGAGATTGAGAGGTACATCGGGCAGTGCGACAACGCTATAAAATTAATGCGCAAGCCAACCAATGTGTCTTTTCAAAACATGGGAAAAGAAATAAACAGCGACGAGCCCGACTATTTTCCTTTTATTAATAAAAATGAAACAGTGCTAGCTTTTACGTCCAGGCGAAAAGACAATATCGGCGGTAAAAAAATTGAAGTAGATGGATACCGCAATTGCGATATTTATATCAGCACGTCAGAAAATGGCCTTTGGACAACTGCAAAAAATGCTGGCAGAGCTATCAATACCTCATTGGATGAACAAGTTGTTGGATTAAATTCAGATGCCACAGTCATGTATATTTACCTCGACCATATTGATAAGTTTGGGGATATTTATGTAACGGCACGCAAAGACCTTACAACAGACTTTCCAAAGCCGAAAATTTTTCTACCCAGTGTAAATGATTTTTTTGAAACCAGCGGTTGTCTGAGCGAAGACGGAAATATTCTTTTTTTTGCGCGCAGGTTTAAACAAGGTGATCAAAGTGACCTTTACTTCTGTAGGAAATTACCTAATGGCGCATGGGCCATTCCCCAGAAGTTACCCGACAACATTAACACGCCTTTTAATGAGGAATCGCCTTATTTATCATACGATTGTCAAACACTTTATTTTGCAAGCGAAGGGCATAATAGTATGGGCGGTTACGATCTGTTTAAATCAAAATGGGACCAAAATAAAAACACCTTTTCAAACCCCGTAAACATGGGTTACCCGATTAACTCAGCCGATGACGATAGAAGTATTTGCGTTACAGAAGATAATCGACTAGCATACATCAGCGCATTTAGACCTAATGGTTTTGGCGATCTTGATATTTACCGAATAAGGTTTAATGAAGCCGAACAAAAAACTAAAATTTATAAAGGGCGTATGTTCCTTGGCGACACTATAGTTAAAAATCAACCCAAAACATACGCGGCAAACATTATTGCTACTAATCAAGTCGACGATATGGAGTACACCTTTATTCCCAATACAAAAACAGGTAAGTTTATGATGAGTTTGCCTGCGGGTATTTACAAAATTTCGGTTACATCGAGAATGTACGACTCATTTGAAGAAAAACTTATTGTTTCAGATATCGGAGAAACCGACATTGAAGTAAAGAAAAATTACTTTCTCAAGATCAAATAACCACGCACATTTTTTTGAGTCAACGGCGGGCGGGATTTACTTTCGCTTTTTATCTATTTAGCATATCTCCGAAAATTAGTTGTTTGGATGGAAAAATTCAGTTTCGAGGCGTGTTAAAAAAATGATTGTCAGGTTTGCTGGTGTAAAGGAGCGATTATTTTTTTGACACTACGACGAAAATGGAGTTTTCGGCCAAACACTATTTAGGGTTAAGCATATTTCACGACATTGTCAAAAGTGTTTTCTGAGCTATGCATGATAAGCAATTCCCAGCCCTCAGGATAAGGAGCATCCAGTAAAGAACCTTTTAACAAGTAAGGGTACATTTCGGCATAGGTTTGTATCTGGCTCGGGCTAATGCGCCTGTAAATATGAGATCTATGCAGGTTGTCGGGATGTTTGATACCGGCAGCGCGCATTAACTCAACCGCAGCATGTACCGTTTGATGGTGGTAATTAAACACACGTACTTTTTTATCATTAACGTTTAAGCCCTTATACAAATGTGGGTTTTGTGTCGCCACGCCGGTAGGGCAGGTATTGGTGTTACATTCTAAAGCTTGAATGCAGCCAATCGCTAAAAGCATCGCGCGCGCGCCATTACAGATGTCGGCACCTAACGAAAAATTCTTTACTAAATCAAAACCAGTGTGTACTTTTCCTGACGCGATAATTTTAATATGTTTTTTCAACGCAAAACCATGTAGGGCATCGTAAACAAACGAAAGGCCTTCACGCAAAGGCATACCAACAGAGTTACTGAACTCTATTGGCGCAGCCCCCGTTCCACCTTCACCACCATCTACCGTTATAAAATCGGGCATAATGCCTGTTTTAACCATCCCTTTGCAAATAGCGATAAACTGACCTTTTTGACCGATACACAATTTAAACCCGACAGGTTTGCCACCGCTGAGGTCGCGTAATTTTTTAATAAAGCCTAAAAGTTCGAGCGGTGTTGAAAAGGCTCCGTGGTAAGACGGGGAGATGACATCTTTCCCTTGTTGCACCAAACGAATCTTCGCAATTTGCTCGGTTACTTTTGCAGCTGGCAAAATACCGCCGTGGCCAGGCTTGGCTCCTTGCGATAGTTTGATTTCAATCATCTTAACATTCGGATATTTTGCGCGCTCGGAAAACGCTTCAAAATTAAAAGTACCATCAGAATTCCTGCAGCCAAAATAACCTGTACCTATTTGCCAAACAATGTCTCCACCTGGTTCTAAGTGGTAAGGACTCAATCCACCTTCACCTGTATTGTGCGCAAATCCTCCAAGCTTGGCGCCGCCATTGAGTGCCATAATCGCGTTTTGACTGAGTGAACCAAAGCTCATTGCAGAAATATTAAAAATACTTGCAAGATAAGGCTGTTTGCAGTCAGGTCCTCCAATCATAACACGCGGATCTTGATCGCCAGATTCTAGCGGCAATGGATTAATGGAGTGATTGAGCCACTCGTAGCCCGAATCGTACACATTTAATTGTGTGCCAAACGGGGTGGTATCATTTACTTTTTTAGCGCGTTGATAAATAACGTTACGGCTTAAGCGATTATAAGGCGCACCATCGGTATCTGATTCAATAAAATACTGATACACTTTAGGACGCAACCATTCTGCCCACCAGCGCATGCGGCCAATAACCGGAAAGTTTCGTTTAAGCGTGTGTTTCGTTTGAGCCAAATCCTTGATCCCAACTATAATAATTGGAAGAACTATCACATAAAGCCATAACAAACCGTGCCAAAAGAATCCGAGAACAGCGACTGCCAGGAAGAAAAAAACGGAAGCGACAATAAAAGGTTTCATACAAAAAGTTTTATTGTAAATATAATAAAACCCATAACATATAAAAAGAAACGGCAACGGGCATAAATTTCAAAACCAAACTTAACCTAATTGTTTGCCCGCAGTAGAGATAGTAGAAGCTTTTAAAAAAGCAATCTACCTGTATTTATGCCGGTAATCCCGTTAACGTGTTTGTTAAGATTTCTCTTAAGATTAAAATCTCAAAACCCTTACAAACCCTCGAGCGACCGCCTTTAACAGCTGGTTTTTTCAACTAAATCTTTAGAGTCTAATACCAAACATCATAAGGTTTCGATGTTTGGCTGTGGTGTTGTTCTTAAATAGGGCTTAATGATGGTGTGGCCTTTTGGAAATTTCTGAGGAATATCTTCTGTTTTAACGGCTGGCGTTATAACAACATCTTCGCCTTGTTTCCAGTTAGCAGGAGTGGCCACACTATAATTTGCCGTTAATTGAAGCGAGTCAATGACGCGTAAAATCTCTCCAAAATTGCGGCCAGTTGATGCCGGGTACGTGATCAATAGTTTTACTTTTTTGTCGGGATCTATAATAACCACAGAGCGCACTGTAAATTTGTCGGACGCATTGGGATGCACAAAGCCGTAAAGTTTTGAAACTGCAAAGTCCGGATCAGCTAGAATTGGAAAATTAACCACCGTGTTTTGTGTTTCGTTGATGTCTTTAATCCAAGATTGGTGTGATGCCACATCATCTACACTTAAGGCTATCGCTTTAACATTTCGTTTGTCAAATTCACTTTTGAGTTTAGCCACGGCGCCGAGTTCAGTCGTGCAAACGGGAGTAAAATCTGCCGGGTGAGACAATAAGACTGCCCATTTGTTTTCAAGCCATTGATAAAAATTAATTGTTCCTTCGCTTGATTCTGCTGCAAAGTCGGGTGCGGTGTCGCCTAATCTAATTGACATATTTTTTGGTTTTAGTTGTTGTTTTGGTTTATTTTAAAATGTTTTCTTAATCCGGGTAGATCGATCTTATCATTCATAAGGCAAATGAATAATTTATTTTTAAGAATGTAATCCCTTTCTTTTAAAAGCGTTTCAAGATTAATTTTACCAATGATATAATTGTAGTCCACGCCGGTATATTTTTCAAGTACTTCTTCAAACTCAACCTTTTCTAAGTCAAGCACCGTTTTGTATCGAAAATAAATAGTTAAATGTACATCGTTGCTAAAAACATTGTCATGTGTTTGTTCGTATTTTTTGTACCCATATTTATAATCATGCGATAAAGCCGAAATATCCGATAGCACTGCCGCACCAGTTGGATAGCTGCCTGCGCCACGTCCTTGTAAAAATTGCTCACCCGAATATTTGCCTTCTACAACTACCCCGTTAAACTCATTGTCTACATTAAAAAAGTGGTTGCCAGTTTTTACAAATTGCGGAGCCACAAAAACACTGATTGTATTTTTGTTTACCCGTTTTACAACTGGAACCAATTTTATTTTATAGGCTTTTTCGGCAGCGTAACTAATGTCGTCATCGTGCAGTGTTGTTATGCCAAGGTTTAAAACGTGTTTAGGTTCAATAATTAATCCAAATGCATGCAGCGCTACAATTATGGCTTTATATTTTGGATCAAATGCTTCTACATCGCTTGTTGGGTCTGTTTCAGCAAAACCTTTTTGTTGCGCCTCCTCCAGTGCTTTTTGATAAGCGAGTTTTTCATTTATTGTTTTTGTTAAGATATAGTTGGTGGTGCCATTAAAAATGCCAGAAACTTTTTCGAGAGCTTCATTGTCAAAATACTCTTCAAGCGTTCTGATGATTGGAATGCTTCCGCAAGCCGCGCCTTCATATAACAGGGAGACATTATGTTTTTTTTGTAAGTCGTATAACGCTTGCAGGTGAATTGCAAGCATTTTTTTATTGGCAGTCACCACGTGTTTTCCTTTTTTTAATGCTTCACTTACGATATAAAAAGCTTCCTCTGCGTCGTCAATCAACTCAACGACCACGTCGATTTCGGGGTCATTTAAAATTTCCCATTTGTCGTACACGATCAGTTGTTTTGATACCGATCGTTCTTTGTTCTTGTTCTTTACAGCGATTTTTATAATATTCGCGGTGAAGCCGGTACTGTTTTCAAGCACGTGGTAAAGTCCTTGTCCCACGCAACCGAATCCAAATAAACCTATGTTTAATTTTTTAGACATTTTATTTAGAGTTATGGTATAATTGTGTTTTACGGTTTTGTTTTTGTTTTTCTTTCAGAAAATCTGAAATTATCACCGCTAATTTCTCTGTTTCAAGCAAAAAGCCGTCGTGGCCGTAAAGCGAATCAATAATCTTGAAGCTGCTATTTCTAATATGTTTAGCAATAAACTCCTGTTCCACCAGCGGAAATAAAAGATCGCTGCGGATGCCGATGACCAGTGTTTTTGATTTGATTTCTTTCAGCGCTTCTTCTGCCGAATTTCTTGCTCTTCCAACATTGTGTGAGTCCATAGCATTAAGCAACGTTATGTAGGAATAGGCGTTAAACCGATTTATTAATTTTTCTCCTTGGTAACGTTGGTACGCAGCGGCTTTAAATTCGCTTGTTGATTCGTTGTTGTGCTCAGCCTGGGTCTCTAGATAGGTATTGTAATTTCTATAACTTAACAATGCGATACTTCTCGCAGCCGCTAATCCCTTTAGTCCACCGTTGGGCGTATTGCTGTAATAAGTTCTGTCGGCTTTAATGGCTAAACGCTGACTCTCATTAAAAGCTATGGCCCAAGGCGATTGTTTTGCATTGCTTGCAATTATAATGCTGTGCTCGGCAAGCGCTGGTTGTATGATACTCCACTCTAACACCTGCTGCGCGCCCTGTGAACCGCCAATAAGGACCTTTATTTGTTTTATTCCCAAATGTTCGCGCAACAGATCGTGTGCGCTAACCATGTCACGCATCGTGATAAGGGGAAAACAACTAAACCAAGCTTGTTTGCTGTAGTCATTGGTTGACAGAGGTCCTGTTGTGCCGTAGCACGAGCCCAGATTATTGGCACACACGATAAAATAATCATTGGCATTGAACAAACTTTTTTCTCCAAATAAACCCTGCCACCAGTTGAAAACATCGCTATTCGCAGTGAGAGCGTGACAGGCCCAAATCACATTGTTTTTTTCTTTATTTAATTTTCCAAAAGTGTGATAAACAACTTCTAAGCTTGGAAGCTGGCTACCATTTTCTAAGGTAAAAGGTTTTGAGGATATAAAAGTTTGTTCAGACATAAGGGTTAATCGAAATTTTTTAATTTAGTAACAAAGCGATTTCTTCTTTTGTGATTTTCGAAAGTTTTTCAAAAGCCTGCGCGAAATCCTCTTTAAGATCTTCAATATGCTCATAACCACTCGAAACTCGCAGAAGACCAGGTTGAACACCGGCGTTAGTCTGTTCTGCGTCATTGAGCTGCGCATGGGTTGTGGATGCTGGTTGTATGATCAGGGTTTTGGCATCGCCAACATTTGCAAGGTGACTCACCAGTTTTAAATTATTTACCAAAAAATCAGCGGAGGCTTTGCCGTCTTTTAACTTAAACGAAAATACGCCGCCAAAACCATTGCGTAAATATTTTTTTGCAAGCTTGTGGTAAGGAGAAGAGGGAA
>Ga0105048_10008338_pt1 | contig 16588 bp, 11 predicted proteins | sample MAT05_FD_78382 | JGI IMG/M metagenome (GOLD analysis project Ga0105048, IMG submission 78382) | Freshwater microbial communities from Lake Fryxell liftoff mats and glacier meltwater in Antarctica - MAT-05 | ecosystem: Environmental > Aquatic > Freshwater > Ice > Liftoff microbial mat | place...
TAGGTCCAGCAAAAGGAAAGGATTTTTCTACTGCTATCGGACCCTATTTAGTGACACCGGATGAGTTGGCTGCACAACTCACATCTGCAAAAGAAGGGCATACGGGTGACCGTTATAACCTCACTATGAAATGCAGTGTAAATGGCATTCAGGTGAGCGAAGGAAATTTGGCGCAAATGGATTGGACATTCGCCGAAATTATTGAAAGATGTGCTTATGGTACCGATATTATTCCGGGAGATGTGATTGGATCGGGTACAGTAGGAACAGGATGTTTTTTAGAGCTAAACGGAACCGGAAAATTGAATGATCCCGAGTATCCCGTTCAATGGTTACAGGAGGGAGATGTGGTTGAAATGACAATTGATGGATTGGGTTGCTTGAAAAATACCATCCGAAAAGAAGATGATAAATTCTCCATTCTTGATTTGAAGAAAAAAGTAAAACACGCCCATTAATTAAGAGGAATATTATTCGAATTCTATAAAATAAAAAAGCCGCTCATTTCGAACGGCTTTTTCGTTTTGTTTGGATTTTTAGCTAAGCACTTCTCGTCTCGGATATGTCAGTCCGGGGCAGCCTTACGGGGCTGCACCCATTACTGACAATCAACCTAAAAACACCAAAACCATCTTTAATGCCTTACGGGGCATTGTTTAATATGAAAGCCTTACGGGGCTTTGTTTGTGTTAAAGCCTTACGGGGCTTTGTGTATTGCAAATTTTATTTGATCAGGTCAGTCGCGGGTAACCTTACGGGGTTACCCGTTTTCTGACATCAACCTAAAACCAAATAAAACTTTTAAATCTTTTTAAGAACGCTGCAATTCTGAGTTGCGGTTATGTGAATTTAAACGCCTACCCTCCTTTAAGGTTCGCATTTTATGCTGTTTTCTTACAGATAATCTTGCATTTTATATATGTGATTGATTTATAGAATGAATTCCTGGTTAACAAAGCGATTAAAATCCCAATTTCAGTTTATTATCGCAAATTCTAAGGCAGGAAATCCTAGAAGGATGCTTGGAGAATCCTTACCTTTGCAGTGTTAAAAAATGAAAATGGAAATTCGTTTGAATAAGGTTGAAGAAGCGATTCGGGAAATTCGTTTAGGAAAAATAATTATTGTGGTAGATGACGCCGATCGTGAAAATGAAGGCGACTTTTTAATGGCTTCCGAATGCGCTACTCCGGAACTTGTAAATTTTATGGCTACGCACGGCAAGGGACTGATTTGTGTTTCTCTAACAGAAGAACGCTGCGAAGAACTGGATCTGCAAATGATGGTGAATAAGAATACTTCATCGCATGAAACTGCTTTTACAGTCTCTGTGGATTTAATAGGTCACGGTTGTACTACCGGAATCTCTGCTTCTGATCGTTCTAAAACGATTAAAGCATTGGTGAATCCCTCTACGAAGGTGGAGGATATAGGTCGGCCGGGACACATCTTCCCATTAAAAGCAAAAAAGGGCGGCGTATTGCGTAGAGCAGGACATACCGAAGCTGCAATGGATTTAGCACGTATGGCCGGATTTTTTCCTTCAGGTGTTATTGTGGAAATAATGAATGAAGATGGTACGATGGCGCGTCTACCGGAACTCTTGCAAATAGCAGAGCGCTTTGGAATGGTGATTATTTCTATAGAAGATTTAATTAAATATCGTCTCGAAAAAGAAAGTTTGATCGAACGCATGGTGAGTGTAAATATGCCTACTACATTCGGTGAGTTTACAATGGTTGCTTATCAACACAAAGAAAGTCACCAAGAACATTTGGCATTGGTAAAAGGTGAGTGGAAGGAAGATGAGCCCGTGATGGTTCGTGTGCATTCTTCTTGTATGACCGGCGATATCTTTGGTTCTTGCAGATGCGATTGTGGTCCTCAATTGCACGCTGCCATGGAAATGATTAATAAAGAAGGCCAAGGCGTTATTTTATATATGAATCAAGAAGGTCGTGGAATCGGACTCTTGAATAAACTCAAAGCTTATAAATTGCAAGAGCAAGGAGTAGATACAGTAGATGCAAATTTGCAATTAGGATTTAAGATGGATGAACGTGATTATGGTGTGGGAGCTCAAATTTTGCGCGACTTAGGCATCAGTAAGATGCGTTTGATGACCAACAATCCGACGAAACGAGCAGGACTTATCGGATACGGACTCGAAATTGTGGAAAGTATTCCGATTGAAATTTCTCCGAATCCGCACAATCAACACTATCTTGAAACCAAGCGTGATAAAATGGGACATGCCATTAATCCTTAATGATTCTTCCCTCTTTACTTTTGCAATTAGCAAGCGATCTTTATCTTAGCAACGCGAATTTTTCTCTTTATAAAAATAAATTATGACTTTAATAAAATCAATTTCCGGAATCAGAGGAACAATAGGAGGGAAACCGGGCGATGGACTTTCTCCTTTTGATGTGCTTAAATTTACTTCAGCCTATGGAGTTTGGCTTAAGCGTGCGCACCAAGGAACACGATGCAAAGTGGTCATTGGAAGAGATGCACGTATCTCCGGACAAATGGTAACCGGATTGGTTTCTTCTACTTTAATGAGTTTAGGAATTGATGTGGTGGATGCAGGTTTGTCGACGACTCCAACCATCGAAATGGCAGTTCCATTTCATCAGGCACAAGGCGGCATCATACTAACGGCTAGCCATAACCCTAAACAATGGAATGCATTAAAATTATTGAATCATAAAGGCGAATTTCTTTCTGCTGCCGATGGTGCTGAAGTATTATCGATTGCAGAGAATGAAGAAATGGAATTTGCAGATGTGAATTCATTAGGAAAACTAAGTACAGATCCATTAGCCATCGCGCGACACATCGAAGCGGTGTTGGCACTGCCGATGGTCGATAGAAAAGCAATCAAAGCAAAGAAATTTATTGTTGCTATTGATTGTGTGAATTCAACAGGCGGTATTGCATTGCCTGCTTTATTAAAAGCATTGGGTGTTGAACAAATCATTGAATTGTATTGTACGCCTGATGGAAATTTCCCGCATAATCCGGAGCCTTTGCCCGAGCATTTAACAGAGATTTCTAAAGTAGTTGTAAAAAGCAAAGCGCATGTTGGATTGGTTGTTGATCCTGATGTGGATCGTTTGGCGATGGTATGTGAAGACGGAGAAATGTTTGGTGAAGAATATACACTCGTTGCGGTTGCCGATTATGTATTGCAACATAAAAAAGGAAATACGGTTTCTAATCTTTCCTCTACACGTGCCTTGCGTGATATCACCGAAAAACATGGCGGCACTTATTCTGCAAGTGCAGTGGGCGAAGTGAATGTGGTAGAGATGATGAAAGCCACACAAGCTGTTATTGGTGGCGAAGGAAATGGCGGCGTCATTCTTCCTGAATTGCATTACGGTCGTGATGCGTTGGTAGGCATCGCATTGTTTCTTTCCTTGTTGGCGAAGTCAGGAAAAACGTGTTCGATGTTGCGTTCAAGTTATCCTGGATATTTCATCTCTAAAAATAAAATTGAATTAACTCCGGATGTGGATGTAGATTTAATTTTGGAAAACATCATTGAGAAATATAAAAACCATCCGGTAAATACCATCGATGGAGTAAAAATTGAATTCGATAAAGAGTGGGTGCATTTGCGTCGCTCGAATACGGAGCCTATTATTCGCATTTATTCAGAGAGTCAATCCATGACCACTGCTAATAATTTAGCAAGTAAAATCATGGCCGATATCAAGGATATATTAAATGGAGTGTTATCAAAAGTAAATTAGAATGATGATGAGTATTATGAAAGTATATTTAGACAATGCAGCAACTACGCCCATTCATCCATTAGTGGTGGAGGCGATGATTCCGGTATTGTCACATCAATTTGGAAACCCTTCTTCCATTCATTCTTTCGGTCGCGAAGTGCGCTCGGCTGTGGAGAATTCAAGAAAGAAAATTGCTTCCTTATTACATACTTCTCCCTCTGAAATATTTTTTACTTCCGGCGGAACCGAAGCCGATAACATGGCGATTCGTTGTTCTGTTTTTGATTTGGGCATTAAGCACATCATCACTTCACCCATCGAGCATCATGCAGTTTTGCATACTGCTGAAGATATGGAAGCGCGTGGATTGGTAAAATTAAGTTTAGTAAAGATTGATAATAAAGGTCATGTTGATCTTGAGCATTTAGAAGCTTTACTGAAAGAGAACGAACGCACATTGGTTTCATTGATGCATGCCAACAATGAAATCGGAACCATGATCGATTTAAATAAGGTGGGAAACATCTGTAGAAAGTACGATGCCTTGTTTCATTCAGATACCGTACAAACGTTAGGACATTACACACATAATCTTTCTGAACTTCCTATTGATTTTATCACAGGTGCTGCGCATAAATTTCACGGACCGAAAGGAATTGGATTTTTATACATCAACCATCGTGTAAAAATAAAACCACTGATTACAGGTGGTGCACAAGAGCGAAACATGCGGGGAGGAACAGAAAACGTTTACGGCATTGTAGGACTCGCGAAAGCGATGGAAATCGCCTACGAAAACATCGATCAAGACATCAAAGAAATTTCTGCGCTTAAAAAATACATGGCTGAGCAGTTGATGGAATCCATCCCCGATTTACAAATCAACGGAGAAGAAAATCCTGAGCAAAGTTTGTACACGGTATTAAATCTTTCCTTTCCGCCCTGTGATAATGCCGAAATGCTTTTGTTCAGTTTGGACATCGCAGGCATCGCTTGCTCCGCAGGAAGCGCATGTTCCTCCGGCAGCAATGTAGGATCACATGTATTAAAAGGTATCGACGCGGCTCCCGATCGTCCCTCCATACGTTTCTCCTTTAGCCGCTTTAATAGCAAAGAAGAAATAGACTACTGCGTAGAAAAAATGAAAGAATTGTTTCTGGTGAAAGCTTAATCCTTTTTTTGAGTCGGATATTTTCATGCTGCGAATTAATTTATCGGATTATTTCACGCAAAGCCCAATAGCTATTTTGCTTTTTGGGAAACAGAATTTCTACTTTTGAAAGATTAAATTGATTGCGAAAAAAATTCTCCTCCCCGGCTCTGCGCCCGATAGCTATTGGGATATGCGTGAAAAAATGAATCTCTTCTTTTGAGAATTCATCTTCTTCCGAATAGCATTCATATTTGTATAGGAGTAGTGTTTTTTGTTTTGTTTTTCCAATTTTTACTTACTCAGAATTAGTACACATCAACTTTTTCTTTGCTCATCTCTATGATTTGTGTATCTTGTACCTTGATTATGGAAAGATTACGTCAACTATTACTTATAGTATTGCTATTTACAGCTTTTTCAAACCTGTGTTTAGCGCAAACAAATCTCAATGTTCAATTTCGTTCCCGCCTAATTTATGGCTCCACGGTGGAATTGTCGAACATTTGGGGTTATGTAGATTCTTTAGGAAATGAATACGCTTTAGTAGGAGCTCAAAATGGTTTGTCAATAGTGGATGTAACCAATCCAACGAATCCCATTGTGAAATTTACCGTTACCGGTACCAATTCCTTTTGGAGAGAAGTGCAGGTGCATGGGAAATATGCCTACGTAACTACCGAAGGATGTTGTTTGGGTTTGCAAATCATCAATCTTTCAAATTTACCAGGTTCCGTTAGTTCTAAATACTGGACTGGCACGGGCGCAGTAGCAGGCACGGTTGGCAGAATTCATTCCTTGCACATTCGCGATTCCTATTTGTATTTGAACGGTTCTCAATTGTTCGGTGGAGCAGCATTGATAGTTTCACTTACAGATCCCTGGAATCCTGTTTATCTTTCGAATACCTCTGCCGGATTTAGTGGCAATCTCCGTTACGTGCACGATTGTTATGTGAAGAATGATACACTTTGGGGTGCTCATATTTATGGCGGATTTGTTTCTGCTTTTAATGTCAGCAATAAATCAAATCCGGTGTTCATCAATTCTGTAAACACCCCTAATAATTTTACACACAATGCATGGATGGCCGACAATGGGAGCAGTGTGATTTATACCACCGACGAAGTCAGCAATTCCTATTTGGCAGCCTACGATGTTTCCAATACTTCCAACTTTCAATTACTAGATAAATTGCAAGGCACACCCGGTAGTGGATCCATTATTCACAATACGTATATCCGTAACAGTTATGCCATTAATTCTTATTATAAAGATGGAATTACTATAGTCGATGTGAGTCGGCCAAAGAATATGATTACAGTTGGACGTTACGACACTTACACACAAGGCTCAGGAAACGGATTCAACGGTGCCTGGGGAGTACATCCTTATTTGCCCTCAGGAAATCTGATTGTTTCTGATATCAATAATGGCTTGTATGTTCTAACGCCAACGTATATCCGCGCCTGTTATCTCGAAGGATTATTAAGTGATTCCTGCTCCGGACTACCATTGTCGAACGTGTCTGTAGTAATTACAGGAGGAACACATCATACGGAATTCTCCTTGCTCAATGGCGAGTACCGCACGGGAACAGCTACGGCAGGAAATTTCACTGTCACTTTCAGCAAAACAGGTTATACCTCCAAAGTTTTTCAAAATGTGAACTTGCAAAATGGAATCTTGAATGCCATGAATGTTCAATTGCGTCCTACGAATGCGGTGAATATCGCATCTGCAACTTTAACGCATCCACTTTGCAATGCCGCTACAACCGGAGCCATCAATGTAAGTATAGCGAATGGACAAGTTCCTATAACTTATGCATGGTCGAATGGAGCTAATACGGAAGATCTTCAAAATGTAGCAGCGGGAAATTATACGCTAACAGTTGTTGATGGACTTGGATGTGCCTCTTCACGAAGTTATGTTCTTACATCACCATCGGCACTTGTTTTCAATCCTACCGTCCAAAATGCTTCTTGCAATCAAGCACAAGATGGAAGTGTAAGCGTGTTATTAAGTGGAGCTGCGTCTCCGTATGCTTATCAATGGAGCTATACGCCATTTCCACCCATTGCCAACGGAAATGGGAACAGAACAGCTTCAAATTCTAATTTGATGCTCATATCCTCTTCCTCATCCAATGTTAATAATGACAGTACGGGATTAGACAGTTTAATTGCCGGCACTTATCATTTACAAGTGACCGATAATAACGGTTGCGTCACTACGAGGAATTATCCTGTGCAGGATCCGCCCAATCCTTGCAGCGTCACCATTTCATTGCGTTTATTCATTGAAGGCTTCTATACGGGCGCACAAACTATGGCCTCAGTTGTGAATCCCGGCTTACAATTAACCGATACCGTATATTTAGAATTACGATCCACTACCACTCCTTACAGCTTAATGCATAACGGCAGCGGCGTGGTGAATTCGAATGGTTATGTTGATTTTATCTTCCCACCCTCACTCTGGCAGCAAAGTTATTACCTCGTCCTAAAACACCGCAACAGCATCGAAACCTGGAGCAAGACTCCATTTTATATTCCCCAAGGTGTGCAGAGTTTTAATTTGACGAGTTCTTTTGTGCCAATGGTTAATCCGTATAAATTTTTAACGGAATAATGTAGTTTTTTTATACGATTAATGCTGAACATTATCCGCAGACCTCTAGGACTTCCAAAATAGATGTTCCTATTTAAATATTATTGACGGAAGCCTACAGGTTTCAGCGCAGTGAAGTCCGATAGCTATCGGACGCAGAGGTCGCATAGGAAATCATAAAAAATCATAACCATCCCTCCGTGGCGGGAAAGCAATAATAAATCAGTGGCCCATTTAAAATAATTTAGGAATTGCGAATTGGTGAATTGGTGGTTCCTGATTAACTCGAAGGGCAGGTTACTTGTCGATTTTAGCAAAGAAAAAATTCCGATAAAATCTGTTTAATCTGCTATATCCGTGTTCAATTTGTCATTTAATTTAGGCAAGTTTGGAGCATCTAGCATCAAATCTTCTTAACGAATTTCGCCGGCACTCCCGCCATCATCGTAAAAGCTTCCACATCGGAATTTACAACCGCTCCCGCTGCTAAAATGGAGCTTTCGCCAATATGTACGTTGGGCAAAATAATAACACCGGCTCCAATCCATACATCATTTTCAATGCTGATGGTGCCACGAATAGGAGGGAAGGTTTTTGTTAGTTTGGAGGAGTTGGCATCGGAGGCTAAAATAAAACTCACACGCGGACCAATAGATACACGATCGCCTAAAATAAGTTTGCAGGAATCTTCGGAGTTCATTGTTGAGAGCATCAATCCGGAAGCGATGTACACTTCTTTTCCAATTTCAAATCCACACCCGCGAAGTGCTTTTACGCGAATGCTATTGGCGGGAAAATAGGTCACCAAGAAGCGCATGAATTTAATCCATGTTTGCTGAAAAATATTTCTCTTGCGGACGATCATTTTATGAATTTATAAATTTATAAAATTTTAATCCCAATTTTCCGGTTTTCATCAAAAGAGGTTTATGAATCATCTCGTAGCGACCAAAATTAATCAATTCGCCGCCAAATTTTGCTTTGAACTCACGCACGCCATAATCGGCATCGGGTTTTCCTGCGCCTAAGAAATCGAAATGTTGCAATCCGCTTTTTTGTCCTTCTTCTATTGCAGCCCAGGTGGAAAGTATACTCGGGTATTGTTCTTTATATTCTTTGTCGAGACCTGCAATGTACCACTCGTAAATGGCTTTACCGGGAAAGATCGGACAAATAATTCCTCCAATGATTTTTTCTTCGTATTTGATGAGTAAGAATTTACCCAGTCCTTTCGGAACAAGATGTGTTCTGAAATACTCGAAGAATTCTTTTGGAGCCAATGGTTTGTTGACCTTCTCCGTATATAAACTTTTTAGCAAATCATAAAATGCATCGATGTCTTCTTTTCTATCACTCTCAATAATTTCAGCAGTGCCCAAGGCCTTTTTAATTTGTCGCGCCTTGCTTTTACTCATAGCAGAAAGGAGTGTATTCGAATTCTCAACATTTGTATGCACCAAAAAATTGAGGTGTTCGAGATAATTGAAATTTGAATTTAAAAATGCAGATTTTATTTTCGATGTATCAAATGTATTTCTGAATTGTGTGTAAATGGCATGTGGCCCTACAGATTTCTTATATGCTTCAAGCAATAAAGTTGCAATGTGTTCATTGTCGACAATAGGTCCGCCCCAAACAATGCTGCGACTCGTTAAAGCACCATAGAATTTAGGTTCTCTTTGCATAACACTCAATAAAACTCCGCAAACTTTTCCGCTAGCTTCATCAATGGCTGCAATAATAGATGGTGTATAACCTGGAACATGTTGGAATAAATCAAACGTTTCCGGAAGTTGAAAAAAGTTTCCGTCGGGATGCTGCATGACATATTCTCCCCATCCTGAATTTCGGATCAGTTCAACATCATGACTTATTTTATAATGCATCGCCATCATTTTACTCGTTCATTGGATTGGCCACGTAAAAATATTTTTTTATCGTGTTCTTTATGTTTTGAAGAATAAGTTCTTTCACCCAAGGTTTTATTTCATTGTGCCAACGTTGCGGATGTGTTGTGATCATGATTTTATTCGGCAAAGTATCCTTCTTAACAGCATTGATAATTTCATCACTCCATTTAAAATTGAAACCACGCTGAAAGGCTGCTTTTACTTTATCTCGAACGCTTACTTTATTGCCATTCCATTTTCGGCCTGTATCGGTGAGGTACAATGTTTCGTTAAAATTTACATCGAAATAGGGTTCAGCAATAACGCCATAATCTTTGTATTTATAATCTCTCCAGATGAGTCGGTTGTCCCATATAGAGGCAGGACTCCCATGCATGCAAATGGTTTTTATTGGATAAAATCCACGAAAGTAATTCAGGTTTTTCTCAAATAGTTTTATTGCTTTTTTGAAATTTCCATTGGCAAGAGAAAGGTCTTCGTAATGATACCCGATTTCATGTCCGAGCGCTGCAATTTCTTTGATGATGTGCGGATGATTACTTTCATCTACCACTCTAAAATAATACGTACTGCGAACACCCATCTCTTTTTCAATTTTTGCTTTCGCCAAACTTTGCTCCGGCAAATCATCAACATCATGACGCATGATCACATACTTTTCCGGCGGAGTATTTAAAATTAAATCCTCATAAGCTATGATAGCATATCCCTTGAGCTGAAATGCTTCAAGTATTTGCTTGTATTTCTTTATGGTAAAATCACGCTGCATGATCTCTAAATTGATCTAGTATTGATGAATTTTGTTGTAGTGTGTTGGCGCTTTGCGGATAATTCTCGAAGAACCAAACAAAGAATTTTGTGGGATCGATGGTTTCCTTTAATAGCTTTTCTCTTTTGACTGCCCAAGCTTTTCTTAGGTCGGGCATCTTCACTATTTCCTCTAATGTTTTTAATAATTCTTCGGGTTGATCGGTAGGAATACCAAAGGTCAATTGGTAATTGTGTTCCAATTCTTCTAAGTATCCTAATTGACCAACGAAGTCATTGAAGCGAACGGATGGTGTTCCCAATACCGCTGCTTCAGCGCACATGGTCTGACTATCGCCCAAATACAAATCCGCAAAATAGAGTACATCTAAGATATCAGATGCTTTTATTTTGATTCGGTATTTTTCTAAATCAGGGCTTAATTCTCTCTCTGATGATATATGAATTTTTCCGTAGGGTTCTAAAGTTTTAATGATGGAATGCACCAGTTGATTGTTGATGCCTTTTCTGTTTTCGTCATGCCATGCCGTTAGCTTCGCCAAGCGTATGAAGAAATTCATTTGTCCTTCTTCAAAGAGATGATTGACCTTGGAGCGATCCGGGCTGAAGTAGGCGGGTCTCAAATATGCCAATTCGTGATTGCCCGGGTATTTCACCGTCTTCGTATGATGGTTCCATTGGGCAGCACTGCAAGAGTCAGGACAAATTTGATGATCCAGAAAGGGTACAAATATTCTGCTGTAGACCGGAAATATTTCTAAGTCATCTTCGAAGACAGCAATGTTTTTTATTCCTAAAAGTTTAGCAAAAGGTGCGAATTCTGCAGATGTGGAAATGAATAAATCAGGTTTGAATTCTCTTGCGATTTTCCAATGTTGATGAGTTCTTTTGAGAAATGAACTTGCAATTCCTAGTCGTGAATCTTTTCTTTCTTCTTCCGAAATATTGATGAATTCAAGATGACTTTCTTCCAGTAATTTCGTCAATACGTCTTTAGTTTTACAAGTCACCAATACCGCATGGCCTTTCTCCTTCAACATACGCATGGTATGTTTGAAGAGATGGAAATGGGCCGGATGCGCCAGGTAAAACAAGTATTTCATTCTTTATCCTTTAATGTTTAATGAGGATAGTCCTGCCATCATCCAGGCATTGGACCATCTCATAAAATTAGTTTTGTTGGTGATGTAACGATATTTTCGAAAATAGAAATATCCTTTTTTGCTTTGCATGTTTTCGATATTCCACAAAGCTACTTTTTTTGCTAAATCTCTAAATCCGAATCTTGAAAGACTCAATAATGTTTGTCCGGCAGCAGTACAGTCTACCGGCCATTCATTTTTATCATAGAATTTAGCTTGTCCGCTTTCTAAGATAAATGTACTGCTGTAATACTGAATGCCACGTATTAAATGTTCGCTCCAAGTATCATCATCAGTACAATTCTGATATTCATCTAAACAATCTAAAATATATCCGGTATGGTAATTATCAATCCAGGCACCGCTCTTTCTTTGCGAGTACACCCAAGCACCATCTTCTCTTTGACTTTTCATCACGAAGGCGACTGCGTTTTTTGCCAAGTTTTTCCATGCAAGATTTTGCGTTAATGCAAAACCTTGAGCCATTAAGCGCGCTCCTTTCATGCTCGCGTTAAAAACTTTTTCATGATCGAAGGGAGAATAAGAGAAACAAAAACTTTCATCGTTTTCTTTGGATCGATGAATATGTTCTTCCGTAAATTCACAGCATTGGATCACGAGTTCTTTGGCTTCTTCAATTCCTAACTTTTTCCAAGCGATGTACAATCCGTTGCTGATAATTCCTGTTGCTACTATTGTTGGTTGATATGCAGGAATGGAGGCATAACGTGCTTCCCAAGGGAAATCATAACCCCAACAAGCTCCTTTATAACCGGAAGGAATGAGCGCTTTTAATTCTTGTATCAGCGAAAGGATTATTTTCCTGCTTTTATTCGCATCTGAAGAAGAACTCATTTGCGCATAGGACTGAATCATTAATCCGAGTGTGACAGGATTCAATCTTTTTTTAATGCCGATGATTGGTCGGAAATTTATGATGGATCGCTTAATGATTTGCTGAGCAAAAAATCTAATTGTATGGTTTGAATTTAATATGGGAAGACGAAATAGCGGCGATGTCAATCCATCATAAGGATCGTAACCATTGTATTTTTCGCTTTCGATAAAAGTCTTAAGCAGCGCTATCGATTGATTGATTTTCGCATCAGCTGTCATAATTAATCGATCGATATGTTTTTTCCGTTTTGTGCGATGGAATCCAATACTAAAAATGTCGCGAGTGTGGAATTGTAAATCTCATCATAAGAAATAGGAGAGGGCTCGCCATTTTCAATTGAGTGAATAAAGGATGCAATTTCTTGCTTATGACCTTTGTCTTGGTTGCCGATTGTCTTTTTATTTCCTTTTGGACCGCTAATCGTTAATTCCTTGAAATCATCTAATCTAGCGATAACACCACCATTATAAACTTCGATGTATTCTTTATTGACTTCCTTATTTCCATTGGAATAATAAGCAATGGTGGCGATGCTGCCATTCTCCATTTTTAATTGTATACTTAAAGTGTCTTCTAAAGCACTCGCATCATTCATTGAAATGGCAGCAACTTCTTTTATTCTACTTCCGGCAATAAAGGCGGCATAATCGATAAAGTGACAAACTTCTCCAACAATTCTGCCACCGCCCACTTTAGGATTATGTATCCAATGATCTTTCGCCACGACACCGGCATTGATGCGCATTAAAATTGCTGCGGGAACACTTGAGTTTAAAGTATTTTTAAGCGCTATACTCATGGGTGCAAAACGACGATTGAAACCTACCATCAAACGAGAAGTGGAATGGAGATACTGTGCATTTATTTCTTCTAGTTCTGCTTTGTTGATGCACAAAGGTTTTTCGGTGAAAATATTTTTTCCGCTTTTAAGGGCTTTCAAAACATATTCTCCGTGACTATCATGTCGAGTGGCAACAAAAAGTGTATTGATGTTTTTGTCAGCATAAATTTCAGAAGCATCACCGGTGCAAAATGAAAATCCGAATTTATCGGCAACATTTCTGGCACTGTTAGGTCGGGCGGTGGCGATGCCGTTTAAAGCAACACGATCTTTTAATACAGGCAAAATAAAATTCTGACCGAATGAACCGGCTCCAATCATTCCCACTTGTACTTTCGACTTTGTTAAATTGCCTTGAGTTTTAAAATGAATGCTTGTATCGAGTTTTTTATTGGTCTCGTACTCCAAAACAATTCCCGAGAAAAATTCTGATTTATTCAGTATTAAATCATAAGCCGATTTCGCATCAGCAAAAGGAAATACATGACTAAGCAAAGAGGCAATGTTTATTTTCTGCTCGTGAATAAACTGTGCGATGGTCTCCATGTTCCTGTTTTCGGTCCATCTTACATAAGCATACGGATAATCCATTCCTTCTTCCTCGTACTCGGTATCATAACGGCCAGGGCCATACGAACATGACATTTTCAATTCAAGTTCCTTGATATAATAATTTTTTCTTGAGAATCCTGTTGGGACAGCTCCTACCACAATTACTTTTCCTTTTCTTCTGCAAAGTGTGCCTGCTAAATCTATCGGATCCAATGAGGAAGTTCCTGCAGTGATGATCACCGCATCCGTCCCATGTCCGCCGCTTAAATGTAATATTGCAGCTTCTAATTGATCCTCATTTCTTACGAATGAATTTTCGAAACCATTTTTCTTTGCTAACTCAACTTGTGCAGCATCGATGTCAATTGCAAATGCCTTAATTCCTGATGCGCGTAAAAGTTGTAAAGTAATTTGTCCAACCAAACCTAAGCCAATCACGACGCAGTTTTCTCCGAGTTTTAAATCAGCTTGTCGAATTCCTTGTAGTGCTATTGCTCCCAAAGTAGTAAATGCAGCATGTTTTATATTCGCATTCGGATCTAGTTTAACACATAGATTCACCGGAACAGCCACCACTTCTGCATGTACTGCAGTACTTCCGCCACAAGCGACAAAATCACCGATTTTAAAATCACGAACATCATTGGCAATTGCAATGACTTCGCCAGCACAAGAATATCCCAATGCATTCGGTGCATCGAGTTTATTCATCACTAACCGATAAGTTTCTTTTAGACCAATCGTTTTCGCTGTTTGTATTACTTTTTTAACTTCTTCTTTTCTTGCTCTTGCTTTAGCGATATAGCCCAAGCGCGCATCTTTCACCGTCTTTCCTTCTGTTCCCGCACTGATCAATGAAAAATGATTGCGCACCAAAACCTGTCCCGAACTTAAAGCAGGGAAGGGGACTTCTAGCAATTGCATGTGTCCGTCTTTTAGGTTTTGTGTGAGTTGTTCCATTTTATTCGTTCATCACTTGATGGAAAATGCGACTCAGGTTGTTTACCATAGCCGTTTCCGTGAATAAAGATTGATACTTTTTACGAGAATTTTGAGCCATTCGTTGCCTTTTCTCCGGATTATTAATCAGCTCTAAAAGTCTCTCTTTTATTGCTGTAGGATTCGCCAAAGGTACGATGAATCCGTTTTCCTCATGTTTTACCGATTCAACTATCGCTCCTCTGTCGGTGCTGATGATAGGTAATCCAGCAGCCATCGCCTCAACAATCACCCAAGGATGTCCCTCGGGAGCCCTTGGAGGAAATACAAAGATATCAGCATTGCTCATCATTTGTAATTTTAAATGACTTTTTTCGGGGGGATGAAATTCAATGTTCAATTGATTTTCGTCGATGATGGACATGCATTTTTTGCGCGTACTTTCATCTCTCCATCCTCCGAGAACATCAACTATTAAATTATTTCTAAGATCAGCAGGAATAAGATGAATGGCTTCTATAACATCTTCAATTCCCTTGGAAGATTGTAAATTTCCTAAATACAAAACATGGATTTTCTCTGAATCTGTTCTAGTTCTTTCAGGAATTATATAATTTCCACCGTTAGGAGAAACATGGATTTTTGAATCCGGAAAATATCCAGCAAAAAGGTAGCGAAGATTATCTCCAAGAACTATGACACCTGAACAAATTTTGAAAACGCTTTTTACATATAATTTAGTTAGAGGAGAAGAGCGATCCATCCACATTTTAAATTCACTTCCTCGAAGATGCAATAGAATTTTTCTGCAAAACAATCGGCTCAATAAAATATAGATTGAATCTTTAATAAATCCGACTGTGCTTTGACTAATTGGAATAAGAACAAGTTGTGGTTTGGCATCTATCCCGTTACGAACAATCGTGAAATAAATATTGATGTTTCTAAAAAGTTTCTTGAAACTCCATTGGCCCATCTCCTTTAAATCTTCATTTATTTTGGTATCAATATGTACTAAATTAAAATTATCTTTTAATTCCGACTGAAGTAAAATCTGTGTAGCAATCGCCGGTCCCATGAAAGGCGGTGGAAGCTTACCGAAGATGCAAACAGTAGGATTTTTATTCATGCGTTATTGTTGCTGGCTTTTTGGCAATAACACGAAAGCTACAATAGGATAAACTATATAGAGTAAGGGCGCATAGAGCGTAGGGACTGTTGTAATCGACCATAAAATCATCATGGCAGATGTAGCCGCTATCAAATATTTTTCAGGCATTTCAAGTCGCACCCATCGCGCAAGAACGGCAAAAAGAAATACGAGGTAAAAAAACAATCCAATGAATCCGGTCATGAATAATTGTCGAACATAATCGCTATGCATACCTCCGCCAATCATTACCACGGACTCTTTGAAATTGGAAGTTGTAATTCCAACAAAATGATTGAAGGGAGGCATTTGCTCCCAAATTTCAAAGTATTTTTCCCAACGAGTCATTCGGCCATTGAATGCTTGATCAGAGTCTGATTCTCCTTCAACCACTAATAATTCCTTTCCAATGAGAGGTTGAATATGATCTACGTATAAGTCCTGCGCAAAAAAGGTAGCTACAATAAATATAAAAAGAAAAACAAATAGTATGCCTCGTGTATTTCTTAGATTGTGAAAAAGTAAAACTAGAATCATTGCAAAAAAGACACCCCAGGATGAAACGTGATTGATACGCGTGAGTCCATAAGCAACAAAAAATATAGTGACTACAATATGCCATGCCTTTACTTGAAGGGATGAAGCTTTTCCATATAATTTCAAGACGAAATAATACGAAACAATTAGAAGTAATAAAATAAAATAGATGGCATAATTCATCACGTCGGCATAGGCGCCTCTAATTCTGGATCCGCCACCACGACCAGATGAAATGTATTCTATGGCAATGGGATTTACGATAGACTCATAAAGAAAAACTGCAAAGGGAAATATACTTGAAATCAAAAATGCTGTTAATATTCCATGCAGATCTTCTTTGGA
>Ga0105048_10008339_pt1 | contig 16587 bp, 9 predicted proteins | sample MAT05_FD_78382 | JGI IMG/M metagenome (GOLD analysis project Ga0105048, IMG submission 78382) | Freshwater microbial communities from Lake Fryxell liftoff mats and glacier meltwater in Antarctica - MAT-05 | ecosystem: Environmental > Aquatic > Freshwater > Ice > Liftoff microbial mat | place...
GGAAGAGCTTTACGTCTACTTCGACGCTCCCGAGCGCGACCTCGTGGCGTATCAACGTGAGTCCGCCAAAACGCTGATGCCCGACCTCACGAGTCGCACGCTGCCGATCGAGGTCGGCGTGGCGACGGAGCCGGGCTTCCCCCATTTTGGCACGATCGACTTCCGCGAAAACCGCGTCGACCCCGGCACCGGCACCGTTCGCATCCGCGGCCGACTGAAGAATCCCCAGGTGCCGCCGAACAACACACGCCTCCTTTACCCTGGGCTCTTCGCAAAGGTTCGCGTTCCAAGCGGCTTGCCCCAGAAGCAACTCGTGATTCCCGAGGAGGCTCTCCTCACAGGGCAGGATGGGCGCTTCGTGTACGTCATCGGCCCGAACGACGTCGTCGAGCGGCGGAACGTGACGGTCGCCGAGACTGTGTGGCGATCTCCTCCGCGAGACGACAAGGACGCACCACGCTGGACGGTGAAAAACCCCAACCCAGCGGAAGCGAAGCCAGGCCAACCGTCGCCTCCCAGCGAGTTCCCACTGCTCTCCGTGGTCGCCATCGAGAGGGGCTTGAAGCCTGACGACCGCGTGATCGTCAACGGCATCCAGAAAGTCCGCCCCGGCCAGCCCGCGGTTCCCGAGTTGTGGGAATTCAAGGCGCCGTGAACCTTTGAATGAGCATTCCCCTCAAAAGCCCAATCACAGCGGCCTCTGCTCCGATTCCGCAACGGTGAGAACCCGGTGCCACGACTCCAGGTTGTGATTCATGATCTCACGGTTCTTCATCGATCGGCCGATCTTCGCGAATGTCATCGCGATCATGACCATCCTCTTCGGCGTCGTCGCGCTGTACCGGTTGCCGGTCGAGCGTTACCCGGCGATCACGCCGCCGACGGTCGTGGTGTCCACGAATTATCCCGGCGCCAATGCGAGCGTCGTGGCGAATACGGTCGCCGCGCCGATCGAGCAGCAGATCAATGGCGTGGAGAACATGATGTACATGTCCTCCACTTCGTCCGCGGATGGGTCGTACTCACTGACCATCACCTTCGAGATTGGCACCAACCTTGATGACGCCCAGGTGCTGGTGCAGAATCGCCTGAACGTCGCGGAGCCTCAACTTCCCGAGGAAGTTCGTCGGCAGGGGGTGCAGGTTCGCAAGCAATCCGCCAGCATCATCATGGCGATCACGCTGACCTCGCCGGATCAGAAGCAGGACGCGCTCTTCCTCGCGAATTACGCCACGCTTTACCTGCGAGACGACCTGAGCCGGGTGAAAGGCGTGGGCGAAGTCCTCGTGCGGGGCGTCGGGGCGTATTCCATGCGAATCTGGATGGATCCGGACAAGCTTGCGTCCAAGGATCTGACGCCGAAAGAAGTGATCGAGGCCTTGCGTCGATGGAACGTGCAGGTGGCCGCCGGCACGATCGGCCAACCGCCCGTTGGCAGCGGGCAAGCCTTCCAACTCACCATCAACACCCTGGGCCGCCTCTCGGATCCGAAACAGTTTGAAGAGATCATTCTGAAGTCCGGCGATCGAGGCCGGGTTGTGTACCTCCGCGATGTCGCCACCGTGCAACTTGGTGCCCAGACCTACGACCAGTTCACGTCTCGCAACGGCCTGGAATCCGCGAACCTGCTGATCTTCCAGTTGCCGGGCTCGAACGCGCTCGAAGTGGCGAAGGGCGTTCGCAAGGTGGTCGATCAAGCTCGCGAACGTTTGCCGGAAGGCATGGCGATCGGAATCCCGTTCGACACCACCAAGTTCGTCGAAGCCGCCATCAACGAGGTGTGGTGGACGCTCGGCGAGGCCGGGCTGCTCGTGCTCATCGTGATCCTGCTGTTCCTGCAAAGCTGGCGGGCCCTGCTCGTGCCGGCGACGACCGTTCCTGTGACCATCATTGGTGCCTTCGCCTTCATGCCCTTCCTTGGCTTCTCGATCAACCTGCTAACGCTGTTCGGCCTGATCCTCGCGATCGGCATTGTGGTGGACGACGCCATCGTGATCGTCGAGAACGCGATGCACCATATCGAGAAAGGGGAAACGCCTCGCGACGCTACCATCAAGGCGATGAGCGAAGTGACGGGCCCCATCGTCTCGATCACGCTCGTGTTGATGGCGGTCTTTCTGCCGACCGCGTTCTTTCCAGGCGTCACCGGGGCGATGTATCAGCAGTTCGCACTCACGATCGCGGCGACCGCACTCATCAGCGCGCTGAACGCGGTCACGCTCAAGCCCGCGCAGTGTGCCCGGTATCTCCGCCCTGCCAGCGCACGGAAGAACTTGCTGGCCCGTCTCTTCAACTCGGGCTATGCCGCCGTCGAGCGACTGTACACGCGGTCCATTCGCGGGCTCTTGCGGGTCTGGCCGCTGGTGCTCCTCGTATTCGTCGTCATTGCCGTCGGAACAGGCTGGTGGTACCAGAAGCAACCGAAGGGCTTTCTTCCGCAGGAAGACCAGGGCTACGTGCTGATCGCGGTGCAACTGCCGGACAGCGCTTCACTCGAGCGGACGAGGCTGGTCGCGGAGAAGTTGAACGAGGTCTTCGCTCGCTACAAGGACAAAGGCGTGGTCGATAGCTGGTTCGTGCTCGGCGGCCTGTCGCTGCTGGACGGCACGAACGCGCCCAACTATGCGACCGCGTTCGCCGCCTGGACGGACTGGTCCGAACGCACGACCGTACAGACTCAGCAGGACGCGCTCGTCGCTTCCATTCAGGCCGAGCTCGGCCAGTTCCAGGAAGCCGTGGTGCTGGTGCTCGTGCCGCCATCGATTCAGGGCCTCGGCTTCGCGGGCGGCTTCCAGATGCAGGTTCAGGACCGCGGCGGCGTGGGCCTGGGGGTGCTTCAGGAACAGACCCAGGCCATTATCGATGACGCGATGAAGCGGCCGGAACTCGCCAAGCGATTCATCTCCACCTTCCGCGCCGGCGTGCCGCAGATCTATCTGGATATCGATCGCGCCAAGGCGGAGAAGATGGGCGTGCTCATGAGCGATGTATTCACCTCGCTCCAGGCGAACCTCGGCGCGGTGTACGTCAACGACTTCAACATGTTCGATCGCGTCTACCAGGTGCGCATCCAGGCGGATGCTCGCTTTCGAGGCGATCCGCGCGTGATCGACCGCCTCATGGTTCGCAATCGCGATGGCAAGGCTGTGCCCCTTGGCACCCTCATCGAGAAGATCCCTCGCGTCGGTCCGCAGTCCGTGAACCGCTATAACCTTTACCCCACCGCTCCGATCAACGGCGGCACTGCCCTCGGCTTCTCGTCCGGCCAGGGCCTCGCGGCGATGGAAGCCGCCGCCAACGCGGCCTTGCCCCCTTCGATGGGCTTCGAGTGGACGAGCATCGCGTTCCAGGAGAAGCGAGTCCGTGGTGAGTCAATCATCATTTTCGCGGTGGCGGTGTTCCTTGTGTACCTGGTGCTTGCGGCTCAGTACGAAAGCTGGCTGCTCCCCTTCGCGGTGATCCTTGTAGTGCCGCTCGGCTTGCTGGGCGTGGTCGCGGGTGTCAGCCTTCGCGGGATGGAGAACAACATCTACACTCAGATCGGCGTGGTGTTGATCATCGCTCTCGCCAGCAAGAACGCGATCCTGATCGTGGAGTTCGCGAGGGAATTGCGGGCCTCGGGCCAGTCGATTCGCGAGTCGGCCCTGCATGCGGCGCAGATGCGATTCCGGCCGATCATCATGACGAGCTTCGCGTTCATCCTCGGCGTGCTGCCGCTGGTCTTCGCGAGCGGTGCGGGAGCCGCAAGCCGACAGTCGCTGGGCACCGCCGTCTGCGGGGGCATGATCACGTCGACGATTCTGGCAGTCTTCTTCGTGCCAGTCTTCTTCGTGGCAATCCAGAGCCTGATCGAACTGCCCGCACGCTGGAGGAAGCCGGAGCGGAAGGACGATCCCGAAACGCGGTCTACGGAACCGAGCGCGGTGTTGACACACAGTTAGGCGAGCGGAAGTAAGAAACTTACCACAGAGTCACAGAGTTTAGAGTGTGAAAATGAAGGGATTCCGAGAAAGGATCTGTCAGCATCCTGCCGTCATTCGATAGCGTTATCCTTGTCGAACGCACCACCCGTTTTTTGTCTTCCTCCCTCCGATCTCTGTGACTCTGTGGTAAATCTCTTCCTGCTTATCGCCTTAGCCGAGGTTAGCCGTAACGCCGTCTCGCGGCGAATCGCTTCGTGGATTCCTACAATCACTTCCACAACGGCTCCCCTCTTTCTCACGAGTGACGTCATGGCCGAGAAGCTCGGATTTGCCATCGTTGGATGCGGCATGATCGCCAGGTTCCATGCTCGGGCCCTCGCGGAGATCCCCGATGCGAAGATCGCCGCGCTCGTGAGCCGATCGGCGGGAAATGGCGAGAAACTCCTTCACGAGACGAACACGCCGGCGTGCCCGGTCTTCGCGGACCTTGGGGCTGCGCTGAAGGCCCCGGGCGTGGATGTCGTCGTGATCACGACACCCAGCGGTGCCCACATGGAGGCGACCGTGCAAGCCGCGGCGGCGGGGAAGCATGTGGTGGTCGAGAAGCCGCTGGACATCACCGCGGAACGCTGCGACCGCATCATCGAGGCCTGCGACAAGTCCAAGGTGAAGCTCTGCACGATCTTCCCCAGCCGGTTCGCCGATTCGAGCACCACGCTGAAGGCGGCCGTGGATTCCGGGCGCTTCGGCCGCGTCACACTTGGCGAGACCACTTGCAAATGGTGGCGCAGCCAGGCCTACTACGACGAAGGCGGGTGGAAGGGCACGCAAGCCCTCGACGGTGGTGGTGCCATGATGAACCAGGCGATTCACAACGTCGATCTCCTGCTCTGGATGATGGGCTCGGCCACGCACGTCAGCGGTTTCACCGCCACCCTCGCCCACGAACGCATCGAAGTGGAGGACACCGCCGTCGCTGTGCTCCGCTTCAAGAGCGGCGCCCTGGGTGTGATCCAGGCCACCACGAGCGTGCATCCGGGGTATCCGAAGACGATCGCCGTGCATGGCGACAGGGGCTCCGCGGTGATCGAACAGGAGGATGTGCTTCGCTGGGACTTCACGCCGGAGATCCCGGCAGACCGCGATGTGAAGGAACGCTTCTCGCAGAAGGTCGGCGCCAGTGGCGGTTCCGCGGACCCGAAAGCGATCAGCCACGAAGGCCACCGCAGGCAGCTGGCGGACTTCGTGCAGGCGATCCGTGCGAATCGGGCTCCTCTCGTCGATGGCCGCGAGGGACGCAAGGCCGTCGCTGTGATCCGTGCGATCTACGAATCCAACCGCTCGGGAAAGACCACGGCGGTCGATGGTGCGTGAGACGTTGCTCGTCGAGCCCTTCCACCTGCCCACTCGCTCCGCTCCGAGGACTTCGCGTCGCGGCGACGCGGCCGTGACTCGGCTCGAGGCCTGGGCCCGCGCCACTCACCCTGGCAGCTTCGCCTTCCGTCGACTCGCCTTGTCGTCGGCAAGGGGATAGACAGCGTTGTGGCTCTCCAGGGATGTGATGAGCGCCTGCATCATTCGTCGCAGATCGTCGGGGTTCGAGGCCGCAAGGTTGCGTTGCTCGAAGGGGTCCGCGGCGAGGTCAAAGAGTTGGTAGTGAGAGTTCTCGGACTGCTCCGACGGAACGTAGTGATAGATCACCTTCCATTTCCCTTCGCGGTAGCTTGTCCAGTAGTCGCTGCGGTGCGGTGCGTGGGGATAATGCATCAGGAATGACTCCGCTCGCTTCGGATCGGGCCGGCCGGTCAGCAACGTATCCAGGCGTTGGCCGTCCACCACATGGCCCGAGGGCGGCAGGGCGTTGGCGAGGCTTGTGATCGTCGGGAAGAGGTCGCAGACGCACGCGAGTTGAGGCTGAATCGCGCCGACGGTGATGGGCAGTGGCTTCTGCAGGGCGCTGGCTGCGTTGGGCTTTGCCCAGGCCGCGATGAAGGGAACACGCACACCGCCTTCGTAGTGGGAACCCTTCTTGCCGCGGAGCGGTGCGGCACAGGCGACCGCGTGCTGATGGCCCAGCGGCGCGTCGCTGCCGTTGTCGCCCAGGAAGAAGATGAGCGTGTTCTCCGCGACGCCTAGCTTTTCCAGGTGATCGAGCAGGTCGCCCAGGGACTTATCCATGCCTTCGATGAGGGTCGCGAAGGCCTGCGCTGCCGCAGGCTTGTCGGAGTTCGCGTAGTGGGCGGCGAATCGCGGATCGGAATTGAAGGGGGCGTGAACGGCGTAATGCGCGAGGTTGAGGTAGAAGGGCTTGCCCTCCTTCACGGCCGCGGCGACGTGGTCGTTCGCTTCAAGCGTGAGTGCGTCGGTGAGGAAGGTGTCCGTGCCGTGATACTTCTCGAGGTGCGGGACGGCGTTCATCGGCTTGCCGCCGCCCTTACCGGCCTTGAGCAAGTTTCCGTAGCCATTCTTGCCGTAGTAGCTGGCCGGCGCTCCGGTGGAGAAGCCAGCGACGTTGACATCGAAACCGAGGTTCCTGGGCTCGTAGCCTTCGCTGCCGTTGGGTCCGAAGTGCCCCTTGCCGACGTGGATGGTGCGATAGCCGTTCGCCTGCAAGAGCCGTGCGAGGGTGATGTCGCCGTTCTTGAGGCCCTGCCAGTTCCAGTCGGGCGCACCCAGGGGGCCGGCGTTGTTCTTCTCGGGGCTGATCCAGTTTGTGGTGCGATGGCGGGCAGCGTTCTGGCCGGTCATGATTGCGATGCGCGTGGGTGAGCAGACGCTCATCGCGTTGAAGTTGTTGAAGCGAATCCCGAGCGCTGCGAGGCGTTCCATGTTCGGGGTGCGGTAATAATCGTTGAGCGGATAACGCTTCGGCTGGCCGGACGCCTCCGTGAGGAATGGCACGGAGGTGTCCATCACGCCCATGTCATCCACCAGGAAGATGACGATGTTGGGCTTCGGCGGCTCGGCCGTAGCAACGGAAGCGAAGGCCGCGATGACCAGGAAGGAGAGAAGGAATTTCATGGGTGATCTCGGCAGGAAGAGGACTCTGGCACAAGCGTGTCGCCGGCGCCACTCTCACACCGTGAGAACGCGATCACGGGAAGCGACGGGCCATTTGCCCACGATCTTGCCCTCGCTGGCGATGAGCACATCGCGATGAAGTGCAACCGTGGGGCAGATGTGGCCGGGCAGGGCGTAAACGACATCGCCCGGCTTGTAGCGAGCGGCGCCTTCGGTTTCGACGATGAGGTGTTCCTCGTTATGGCCTACGGTCGTGTACTCGGGGAAGTCGAGCAGGGTGACACGCTTGGTGAGGATCGGGTCCGCCGCCACCGATTTGTTGCCGAGGTCAAGCGTGACGCGGTTGGGCGTCGGTCGACTGACGACTCGCGTGACGAGCACGGCCGCGGGGGTGAAGCCGGCGAGATCCGAGTATCGGCCGCCGTAGCCCGCGTCGTGCAGCACGAAGGTGCCGGGTGAGCACTCGATTCCGGGCACGTCCCGCAGCCGTGCGAAGATCGGGAACGTCGGTGTGCCTCCGCAGATGAGCCGCGGCACGGGCAGTCGCTTGGCTTCGGCCTTCGCGCGGAGGTCGAGCACCGGGGCGAGCAAAGCTCGCACGGCGGCCTCACGCTCGGCGATCGATTCCTGGTGGTTGTGCCCGTCGTACGCCTGGAACCCCGAGGGACGCAAGCCCGGCAGGTGCGTTGCCATCTCGTACAGGGCCAGGGCGGCGTCTCCGACCGCGATGCCGGTGCGGTGCTGGCCGACATCAAGATCAAGGACGAAATCCACCATCTGCCCGGCCGCGTGAATCCCCTGCGAGAGAGCCTTCGCGGAGTCGGGATGATCGATCAGGCACGAGAAGCGTGTCGCGGGGAACTTTTGCAGCAGTTCCACGAGTCGTTGCACGTTCGGGCCGACGAGCGGGTAGGCGATGAGCACATCCGGCACGCCGCAGCCGGCGAGCATCTCGGCTTCCGCGATGGTGGCGCACTTCTGCTTGGTGATGCCGGCGTCGAGCATCATGCGAGTGATCTCACGCGTCTTGTGCGTCTTCACGTGGGGACGTAAGCGTTCCGCCCCGCCCGCCATCTCGATTACGCGAGCGATGTTCCGCTGGATCAGTTCCGGGAAGAAGACGAGTGACGGGCTGAACACGTTCGCCTCGTCCGCGAGCTTATAGGCGGGGTTCATGATGAGGTCTGGCAAGGAAGGGGAAGGGAATGGGGGTCTCGAATATCCTATCGAACCGAATCGTGGTTGCCCCGTCCTTGAGGCTCGCGTAGGCTCAATCTGCATCCTTGATAAAGTTGAAAGCAGGTCCGCGACTCATGGGCACACTGCCTTCCCGCATTTCCCTGGGCCGCGTTTTGGGCGTCGGACTCGTCGTGTTCACGGCGAACGCGGCTCTGCTCGTGCTGCAACTCGTCGCCGGTCGGCTGCTCTCGCCTTACATCGGCTCAAGCCTGGAAACCTGGACCTCCGTCATCGGCGTCTTCCTCGCGGGGATCGCCCTTGGCAACGGCTTCGGAGGCCGAATCGCAGATCGCTACCCCACGCCGCGAACCCTCGCGGTGCTGCTCGGGCTCGGCTCGCTCACGGCCTTGTGGATGGTGACATTCCCGATGCTGCTGCAAGCGACGGACGCCCACACCGGCGTCACGCTGGGTGTGCGGATTCCCCTGCTCGCGTTCCTCCTCTGCTTCCCCGCCGGCCTGACGCTGAGCCTGCTGACGCCTCTGGCAATCAAGCTCGGCCTGCCGGACGTCAGCAAGGCCGGCCGGGTGGTCGGCGTCGTCTTCGCCCTGGGAACGCTGGGATGCTTGGTGGGGAACTATCTCACGGGCTTTTACCTGATCCCGTCGTACACGCTCGACACGATCGTCCAGGGTTGCGCCGCGGTGCTGGGCGCGTTGGCGATCGGCACCTTTGTGTTGAGCCACGGTGCACAGCGAAGCGTTGCGTCGCCTCCAGCGCTCCGCTCCGAAGACTCCACGCTACGGCTAAATGACGCGATCCTTCCCCTTCGCAAGGCGTACCTCATTGTCTTCCTCGCCAGCTTTGGCGGCATGACGCTCGAACTCGCGGGCGTTCGGCTGCTCGCTCGCGAACTGGGCGTCTCCCTCTTCACCTGGACCGGCATCATCGGCGTCATGCTCGCGGGCACGGCCGTCGGCAACATCCTTGGCGGACAAATCGCCGATCGCTTCGCCCGCAAGCCCGGCGACGAAATCCTACGGGGTCTGCCGCTTGCCATCACGCTGCTCATCGCCGCGGGGGCGACCTCCTGCATCTTCGTCGTTCACGGTCTGCCCGTCCTTCGATCGCCTTTTGAGGAGTCGGGGCTGCCCACGCGAGTGATCGTGGCGACCTTCCTCCTCTTCTTCCCGCCGATGATGGTGCTCGGCATGATCTCGCCTCAGGTGATCCGACTCGCGATTCCCGATGTCGGCCATGCTGGCACCGTGGCGGGGCGAATCTACGGCTGGAGCACCGCGGGCGCAATCGCGGGCACCTTCGCCTCGGGGTACGTCATGCTCTCCGGACTGGGCGTGAACTGGACGATCGTCACCATCGCTTTCCTCTTCATTCTCGTCTCGGTGGCCGTCGCACCGGTCTGGCGATCGAATGCCGGGCTCTATCTGCTCAGCATCGCCGCGGGGGGAGTCTTCGGAAGCCTCATTCACAACCTGAGGCAGGGGCCATCGGCGGACCCGACGGAACCCGGCGCCGTCCTCTCCGTGAACGACTCCAATTACTACACCATCCTCGTCGTTCGCGACTTCGATCGGCCCTGGCATCTGAAGCTGAATCTTGACCATCTGCTGCACTCCGTCGTGGATCCTCAGCAGCCGACGTACCTCTACTACGAGCACGAAGGCATCCAGATGGAGATGCTCCGCGATGCGAGGACTCGCAACACGAAGCCGCGGATGCTCGTGATCGGCGGCGGCGGCTTCACCTTCCCCCGCTGTGCGAAGACGCTGCTGCCGGAAGCGACGGTGGAAGTCGTCGAGATCGATCCCGCGGTGACCTCGGCCGCGGTGAAGCACCTCGGCTTCGATCCCAAACGGCTCGATATCCCTGTCTTTCACATGGACGGCCGGCAGTTCGTCGCGGAGAAAGTGCAGCCCAGCACGTACGACCTCATCGTTCTGGATGCCGTCAACGACTACTCGGTGCCCTCGCACCTCACGACTCGCGAGTTCAACGAGTCCGTGAAAAAGGGCCTCACCAGGGACGGCGTCTATCTTCTCACGGTGATCGATGGCGTGTCGGATGGTAAGCTGTGGAAGGCGGCTTACCACACCTTGAAGCAGAGTTTCGCCCACGTCGAGCTTGTGTCTTCGCAGGCGATCGACTGGGAGATTCCGGATCAACGGCACGTCTTTGTGCTGTATGCGTCCGATCGGCCGCTGGACGCGGCCTCGATCTGGAACCAGGCGGAACGACGCCTCACCGCGGCCTGGCAGCCGATCCAGCTCCCGCTGGCGGCGATCGCGGGGAACTGGACGTCGGAATCGCGAGCCCGCGTCTTCATGGTGCCGATGCAAGGCCCGCTGGTGAAGGCGGCGCTTGAGAACGAGAAGGAAGTGATCCTCACGGACCAGTTCGCCCCGGTAGATAACCTGCTGGCGGACGTCTTCCGCAAGCGCGATAAGGGCCGGAAACCCGTCGAGGAATGAGCCTGGCGAACCCCAAGCGAAAGCGCCGGGGTGGCCCCACCGGCGACTGGTGCGTTCGGCAAATCCGAAGCGTCAACGCCAGGGCGGCCCGACCGGCAACTTTCGGAATGACAACTGGAGTCCAATACCATGACCCGAGCCCTGAGTTTCTTGCTGCTCGCGGGGATCGCGATGGGCAGTCCCGCCGCCGAGCCTTCGTTGAAGTCGGGCACGCCCGTCGGCAAACGGCCAGGGCCGTACAGCTTTCTCGTCGCCACCGGCCCGCAACGAGGGCAGCCCACTTGCTACATCTGTGAGCAGGCCGCCAAGCCGACGGTGGTCGTCTTCGCTCGCAACCTCACGGACCCGCTGGGCAAGCTCCTCTCGAAACTCGACAGCGAAACGATCGCTCGCAAGGACTCCGGCTTCAAGGCCTGGATGACACTCCTCACGAACACGGCCGACCTCGATGCACTCGGGAAGTGGAGCCAAAAACAAGGGCTCAAGGCCGTGCCCGTGGGCGCCTTTGAGGATCCCGATGGCCCGCCGGCTTACACGCTCTCCGCGGATGCGGAGGTCACCGTGCTGCTCTTCGTGAAGGAGAAGGTGATCGCGAACTTCGCCCTGAAGCCCGGCGAACTCACCGACGAGACGATCGACGCCATTGCCAAGCGCCTGCCAGGGCTGTTCGGGAAGTAGCGTCGGCTCCTCTGCGCAGCAAATGCGAGTTCTTACAATCAGTTCATGAACCTTTCCCGTTTGCTCCTGCGCCTGGTGCTCGGACAACGTCTTTCGGTCAAGGACGACGAACTGCGTGTGCCAGGCTCGGCGGCTCCGATCACGATTCGCCGTAACAAGTGGGGCATTCCCGCGATCGAGGCGGAGAACGACGAGGACGCCGCCTACGGCCTCGGCTTCTGCCATGGCCAGGACCGTGCAGCCCAGATCGAGGCGTACGCCCGCATCGGCCGCGGCCGGCTGGCGGAGTGGGTCGGTGCGAGCGGTCTGCCCACCGATCGTATGAGCCGCAGGATCGGCTTCCGTCGGGCGGCGGAAAAGCAGTTCGGCGTCGTCAGCCCTGAAATTCAGCAGATGACGGCCGCCTTTGCTCGCGGAGTCAACGCGGGGCGAACCCTTGGCCTTTCGGCCAGGCCCCACGAGTTTGCGATCCTTGGCGGCGAACCGATCGACTTCGACGGTATCGACGTCCTCACCACTCTCAAGCTCCAGTCATTCCAGTTAGCTTCAAACTGGGACGTCGAACTTGCTCGCCTTCGCGTGCTTCGCGCGGATGGCCCCGAAGCTTTACGCGATCTCGACCCGATCCGCGTCGAAGCTTCCTCCGAGGCCTCCTCACACCCGGCCCTCGATCAACTCGCGGCCGACCTGGCGAGCCTGCTGCAATTCGCACCTCTGGGTGGCGGATCGAACAACTGGGTGCTCGCGGGCCAGCGTACGGCGAGCGGCAAGCCGATCCTTGCCAGCGATCCGCACCTCTCGCCAACTGTTCCGGCTCCGTGGTATGTCGCTCACGTTCGCACGCCCGCGGCACGGTCGTCGGTGCGGGCATCCCGGGAACTCCCGCCTTCGCCATCGGGCACAACGGCACGGCCGCCTGGGGTGTCACGGCGGGGCTCACCGATAACACCGACCTCTTCCTGGAAACTCTCGGGCCCGACGGCGTCAGCGTTCGCGAGAGCGACGGTCGCTTCCAGGCCTGCGAGGTGGTGAAGGAAGTGATCTCGACGAAGGGCAGCAGCGATGTCATCGAGGAAGTTCTCGTCACGCCGCGTGGGCCGATCATCACGCCGCTGGTGCCTGGGGTGAACGATGCGATCTCGTTCCGCTCCGTCTGGCTCGATCCGTTGCCGGTGGATGGTTTGCTCAGCTCCACGCGAGCGGATTCCTTCGAGTCCTTCCGGGCTCCGTTTGCCCACTGGCCCGTGCTGCCTTTGAGTATCGTGTACGCGGACACCCACGGCACCACGGGCTGGCTGCTGACGGGCGTGGTGCCGCAGCGTGGCGTGGGCCACGGCCTGCTGCCGACGCCTGTGATTCCTGGCTCAGAATGGGCAAGCGAGCATGTGCCGTTCGACCGCATGCCCTGGGTCAAGAATCCGGCGGAAGGCTTCTTCGCGACGGCCAACAACCCGCCCGAGCAGAGCATGAACGCGAGCCCCGGAGACTGGGCTTTTCTCGGCCGCGACTACATCGATGATTATCGCTTCCGCACCATCACGGAGGAACTCGCGAAGCGAACGAACTGGACGCCCACGGAGAGCCTGCGATTGCAGTGCAACGTCCACTCGCTTCCCTGGGAAGAACTCCGGCCGATCGTACTCTCGCTGCAAACCGAGGACATCAACGTCCGCGACGCCCTGGCGGTCCTGCGATCCTGGCACGGCCAGATTGAGATCAACTCCGCCGGGGCGACGATCTTTGAACTCTTCGTCGCCGAGATGTGCGTTCGCCTCGCCAAGGCGAAGGCTCCCAAAAGCTGGCTGGTGATGCTCGGGGAAAGCCCCTTCGGATCGCTGAAGCATAACCTCTTCACCGATCGCCGCGTGGCCCATCTCGTGAAGCATCTCCGCGAGCAACCGCCCGGCTGGTTCGCAAGGCCCTGGCCCGACGAAATGATCGATGCCCTGGCTGGCGTCATTCGCCATCTGCGGAAGAACGTCGGCCCCGGCCCCGCCTACTGGGGCTGGGGGCACCTTCGCAAGCTGCGGCTGAACCATCCCCTCTTTCGCGGTTCGCGCTGGCTGGGTCCTGCGTTCAATCTGGGCCCAGTGCCGTGCGCCGGGGACGCGAACACGATCAGCCAGGCGGGTGCCCGGCCCACCGCACCAACAGCTCTCACGCACAACATGGCGAATCTCCGCATGGTCATCGACCTTGCCGACCTCGCGGGGAGTCGCTTCATCCTCTGTGGCGGCCAGTCCGGCAACCCCTGTTCGCCGAACTACGACGACCAGTTCCCGCTCTGGCAGGCTGGCGATTCGATCCCGCTGCCCTGGAATCGCGAGGGAATCATCCGCGAAGCCACCAGCACGATCCGCCTGCTGCCCGATCACGGCTGACGCCCTCGAACGCCTCGTCTCTAACCGCCACGCAGGTGCTTCGTTACACTGAACAGTATGGTTGGTCTTTCACCCCTCGCTGCCGTCCCCGCGCCGCCGGCGCACTATCGTGAACCGATCTTCGTCGGTTCGCTCCGGCCCGCCTCACGCTTTAACCTGGCCCCCCTGGCGGGATACACCAACTATCCCTTCCGTCGTTCGTTGCGCGAGATCGGCGGGCTCGGCCTTGCCACCACGGACCTTGTCAACGCCCGCGCCATCTGTGAGGGATCGCGGAAAACCTTTGAACTCCTCACCACCGGGCCGGACGATCGACCGCTCTGCGTGCAGATCTTCGGCTCCGACGTGAAGGAGATGACCGACGCGGCCCAGTATCTCGAAGGCACCGGGATTCCTTCCATCGACATCAACATGGGCTGCCCGGTTCGCAAGGTCGTTCGCACCGGCGGCGGCTCCGCCATGATGTGCGACACCACCGGCGCCACGGTCGATCTCGTCCGCAAGGTGGTCCAGGCGGTGAAGGTCCCCGTGACCGTGAAGATGCGGCTCGGCTGGGACGCCAACTCCCACACGGCCCCTTACTTTGCTCGCGAGTTCGAGCAGGTCGGCGTCGCTGCCATCACGATTCATGGTCGTACTCGCGAGCAGGGCTTCAACGGCGGCGTCGATCACTCAGGCATCCGGCGAGTGGTCGAGGCGGTCGAACGCATCCCGATCTTCGGCAACGGCGACGTACGCTCGATCGCGGACGCGGCTCGCATGATCGCGGATACCGGCTGCCAGGGCATCGCGATCGGCCGAGGCGCGTTCGCCAACCCGTGGTTCTTCGCCCAGTTGGCCCGCTGGATCGAGACCGGGGACCCCGGCACACGAGGCAGCTACATCGAACGCCTGGATTTCCTCGAACTCCACGTCCGCCGACTCTGCGAGTGGCGCGGCGAGAAGCATGGCTGCGTCTCCTTCCGCAAAATCGCCACCTGGTACACACGCGCTCTGCGGGCCCCGAAGCACGTCCAGCAGACGCTGGTGAAACTGGACAACCTCGGCCAGCTCGAAGGCGTGCTTGCCTCACTCCGCGACGCGGGCCCACCGCCCGGCTGGAGTGAGTGGGACACCCAGCAAGCCGAGGTGGCCGTCCCCGCGGGGCCGATCAGCCACTGGTGAAACCGGCCACCCGGGAGTGGCGATCATGGGACCTCCCATTTCCGGAATCGTCGTCCCTCGCGTCGCGTCTCCGCAACATTCCTGGAGCCCAAGATGGCTGATGAGAAGAATCACGACTCCTTCCAGCCCTTCGTGCCTGCGTCGGAGTCGCCGCGGGAATTGACGTGGGCTCCGGTCCTCGTGGGATCGTTGCTCGGCATCGTCTTCGGCGCGTCATCGGTTTACCTGGTGCTGAAAGTCGGGCTCACGGTCTCCGCGTCGATTCCCGTGGCCGTGCTCTCCATGGCGATCTTCAAGCTGCTGGGCCGGTCATCGATCCTGCAGAACAACATCGTTCAGACCACCGGCAGCGCCGGGGAATCGATCGCATTCGGCGTCGGCCTCACGATGCCCGCTCTGCTCCTGATTGGGTACGACATTGATGTCGTCCGAGTCATGACCGTTGGCGTCCTCGGCAGCTTGCTCGGCATCCTCATGATGATCCCCCTTCGACGCGCGTTCGTCGTCAAGAAGCATCACGAATTGAAGTATCCGGAAGGCACCGCCTGTGCGGAGGTGCTGATCGCGGGTGAGAAAGGCGGCTCCACGGCACGCATGGTCTTTCTCGGCTTCGGCTTTGGCTTCGTCTATCAATTCCTGATGAAGGGCCTCCGCTTGTGGAAGGACGAGCCTGAACTCGCACTTTCCGCGAAGTCGGTGGCCGGTGGGACCGTCGGCCTTAAAGGCGGCGTCCTCGCGGCCACGGTGGAGCCAGCGCTGCTCGGCGTGGGGTACATCATCGGGCCGCGAATCTCTTCGATCATGGTGGCCGGCGGCATCCTCGCTTACCTGGTTCTGGTCCCCGCGATCGTGTTCTTCGGCGACAACCTCACCGAGCCTCTCGCGCCCGCGACTTGGCAGTTCGACCAGCCCAACGCTCTCGCCGCGGTTGCGGGCTCGGCGGCCGCCGATCTCACACGCGAGGCGGACAAGGGGCTCATTCGCAACATGTCCGTCGGCGAGATTCGCAATCATTACATCCTTTACATCGGCGCGGGAGCCGTCGCCGCGGGGGGCATTCTCTCGATGCTTCAGGCCCTGCCCGTCATCTTCGGGTCCGTCCTCGGCGGCCTTCGTGACTTCGCCTCCGATCGCCGGGCGGCCCGCGATGGCACGGCTTCGCTGGCTCCGCGAACCGAGCAGGACCTCCCGCTCTCTGTCGTCGGCTTCGGCAGCATTGGGCTCGTCCTGGCGCTCATGCTCGCTCCTTCCATGGGCCTCGGCTTCAGTCTCGAAGGCGTCGCCGGTGCGATGATGATCCTTCTCTTCGGCTTCCTCTTCGTCACGGTCTCCAGCCGCCTCACAGGCGAAATCGGTTCCTCCTCGAATCCTATCTCCGGCATGACCGTCGCCACCCTGCTCCTGACCTGCCTGGTGCTTCTCGGACTCAACGAGGCCGGCCTCATCCCACTGAACAAGGGCACGAAGCTGCTCGCCCTCACCATCGCCGCGGTCGTCTGCATCGCATGCAGCAACGGAGGCACTACCTCCCAGGCCCTCAAAACGGGCTACCTCGTCGGGGCCACGCCTCGCTCTCAACAGTACGCGATTCTCATTGGCTCCCTCACATCCGCACTGGTCATCGGTGCCGTGCTGCTCTCGCTGAACCAGACGGGGACGGTGTACACCAAAAAGGATCTGCCTTCGATGAAGGTGGATGTCGCGAAACTCGACCGCCTGGATCATGTCCGCACGGGCCAGTATCTCGAGGAC
>Ga0105048_10008340_pt1 | contig 16584 bp, 13 predicted proteins | sample MAT05_FD_78382 | JGI IMG/M metagenome (GOLD analysis project Ga0105048, IMG submission 78382) | Freshwater microbial communities from Lake Fryxell liftoff mats and glacier meltwater in Antarctica - MAT-05 | ecosystem: Environmental > Aquatic > Freshwater > Ice > Liftoff microbial mat | place...
GCAGCGTGCCCGGATCGGGCACCGACATCGACAGCGGGCCCGCGTCGATCCGGGTCACCACCGCAAACAGCACATGCAGCGCGAACCACAGCGACAGGTTGGCGATCACCCCCACCACGGCGGCGGTGATCGCCGCCAGCGCCCCCGACAGGCGCGGCATCGCCGTCAGCCGGGCCACATAGGGGGCCCCGGCAAAGATCCACAAGAAACAGGGGGCAAAGGTCATCCACAGCGTGACGATGGCGGCGGCGACGCCCATCCACAGGCCGCCCTGCCGATGCCCCGCAAGATAGCCCACGAACTCGGTCACCAGGATCAGCGGGCCCGGCGTGGTTTCCGCCAGCCCGAGCCCGTCCATCATCTGTGTGGCGGTAAGCCAGCCTTTGTCCTCGACCACCGCCTGCGCCATCCACGCAAGCACGGCATAGGCCCCGCCAAAGGTCACCACGGCCAGCTTGGAAAAGAACAGCCCGATCTCGAACAGCAGGCCGCCCTCGACCACTCCCAGCAGGGCCAGCGGGATCAGCCAGACAGCGGCCCAGATCGCGATCGTCTGCAAGGTGCGCGGCGCCACCGGCACCGCAGCGGGCGAGGTTCCCGCCGGGGTGGTGGCATAGCCCCAGAGGCCGGCGGCAAGGATCACCACGGGAAACGGCACGGCAAAGGCAAACAGCGCCACAAAGGCCAGCCCGGCGATGATCCAGTGGTCGCGCCCCCGCAGCGCGCGACGGGCAACGCGCAGCAACGCCTCGATCACGATGGCCAGAACCGCGGCCTGCACGCCGGTGAACAGCGCGGCAACCACCGGCACCTGCCCGTAGGCCGCGTAGATCATCGACAGCGCCAGCACGATTGCCGCGCCCGGCAGCACGAACAGCAATCCCGCGATCAGCCCGCCGATGGTGCCGTGCTGCCGCCAGCCGATCCACGTGGCCAGTTGCATCGCCTCGGGCCCCGGCAGCAGCATGCAGAACGACAGGGCCGACAGGTATTCCTGTTCCGTCACCCACTTGTGCCGGTCCACCAATTCGCGGTGCATCAACGCAATCTGCGCCGCAGGCCCGCCGAATGACAGGATGCCGATGCGGGCAAAAGTGCGGATCAGGTCGCTGAGGGAGGGTGTTAGGGTCATGAACCGCGATCAAAGGGCAGCCGATTGCATGACCGACGATCGTGACGGTTTCATGAAACGCGCAGCCGGAACAGCGCCCGTGTCGCAAAATCCGGGGTCGGCCGGAACTTTTGACGGATGAAAGATTTAGATGCCGGAGCCTTTGCCCGCTGCAGGGATCAAGTGCCGGAGGATTCGCCCGCTGGAGGGATCAAGTGCCGGAGTCTGTTGCCAGGCTCCGCAGAGGTCCGGTTTTGCCGGAGTCTGTTGCCAAGCTTCGCCGAGGTCCGGCTTTGCCGGAGTCTTCGACCGCTAAAGGGATTAAGTGCCGGATTCTGTTGCCAGGCTCCGGCGGGCCCCGCCTTACGCTGCTAAGCGCAAGGACTTAGTTTCGGCGACTCGAACTGCTTACGCAGCCAGAGCCATTGCCGGAGCACGGTTGTCATTGGCAACTGTACATTTGGACCGATAACGGTGGTACCTCACCGAGCAAAAGCTGGCCCCTTTAGACGTTCGTCGATCCTGTTTCGACCCCCTCCGTCCCCAATGCGGGAAGTGTTGGTGGAGTCGCCGGGTACCGCCCCCGGGTCCGAGCCGTTTATTATGGGTGCGTTTATCGCCATAGTCCGGTTTGACGCGGACAGCTTGAATATAGGGGCGGGCGCGGGGCTGTGCAAGTCCAAGCGGCAACGCCCGGCACGGGGGGGCAGGGCGTTGCGCTTCGTCTTGGGGCCGGATCAGAACCCGGCTTTGATCGCCTCGAACTCTTCGATCATCTTCTTGCGGAAGTCGGCCGAAACCGGGGTCTGCGAGAACATGGTCGTGGTCACCGGATCGACGAAAGACGCAGCCAGGTCGGCTGCGGGGATGGTGGAAAGGGCCGCATCATTGGCGTGGGCATAGCCCAGTTCGGCCAGCAGGGCACCCGCCGACGCCGGGGCCAGGATCGAGTTGATGAAGTCATAGACCTTGTCTTCGTTGCCGGGGCCGTTCTTGAGGTTCACATAGCCGCAATACCAGGTCGCGGCACCTTCGGCCGGGGACCGCTGGAACCCGACAGGAAAGCCTTCTTCCTGCAGCACGGCGACGCCATCGTTCCACGACCAGGCCACCTGCACCTCGCCCGTGGCCATCAACTGGGCCATTTCCGACGGGTCGGCCCAATAGGCGCGCACATTGGGGTGAACCTCACGCAGCCAGGCAGCGGCGGCGGCGAACTGATCATCCGTCACCGAGTCCCACGAGGTGACGCCAGTGGCGAGGAAGGCCAGTGACCAGACATCATCGGTGCTGTCGGGCAGCGAGATGCGCCCGGCATATTTGGGGTTCTTGAACACGTTCAGCGAGGCCACATCCTCGACGGGCACGTCGGTCGTGTTGTAGGCGATGGCGGTGTAGGCATAGTCGGTGGGAATGAACCAGACGCCGGCATCGTCCTTGACCAGCGGCGAGGCGAAAAACGCCGGTTTGAGGTTGGCGAATTCGGTGATCTTGGTGGTATCCCAGGGTTCGATCAGGTCGGCATCGCGGTAGCGCGGCAGGCTTGCGACGCACGGGTGCGCCACATCGGCGGCAAAGCCAGAGCTGACCTTCTGGAACGCCTCGTCATCGTCGGCAAAGAACGAATAGGTCGGGTTGTCGCCATTTTTGGCCACATAGTCGGCGAGGACGCCGGGAAACTCCCAACCGGCCCAATCCAGCACGGTCAGTTCGGGATCGGCGGCATGGGCGGCAAGGCCGAAGGCCAGGCTGGCGGCGGTGCCGGCAAGAAGGTTGGAAAGTCTGGACATGGGGTCTCCATCAAAGTTGAACACAAACCTGCGGTCTCATAGATGCGCCGAAGTCGGATCGACGCTAGATTGACGATGGCGTTGGCTCTTGCACTTGTTGCAGAGTGACGCAGGCTGCGGATTTGCCAAGAGAAAACTGCAATCCGCCCTTGTGTCCGCCAATCAATTCGGCGGGAGTGTCAACCGAAACGGCAGATCATGAACGGGGGGGCTGGGATGTTTCGTGCACTGGTGCTGGAAAAGGGCGAAGACGGGGCGGCGGTGGCCGCGGTCCACGATCTGGACGACACCCGGCTGCCGGCCGGGGAGGTGACCGTCGCGGTCAGCCATTCCACCGTGAACTACAAGGACGGGCTGTGTCTGTCGCCGAACGGTGGCGGGCTGGTAAAGGCCTGGCCGCATGTCGGCGGCATCGACTTTGCAGGTCGGGTCGAGACGTCGGACGATCCGCGCTACGCCCCCGGCGACGCGGTGGTGCTGACCGGCTGGCGGGTCGGCGAGGTGCATTGGGGTGGCTATGCGACGCGTGCGCGGGTCAAGGCAGACTGGCTGGTGCCGCTGCCCGAGGGGCTTTCGCCGCATCAGGCAATGGCGGTGGGCACGGCGGGGCTGACGGCGATGCTGGCGCTGCTGGCGCTTGAAGATCACGGGCTGGTGCCGGGGCCGGCCGAGGTTCTGGTGACCGGGGCCGCGGGGGGTGTCGGATCGGTCGCCGTGGCCCTGCTGGCGCAGGCGGGCCATGCGGTGGCGGCGGTGACCGGGCGGCCCGAGACCGAGGCCTATCTGCGGGGCCTTGGTGCCACGCGCATCGTGCCGCGGGCGGAGTTGGCCGAGACGGTAAAGCGCCCGCTGGAGGCCGAGACCTGGGCCGGGTGCATCGACGCGGTGGGCGGCGCGATGTTGGCGCGGGTGCTGGGGCAGATGCGGTATGGCGGGTCTGTGGCGGCGGTGGGGCTGGCGGGGGGGGCGGGTCTGCCCGGTTCGGTCCTTCCGTTCCTGCTGCGCGGCGTCAACCTGCTGGGGATCGATTCGGTGATGTGCCCCTATGCCCGGCGGGTGCAGGCCTGGGGCCGGATTGCGCAGGGTTTGCCGTTGGACAAGCTGGAGGCGATGGTGGTGCCGGCACGTCTGGGCGATCTGCCACGGCTTGGGGCCGCGATCCTGAAGGGCGAGGTTCAGGGGCGGGTGGTGGTCGACGTGACGGCGTAGGGCTTGCATCGGGCGGGTTGCAAGGCCGCCGGGCGCAGGCTAGCCTTTGCGTGAGGCGTCGCCTGACACCTCTGCCGGGGGCTGCTGGTTCCATGGCGCGGCTGGAAGACCTGCCACGGATCGGCAATTGTCCGACGTGGGTGGTCCTGTGCCCGAACGTCGGACCCAACAGACACAAGGGTTCATCCGATGACGACACTCGACATGACATTCGTGCGCAGCCAGTTTCCGGCGTTTTCCAGCCCGGTGCTGGCCGGCCACGCGTTCTTTGAAAATGCCGGGGGGTCGTTCCCGTGCAAGCCGGTGGTGGACCGGCTGCACCGCTTCTATACCGACCGCAAGGTGCAGCCCTATGCCCCCTATCCGGGCGCGCAGGCCGGAGGGGACGAGATGGACGAGGCGCGCAGCCGGTTGGCGGCGATGATGGGGGTCAGCGGCGCCGAGGTCAGCTTTGGCCCTTCGACCAGCGCCAATACCTATGTGCTGGCACAGGCGGTGCGGCTGTGGCTGCGCGGTCAGAAGGCGGCGATCGTGGTGACCAATCAGGACCACGAGGCGAATTCCGGCGTCTGGCGGCGGCTGGCCGACGAGGGGATCGAAGTGCGGGAGTGGCAGATCGACCCCGGCACCGGGTCGCTGGACCCGGCCGATCTGGCGGTGCTGCTGGCGGACGGGCGGGTGAAGCTGGTGTGTTTTCCGCATTGTTCCAACGTGGTGGCGGAACTGAATGATGTGGCGGCGATCTCGGCCATGGCCCAGGGCGCGGGGGCGAGGGTTGTGGTGGATGGCGTGTCCTATGCGCCGCACGGTCTGCCGGATGTGGCGGCGCTGGGGCCGGATGTCTATCTGTTCTCGGCCTACAAGACCTACGGGCCGCATCAGGGGATCATGGTGATCCGCAAGGGGTTCGGGGCGGAATTGCCGGCGCAGTGCCATTATTTCAACGCAGAGAGCCTCTTCAAACGCTTTACCCCAGCCGGGCCTGACCATGCGCAGATCGCGGCCTCGGCGGGTATGGCCGACTATATCGACGCGCTGCACGCGCATCATTTCGGCGCGGAGCCGGAGGCGCGGCTGCGCAACCGCGCGGTGCATGACCTGATGCGGGCGGCGGAAGTGGCCGTGGTGCAGCCGCTGCTTGACTATCTTGGCGCGCGCAACGACCTGCGCCTGATCGGGCCGCGCGATGCCGCCGCGCGGGCTCCGACGGTGGCCGTGGCGCTGGACTGCGCGGCGGAGCCGGTGTCGGAGGCGCTGGGTCGCGACGGGATCGCCTGCTGGGCGGGAGATTTCTATGCGGTGCGGCCGCTGCAGGCGATGGGCGTCGATCCGGAGCGCGGCGTCTTGCGGATGTCGGCGGTGCATTACACCTCGGCCGAGGACGTGGCCCGGCTGATCGCGGCGTTGGACCGGGTGCTGTAGACGCGCGGTTTCGTTCAGTCGACCCCCGGCCATGCGGTCGCGCACGAACCCTAGCCGCGGGTCTGTCTGGGTGTGGGGTGTGGGCGACAGTGCCGACAGAGACCGCATTCAGGCACCTGATCAGGTGTCGGTGTGCGGTTCTTGCCGATCACTTGGCCGCCGAGCATCGTCTTTGGCCATTGATTTCATTGTATTTTTCCAGCGCTGTGTTGTGGTGCAATGCCTCAGTCCACCCTGAAACATCTGAAACGCCGAGGACGTGGGATTCAGCCACTTTGCAAGCTACTGAGTTTGCTTGCCAATTTTTTCCTGCCCTGTCAGAACGTCTGAACCGCATCATAAAAATCCAGGGGGCGCTGCCCCCCGCCTGCGGCTCCCCCCGGGATATTTCGGTCAGCGTGAAAGCGGACTGATCCGGGGGGTGTGGGTGTGCGTAAAACGTGTTGAATGGAGATGTCTTTGCCTGATGCGCCCGTGATTTTGTGGTTTCGCCGTGACCTGCGTCTGGCGGATCACCCGATGCTGTCCGAGGCGGTGGAATTGGGCCTTCCGGTGGTGCCGGTGTTCGTGCTGGACCCCGAGACGGAAGCGTTGGGGGCGGCGGCGAAGTTCAGGCTTGGGCTGGCAGTGGCGGAGTTTGCGGGGGCGCTGGAGCGGATCGGGCTGCGGCTGATCCTGCGGCGCGGGGCGGCGTTGCCGGTGCTGGCGGGGCTGGCGGCCGAGGTGGGGGCCGGGGCGGTGCTGTGGTCGCGGCTTTACGATCCGGCGGCGCGGGACCGGGACGCGGCGGTGAAGGCCGGGCTGCGCGCGCAGGGGCTGCGGGCCGACAGCTTGCCGGGTCATTTGCTGCATGAACCCTGGGCGGTAGAAACCGGGACCGGGGGGTTCTATCGTGTCTACACGCCCTATTGGAAAGCGGTCCGCGACCGCGAGGTGGGTGCGGTGCTGCCGGTGCCCGCCGGCCTGCGGGGGCCCGCGGACTGGCCCGCCAGCGACCGGCTGCAGGACTGGCGGCTGGGGGCCGCGATGGAGCGGGGGGCGGGAATCGTCGGCCCGCATCAGCGGGTGGGCGAGGCGGCGGCGCAGGCACGGCTGGCCGGATTTCTGGACCGCAAGGTGGACGGCTACAAGGTGCAGCGGGATTTTCCGGGCCTTGACGTCACCTCCGGCCTGTCCGAGAACCTGACCTATGGCGAGATCGGGCCGCGGCAGGTCTGGCATGCCGGGTGGCGCGCGATGCAGGAGGGGCGGGCTGGGGCCGAGCATTTTGTCAAGGAACTGGTCTGGCGCGAGTTTGCCTATCACCTGATCTATCACACCCCCGAGATCATCAGCCGCAACTGGCGACCGGAGTGGGACAGTTTTGGCTGGCGCGGCGACACTGCGGAGGCCGAGGCCTGGCGGCGCGGGATGACGGGCGAGCCATTGGTCGACGCAGCGATGCGGCAGATGTTCGTGACCGGCACGATGCACAACCGGGCGCGGATGATTGCCGCCTCGTATCTGACCAAGCATCTGCTGACGGACTGGCGGGTGGGGCTTGACTGGTTTGCGGAGTGTCTGACCGACTGGGACCCGGCGTCGAACGCCCTTGGATGGCAGTGGGTGGCCGGATCGGGGCCGGATGCCGCGCCCTATTTCCGGGTGTTCAACCCCGCGACGCAGGGCGAGAAGTTCGATGCGGACCAAGCCTATCGTCGCCGCTACATCGCCGAGGGGCAGCGCCAGCCGGGGCCGGAGGCGCTGCAGTTCTTTGACGCCGCGCCGCGGGCCTGGGGTCTGCGGCCGGATCAGGCCTATCCGGCGCCGCTGGTCGATCTGGCCGCGGGCCGGGACCGGGCGCTGGCGGCCTATGCGCAACGAAACGCTTGAGAGGCCAGGGTCAATCTGTGATCCTTCTGGCAAAACACGACCGAACCCCGGAGGGGACATGACGTTACTGACGACGACCAAGGGCCAGCACGGCCTGCCACGCTATTTCACCCCCGTGTTCGATGTGGTGGCAAAGCACCTGATCAACGGCCGGCTGGATTTCATCCTGCCCGACGGGCGGAGCTTTCGGGCTCAGGGGCCGGGGCCGGGGCCTGCTGTCGCCATCACCATTCACAACGCCGACCTGTTCGCCCGGATGATCCGCGAGGGCGATCTGGGGTTTTCCGAGGCCTATGTGGACGGCTGGTGGACCACGACCGATCTGCAGGGCTTCATGGACCTGATCCATCTTGACAATGACGGGGTCTATGACGGCTTTCCGGGCATGGCGCTGGTGCGGGCCTACGAGCGGCTGCGGTTCTGGCTCAACTCCAACTCGAAACGGCAGGCGAAAAAGAACATCGCGGCGCATTACGATCTGGGCAACGACTTCTACAAGCTGTGGCTTGACGAGACGATGACCTATTCCTCGGCGTTGTTTCAGACAGGACAGGAAAGCCTGGAGCGGGCGCAGGTGCAGAAATACGCAGCGATGCTCGATCAGATGGGCGCCAAGGCCGGCGAGCATGTGCTGGAAATCGGCTGCGGCTGGGGCGGGTTTGCCGAATACGCGGCGGCCGAACGCGGATTGCGGGTGACCGGACTGACGATATCGAAGGCGCAACACGACTATGCGGTTGACCGGATCGCCCGCGCGGGCCTGTCGGACCTGGTCGAGATCAAGCTGCAGGATTACCGCGACGAAACCGGCGTCTATGACGGGGTTGCCAGCATCGAGATGTTCGAGGCGGTTGGCGAGAAATACTGGCCCACCTATTTCGACGTGCTGAAGGCGCGGCTGCGCCCCGGGCGCAATGCGACGCTGCAGATCATCACCGTGCAGGACAAACGGTTTGAGACCTACAAGAAGGGCGTCGATTTCATTCAGAAATACATCTTCCCCGGCGGCATGCTGCCGTCGCCCACGGCGCTGCGGGCCGAGGTGGAGCGGGCGGGGCTGCGGGTGCTTGGGTCTTCGGAATTCGGGCTTAGCTACAGCCAGACACTGCGCCGGTGGCACGACACCTTCAACGGGCGCTGGTCCGAGGTGCAGCGTCTGGGCTTTGACGAGCGGTTTCGGCGGATGTGGAACTTTTACCTGACCTCTTGCGCCGGGGCCTTCGAGGGCGGAAACTGCGATGTGACGCAGATCACGGTGACGCGTCCGATCTGAGACCCGCCCAACCGAGGTGCCCGCATGCCGACTGCCGCCAAGCTTGTTGCCGCCGTGGTTTTTGCCATCGTCGCCGCATTGGCCGCCCATCTTTATATCCCGGCCCTGCCCGAGGGGACGCAGATCGGCCGGTTTCGCGAAATCGCGGCGGCGATGGGGGTGATCTGCGGCTGGCGCACCATGGGGCGGCTGGTGGGGCGCGGCTACGGCGAGGCACTGAGTTCGGGGGTGCGCACTTCGGCCACCCTCACCTTCTGGCTGGTGCTCGGGTTCTCGATCAATGAGATGGTCTACCGCGCGACCAAGTTGCGCTATGGCGGATCGCCGATGGAGGCCGTGCTGGCGGTGTTCGAACTGATGCTGTATTACGCGCGGCTGATGCTGACGCCAGAGGTGCTGGGAACCCTGCTGGTGGGTGGGCTGATCGGGGGGCTTCTGGCCGAATGGTCAAGCCGCCGCTGGCACTAGGCAACAGCAGGCAGGACCAAGGGGCAGATGATGGACGTCTTCTTTTACGGCACGCTGTGCCATGCGCCCCTGCGGTCCGTCGTGCTTGGGCACGAGGTTGGGGCCGAGCCTGCAACGCTTGCCGATCACGCGGTCTGCCGGGCCAGGGGCGGGGCTTTTCCGCTGATCGTGCCGCAGACGGGCGCCGCAGCCGCAGGCGTGCTGGTGCGCGGTCTGACACCCGACGATGTGGCGCGGCTCGACTTCTACGAGGCGGGCTTCGCGTTTCAAACCCGCGATCTGCCGGTGCAGGCCAACGGCGAGGTGACGGCCCGGGTCTACATCGCCGATACCGGCCGATGGCAGACCGCCGGGGTCTGGTCGCTGGCCGACTGGCAGGCAGCCCATGGGCAGACCGTGGTCGCCACCGCGGCTGACGTGATGGCGCTTTATGGCACGCGGCCCCCGGAAACCGTGCTGTCGCGCTACGGATCAATGCTGGTGCGCGGGGCTTCGCGGGTGCGCGCGGCGCAGGCGGCCCCCATCACCCGCCGGTTTGCGGCGGCGGCGGGCGATGTCAACATCGCAGCCCGGCGCCACCCCTATGCCGATTTCTTTGCCGTCGAGGAATACGATCTTCGCCACCGCCGCTTCGATGGCACTCTCGGCGCGCAGATCACCCGGGCGGCCTTCGTGATGGGCGATGCGGTGACGGTGCTGCCCTACGACCCGGTCCGCGACCGGGTGCTGCTGATCGAACAGTTCCGGGCCGGCCCCCTGGCGCGCGGCGACGCGCAGCCCTGGCTGCTCGAGGCGATCGCGGGCCGTGTCGATCCGGGCGAGACGCCCGAAGATGCCGCCCGGCGCGAGGCCGAGGAAGAGGCCGGGTTAACCCTGGGCGCGCTGGTCCCGGTGGCGGGCTACTACCCCAGTCCGGGGGCGGTGTCCGAATATCTCTACTCTTACATCGCGCTGACCGACCTGCCCGACGGCACGGCGGGCGTGTTCGGTCTGGCCGGCGAGGCCGAAGACATCCGCGGCCATCTCCTCACCTTCGACGCCGCGATGGGTCTGGTGACCAGCGGCGAGATCAACAATGCCCCGCTGCTCCTGTCGCTCCTCTGGCTTCAAAACGACCGCCCAAGGCTGCGCCGCCACGATCCGGCCACCCCCCCCACCTGACGGCCCCCATCCTCTCTGCCCAAATATCCCGGGGGGCGCGGGGGGCAGCGCCCCCCGGATTTTCGCAGAAAATTTGCCCTGTTCGTGAAATTCCGCAAGAAATTCGCCGCTAAAGTGCCAGTTTGATCCAGGCCGCGTTCCTGCGCGACGACCGCACGCAGGCATCGACAAAGGCCACGCCGTCCAACCCCTCTTTCAGCCCCGGAAAGATCACCGCCGGGTCCAGTTCGCTGCCGTCGCGCCGGGCGATGATCGCGCGGGCGGCTTCGGCATAGATGTTGGCGAAGCCTTCCAGATAGCCTTCGGGATGGCCGGGCGGAATCCGGGTCACGCGGCCCGCCTCCGGCCCAGACCCCGCCCCGCCCCGGGTGATGCGATAGCGCGCGCCGCCAAACGGGGTGACCCACAGATAGTTCGGGTCCTCCTGCGCCCACTCGATTCCGGCCTTGGTGCCGTAGATCCGCAGCTTCAGCGCATTCTCGCAGCCCGAAGCGACCTGTGAACACCACAGCATCCCCCGCGCGCCCGAGGTGTAGCGCAGCAGCACATGGGCGTTGTCATCGACGCGGCGGCCCGGCACAAAGGCCTGCAGGTCGGCGGCGAGGCTGTCGAGCGTCAGGCCGCTGACGAAATTCGCGAGGTTGAAGGCATGCGTGCCGATGTCGCCGGTTGACCCCCCCGCACCCGACCGCGCCGGGTCGGTGCGCCAGTCGGCCTGCTTGCTGCCCTCCACGTCATGGGCCAGCCAGTCCTGCGCATACTCGACCTGCACCAGCCGGATCTCGCCAAGGTCACCGGCGGCGACCATGGCCTTGGCCTGGCGGATCATCGGATAGCCGGTGTAATTGTGGGTCAGCGCAAACACCACGCCCGATGCCTGTGCAGCCTTTGCCAGTTTCTTGGCTTCGGGCAGGGTGGCGGTCAGCGGCTTGTCGCAGATCACATGGATGCCGCGCTTGAGGAATTCCAGCGCGACGGGGGCATGCATGTGGTTGGGGGTGACGATGGCCACCGCCTCGATCCCGTCCTTGCGGCGCGCCTCCCTGGCGGCCATCTCGGCAAAACTGCCATAACTGCGCCCCACGCCCAGATCGGCGGCAGAGGCGGCCGAGCGTTCGGGGTCGGATGAAAACGCCCCCGCCACCAGATCATACTGGTCATCGATGCGGGCGGCGATACGGTGAACGGCACCGATGAAGGCGCCCCGACCGCCACCGACCATGCCAAGGCGAATGCGGGGGGGGCGGGCGACGTGGGCGGCGGTGATGGCCATGGAATGCTCCTCTTGTGCCGGGCGTCGGCTGCCCTTGGGTGTGCCCCGGCAGCGCCACCGGGGTCAAACGGGATTTGCGGCGGCGCGCCGGGGGTCGGGATCAATCGCCGTCGGAACGTCCAGAAATTGCCCCGGTCTGGTCGCGCGGCGTTCGATGGCGGCCATCAGCGCCTCGGCCAGAAACTTGCCCGCAACGCGCACATCTTCGTGCACCACGATGATTTCGCGCCGGAACTGGTGCAAGAACCGGATGGCCTCTTTCGACACCAGATCGAAATCCTGACCGATCCGAAAGCCGGCCCGTTCGGCCCCCGCCACCGCCGCCATCGCCGCCGTCGTCGAGCCTACCAGCACGCCATCGGGTGCCGGATCCTGACAGAACCGCTGATACACCGCCTCTTCGATCCGGGGTGCCACGGAATCGCTGGTGACCCCTATGGCAATCTCGAACCGGGCGCCCCGGCGGGCCGCCTCTTCGGAAAAGCCGGTGATCATATGACCGGCATAGCTGTGGGCGCGCGGCGGGGCGACCAGAAACAGCCGTTTGCGGTTGCAGGCCACCAGTGCGCTGACCCCAAGTGCGGCATAAGCCTCGTTGTCGAAATCGAAATACGGATGGTCCAGCCCCATCGCCGTGCGGCCATGCGCGGCGAATGGAAACGACCGGTCCAGCATATAGCGCACCCGGGCGTCGTCGGGCATCGTCTGGTTAAGCACGATACCGTCCGCCGAGCCGGTTTCCACGATGTAACGGATCGGCACCATCGGGTCTTCGTCGGGAAAATACGGCATGACCACAAGGTGATAGGCGGTTCCACGCAAAGCAGCGGCAATCGAATAGATCATCTGCGAGGTGTGGTTCATCACATCCGCCTCGGTCGACAGCACCAGCGCGATGACATTGGTCTTGCCGGTGCGCAGACGAACCCCGGCGCGGTTGGGCCGGTAGCCCAGCCGTTCGGCCGCCTCGCGCACCCGGCGCTTGGTTTCCTCGCCGATGTCGGGCGCATCCTTCAGCGCGCGGCTGACCGTGGCAACTGCCAGGCCAGTCGCAACCGCGATGGTCTTGAGCGTCGGACGCTCCGAATCGGGCAGGTTCACGGGCAGGTCAGTCATCGCGCACCCATCGGCTCGGGTCCGCTGCAAGCCGATTCGGACTTACCCTGCTGCAAGCGCGCAAGATCGTCGTCGGGCCGGCCAATTCCGGGCGCCGCACCGTTGGCCTGCACATAAATGCGGCGGTCCGCAGATTTGCCATCCCACAGGCCGACCGCTGAAAAATTCCAGCACCCGCCAAGGGTTGCAAGCCAGGCGACAGGCTGCGGACGTGGGTCACTGGCATTGCGGTCCCATGAGATATGTCCGGGTCTGCGGGGGAAATGATCGGCCCATCAAGGCCCTGAAGTTCCGCGTGATCAAGCGAAAAGATTGCTTGAACGAAAAATCTATAACGTTATAGGATCAGCTATAACGATTTAGAAACGACCAAAACCGGGAGGAACTAGATGAAGAACTTCAAACTGGCTGCGGGGCTTCTGGCCTCGGTGGCGCTGCCGACGGCTGCGTTGTCGACTGATCTGGAAGTCACCCACTGGTGGACCAGCGGCGGCGAAGCGGCGGCGGTGGCCGAGCTGGCCAAGGCGTTTGACGCCAGCGGCGACAAGTGGATCGACGGCGCCATCGCCGGCGGCGGCGGCACGGCCCGCCCGATCATGATCAGCCGGATCACCGGAGGCGACCCGATGGGCGCCACCCAGTTCAACCACGGCCAGCAGGCGCTGGAACTGGTCGAGGCGGGCCTGATGCTGGACCTGACGGACGTGGCCGAAGCCAACAACTGGAAAGAGGTCATCTTTCCGCAGTCGCTGCTCGACAGCTGCACCGTCGACGGCAAGATCTATTGCGCCCCGGTCAACATCCATTCGCCCGAGTGGCTGTGGCTGTCGAACAAGGCCTACGCCGACGCGGGCATCCCTGTGCCGACCAACTGGGACGAGTTCGTGGCCAGCGCGCCGCAGCTTGAGGCCGCCGGCAAGATTCCGCTGGCCCTGGGCAACCAGCCCTGGCAGTCGAATCTGGCTTTTGGCGCACTCGCGATCGCCGTTGCCGGTCTGGACATCTGGAAACAGGTGAACGTCGACAAGAACATGGACGTGGCCGCCGGCCCGGAATATGCAGCCGTGTTCGAAGCTGTCGCCAAAGCCCGCTTGCTGGCGGCCAAGTCGACCGTGCAGGACTGGAACCAGGCGACCAACCTTGTGATCACCGGCGAAGCCGGCGGCCAGATCATGGGTGACTGGGCGCAGGGCGAATTCCAGGTGGCCAACCAGGTTGCCGGAACCGACTATACCTGCCTGCCGGGTCTGGGCCTGAACGCCTACCTGTCGACCGGTGGCGACGCGTTCTACTTCCCCAAGAACGACGATCCGGAAATCGAAGCCGCACAAAAGCGTATGGCCGCCCAACTGGTCAGCCCCGAAGTGCAGGTTGCGTTCAACCTGAAGAAAGGCTCGCTGCCGATCCGTGGCGACGTCGATCTGTCCGCAGCCAACGATTGCATGAAGAAGGGTCTCGAGCTGCTTGCCGCGGGCAACATCGTGCCGTCGGGTGACCAGGCATGGTCGCCGGACGTGCAAAAGCAGAACGAAGACCTGATGGTCGAATTCTGGAAGTCGGACATGGCCCCGGCCGATGCCCATGCCAAGTGGGTCGAGATCCTGAAGTCCGGTCTCTGATCGCTGCACGATTGGCGGAGCCGCCCCGAAAGGGCGGCTCTTGTCGTCTTACGGATCTCGTTGGGGAGAGGGCACCACATGGCCGCGCAAACGCGCCCGAACCGCATCCTGCGGAACTTGAATTCCAAAATCGCAGCCATTCCGATGGTTTTGACGGCGCTGGTCGTCTTTCTCGGGGGCACGCTGTGGACGGTGCTGTATTCGTTCACGGATTCCAAGCTGCTACCGCGCGAGCGCTTTGTCGGCTTTGACCAGTATGAGCGGCTTTGGACCAACAGCCGCTGGCTGATCTCGATCGAAAACCTGATGGTGTTCGGATTCTTCTCGCTGATCTTCACCCTTGTCATCGGCTTTCTGCTGGCCGTGGCGATGGACCAGAAGATCCGCTACGAGGATACGTTCCGCACGATCATGCTGTATCCCTTTGCCTTGTCGTTCGTGGTGACCGGGCTGGTCTGGCAGTGGATTTTGAACCCGCAATTCGGGGTGCAGTCGATCATCCGCGGCCTTGGCTGGACGTCGTTCACCTTCGATCCGCTGAACAATCAGGACATCGTCATCTACGGCCTGCTGATCGCCGGGCTGTGGCAGGGCACCGGATTCGTGATGTGCCTGATGCTGGCCGGTCTGCGTGGCATCGACGAGGACATCTGGAAAGCCGCCAAGGTCGACGGCATCCCGACCTGGAAAACCTATTACAAGATCATCATCCCGATGATGCGGCCGGTGTTCATCACCACGCTGGTCATCATCGCCTCGGGGATCATCCGGCTTTACGACCTTGTCGTCGCTCAAACCTCGGGCGGGCCGGGCAACGCCAGTCAGGTGCCGGCGATGTATGTCTATGACTACATGTTTCAGGCGCAGAACCTGGGTCAGGGCTTTGCCGCCTCGACCATGATGCTGCTGTCGGTGCTGGTTGTGCTGATCCCCTGGGCCTATCTGGAATTCGGGAGCAAGAAGCATGGCTGACGCGACACTTGCCGGGAACACTGCCCGGTCCGACGCCATGGCCGGCCCGCGCGGGGCAAAACCGCGCCGCATCCTGTCGGGCCGCAACATCATGATCTACGGCACGCTGATCGTGTTCAGCCTGTATTACCTGCTGCCGCTGTGGGTGATGGTGATGACCTCGCTCAAGGGCATGCCGGAGGTTCGTCTGGGCAACATCTTTGCCCCGCCGGTCGAGATCACCTTTCAGCCCTGGGTCAAGGCCTGGGCCGAGGCCTGCACCGGGCTCAACTGCGACGGGCTGTCCCGCGGGTTCTGGAATTCGGTCCGCATCCTCATTCCATCGGTGATCCTGTCGATCGCGGTGGCCTCGGTGAACGGCTATGCCCTGACGTTCTGGAAGTTCAAGGGTGCCGACACGTTCTTTACCATCCTGATCTTCGGCGCCTTCATTCCCTATCAGATCATGCTGTATCCGATCGTGATCCTGCTGCGCGAGATGGGGCTTTACGGCACGCTCTGGGGTCTGGTGCTGGTGCACACCGTGTTTGGCATGCCGATCCTGACGCTGCTGTTCCGCAACTATTTCTCGACCATTCCCGAGGAGTTGTTCAAGGCGGCGCGGGTCGACGGTGCGGGGTTCTGGTCGATCTACGCCCGCATCCTGATGCCGATGAGCCTGCCGATCTTCGTGGTGGCGATCATCTTGCAGGTGACGGGTATCTGGAACGACTTCCTGTTCGGCGTGGTCTACACCAAGCCCGACCTTTACCCGATGACGGTGCAGTTGAACAACATCGTCAACTCGGTGCAGGGCGTCAAGGAATACAACGTCAACATGGCGGCGACGCTGCTGACCGGCCTTGTGCCGCTGATCATCTACTTTGTCTCTGGAAAACTGTTCGTGCGTGGCATCGCGGCCGGCGCGGTGAAAGGCTAGCCATGCAGCATTCTATCTCTGTCAAGGACCTGACCCTGAAATTCGGCACCGCTGCCGTGCTGAAGAACCTGAACATCGACGTGGCCGAGGGCGAGTTCGTGGTGCTGCTGGGGCCTTCGGGGTGTGGCAAGTCCACGCTGCTGAACTGTCTGGCGGGCCTTCTGGACATCACCGACGGCCAGATCTGGATCAAGGGCAAGAACGTGACCTGGGCCGAACCCAGCGAGCGCGGCATCGGCATGGTGTTCCAGTCCTATGCGCTGTACCCGACCATGACGGTCGAGAAGAACATGGCCTTCGGCCCGCGCATCGCGGGCATGCCGAAAGCACAGGTGGCTGAACGCGTGCAGCGCGTGGCCACCATGCTGCACCTGACCGA
>Ga0105048_10008342_pt1 | contig 16583 bp, 20 predicted proteins | sample MAT05_FD_78382 | JGI IMG/M metagenome (GOLD analysis project Ga0105048, IMG submission 78382) | Freshwater microbial communities from Lake Fryxell liftoff mats and glacier meltwater in Antarctica - MAT-05 | ecosystem: Environmental > Aquatic > Freshwater > Ice > Liftoff microbial mat | place...
ATGTATCCTGATCAAGGGTGGGAATTGATCAGTGTAAACTTAGGAGCTTATCCCAATGGGGAATTATTGAGCGACGAAAACCCTCCATTGCAAAGCGGCTTTGGCGAAATCCCATACCTTCTTCTTTACAACAAGAACAGGGCATCATTCGTCTTTTTGCGAATTCACTTACGGGAATCGATAGTGGATTTGAGTCTGTCGTTATCAAACTTAGTTTTTTGAATGAGTCTGAAAATTTATCAGGTTTGCTAAGGCATAACAACGGGTTGGACACGACCTTAGACCAATTCACCGAGGTCAGTTCTGTTACCACTACGGTGCGACATCCTAACAATCCATCACGTTGGTTTTATGCCGATTTTCAGGTGGGTTATGATCCCTGCACTTGTTTATATGACAGCCGACTACAATTGATTTTCGAACCGATCACCTCTACCCAAATTGAAATCACCAACAGTGATTTTCCCGATCTGAATATTGACCTTATAAACAGCAGCGGGTTGAATCAGGCTTCTGCAATCATTCCGATAGCACCGCGTATGATCACCTTTCATACCATGGCGGAGAACATTGAATAATCCAGAGTCATTTTAGAAAAGTATTTACAACGGATGACCGATCAAGGTTTTGATGCTACATGGCTGGATTTTCTGTACTCAACACATGCGCTGGTCGAGGTATTGGTACATGCCAATACCAACGTAATAAGCAGCACTGCAAGCCGCCAAGAAAAAGAATACGGAATTGGAGGCGCGGATGGTGGCGATGGAGCAGTGGTTGTCGCAACAGAACGATCAACCAACAGGTAAAGAATAAAAAAATGAAGGCCTGTTTACACCAGAAAGCTACACCGAAAGGATGTATATTTCCATGATCGGAAAACAAAAAACAACCCCATGAAAAAACTGATGTTCTTTCTAATGGCCTTGGGCATGACGATGTCGTGCAACCGATGCAAAGAAGAGTGTGATGACAGCAGTAATCCGGAGTGTGAGAATTATGTGATTCCACCCGACCCTTGTGCCGACACACATCAGGTAAGCGCAACTTTCACCATATCTCAGTATGCTGGCCCGGGTAATGACAATTTCTATGTCGAGACTTTGTATCATGTGCAAGCTAATAGCTTAATCAAGTTACAAGCGGACGAAGAGGATGCCTCCTACAAGTGGATCATAGGCGCTGATACTATTTATACGCAAGAGTATTCTTTTCAATTCTCGACTGATTTCTATGACCAAATTATTCTTTGAAATTGATTGTGTACAAGCAGCCCGATGCCATCTGCTGGCCAGATGACAATGGCAGAGACACGCTTACACGGTATGTGCATGTCCAACCTGCTTGCACAGTATCCTTCATAGGATTATATTATGGAGCCTGGGAAGACGCTCCGCAAGATTCTTTTTACATCAGTTTCAGAGCAACTGATTGGGATCAATGGCCGGGGGTGGATTGCAACGCCTTGATCGGAAGAGGACTGAATGGCGACTTCAACGATTCGTGCCAGGTACAGATTTATGGAAAAACGGATAATTACCTCCGCATCACAGGCGGATACTGTGCTTATCAAACGTTGGGCGATCCATACGGCAGGTTTTATATCTATCCAGAGGAAAATAGAATTTATGCAGATTATTATTTCTTTATTGAGGTTGATGATTTTCCCGAGCAACAATTCAAAAAATTCAACGGAAGAAAAATTTATTAAAAAATGAACGACATGAAAATAAATATCATAACAACATTCATCCTTGCTCTGAGCTATCCCTCTATAGCTCAAATAGAAGATGTATGCATTCCTTCTGGTGTATCTACCAATCCGGCAGCACCCGTCAATCCTGATTACTTGCCTGACCCGGCTTTCGAAAACCACTTTGAGTGGTTTGGAAGCGAAAACGGTTCTCTCTATGTGTATGACCTATTTGAAATGAGCCAATATGCCAATATAGAAGCGATGCAGCATCCATATAGTCTCCAGAATCAGTGATATCAGCACCTTACACTAGATGTTGATTTGCCAGACTTAGACATGTATACTGAAGATGGCTGGGAACTCTTATCGGTAAACCTGGGTAAATATCCCGATGGCACTTTGTATTCGGAACACGATCCACCTTCGATTAGCTGCAATAGTCGTGTTCCTTAATTTGCTGCTCTACAATAAGTATCGGGGCATCATCCGATTATTTAGTAATTATTTCACTGAGGAGACATACAAAACTGCTCAGATTACTTTGTCATATCCAATGCCCGTTCAAGGTGAACAAATTACTTCTGGCCTGCTGCGCTTGTATTCTGGTGTTGACGTGCCATTGAGCCAAACAACTGATGTAACAAAAGTTACTAGCATTGTCAAATTTCCCAACGTAGATACCCACTGGTTTTATAGTGATTTTCAGGTTGCCTTTGACCCCTGCACGTGTCATTATCCCACCTATCTGAATTTTAATATTACCATGGTAGATGCAGCCCAACTTGAAATGGCATCTAGAACCATTACAGCAAATATCGAACTTGTTAACAACAATGGGGATGTGCATGTGGATGCCAATTTTCTTCCCGGAATAAATTACGATGGCGAAACTGAAAACAGGGGCATGGCTATCTATTACACCATACAGCAAATGGCGGATGACTATAACAACGATTTGATGGCTACTATTCAGAAAAATATGTTGATCAATCAGCAAAATGCGGAAATCAAGAAAAAACTAGCCATCGTAAGTGTTGCAAAACTCGTTCTTACCACGGGATTGAATTACTTTTCTGCTGGTGCCGCCAGCGTGGCAGCAACCGCAGCAACTGATGCTGCACGGCAGGCGCCAAAAATTAAGGACAGTTACGCAAGCAATTTCTCAACTGTTTCAGAAGAAGACCTGACTGCATCCATAGGAGATTTCTATATGGACGTATATAACAACTTTGAAGATATCGCTCCTGAACTAGTGGAGAGTGTTCAATCCGACGGAACCAAATACTTAAAAACGTCCAAATTGTTGAAGAAAAGCTCAGAATATTTGGGTAAAGGTTTTGATTGGCTAACAAACTCAACTAAGAAAGGACTTCAAACACCCCTAATCAATTCACCGATGCCAACGGGCACTATTTGGCAGGCTAGTTTTGATGGAAAAATAACAGCTTTTTCGCAAGAGCTTGGACCGCAATTATTCAATCCGGGATCTTTTCCTCAAGCAGCCAATAATACCAATACTGGAGATGGCACCATGGGTGGTTTATCGGTGACTGCGCATAGCTATCCCTATTACAGTAATGATCTTGGCTTATTCGCTTTATTAGAAACTTCGAAATTTTTTGCAATTGACTCGCACGAAACAAGTGAAAATCTCTCTTATAACCTATGTTCGAATATAGAACTTGGGGGATTGGTTACCGGAATTATACGATACAGTAAGGCGTGTTGAACATGAAGTCGCAAAAACTACTAAAATGCAATTGCAACTTAGCGAACTCCTGAAATATATTATCAATCCCGCGGCTCATGTTGATTTGGATAGCACACAAATAAAAACCTCAATCGTTCTGAGAAGTAAAAAAAAACATCTCCATTCTATTCCCAAATGATTCTAAGCCTATTACCACAAACACCAATTCTCCACATTTTGGAAAAACTAGAAATTATTAAGAAGAAACTCATCAAGAATTGATTAACTTGAAAAATCTTGTTCAAATCGAAGACATTAAGGGTACAACCGCCACCTCTCCTACTATACAGGTTGATGCTGTTTATTCAACTCCATTTGTGACCCCAAACGTGCTCAATGATTTGGTGTTGCAATTTGAGCACAATAGGGTAGAAAAATTTAGAGAGTTTCCGGCCGAGCCTTATTATTTTGGAGAAGTAAGTGACGCGTATTGTCCCACTAAAGTTTATCATACCGGATGGAATAGTATAAATTTCTATGATTTCGGTAATGGTTAACAACATGACTTTGCTTTTAACGCTATTCTTTTCAATCAGGACAACGATTTTAATATTAAATGGGCAAAATTCTTTGATGAATACTTCTTTGAACTAAAAATACTGGTGGAATACTATTTTTTGCAACTAGGACACCAAGGAAAAGACAATTCAACAACACAAGTTTATACCTACTTGTTAGGACCTGAAGAGTACTTGAGTTCTAAGTGGATTGAAACGGTGCCATTTGATTTAGTTCATCACCCGTTAGCTGGATCTGATAATTTTGAAATAGAGTCAGAGATTGGCTTGACTGATATATATTTTGATTTAACCTTATTAACTAATATCCCATTCTAAGCACTGGTTATGATGTTAGAGCTCGCGATGAGATCCTAATCAATGGCAATCTATCCGTTGACCCAAATTTATTTCCTGTTTCGCGTGTTGACATTGTGGCTGGAGATGAAATAGTGGTATCAGGTGAAAGTCACATTCAAAGAGATTTACTCTCAAACTTGCAACATTTTGGATATCTTCCCCCGACGCCAAGCGTAACTTAAGAATTTGTCGCCTCCTTTTGTAATGGAATCACAACACCGCCATATTTAGCAAATTAGCCATCGAGGTCAATAACTCAAGAAACTAAACCACAACCATTAGACTCAAATCAGACCTAATTAAAACCACCTATTTTGCTAAGTCCAAATCCCGCATCTAACCATTTTGTAATCTCAGCAATTAATTTCGAACAACCTATTACATTTTTGATTTACAATTCGGTAGGCACTTAGGTAGATTCGTTTACAACGAATATAACATCTTGAGAACAAATGAATAAACAGCTCTTCAATACTTCAGAGTTAGCGAATGGAGTATACTTAATAGTTGCTAGCTCAAATGAGAAGAGGATCACTGAGCAATTAATTGTCCTTACATGACGATGAATACCTTTGACCAATTGACATAACACTAAATGCCATTAGAATTAAACATGGTGACATTCTAGATTTGCTACTTACTCCCATTAATTGTCTCACAAATCTTAGTTTGTAATTCGACAGTGAGTCTGTTGTGCAATTTCTAAATGAATTATGTAAAATAAAAAAGTGTTGACTTCGCAGAAAACCCATTCGCAAAATCCCTATTTTCTAATCACCTCATCTTTCAAAATCGCCTCATTCTTATTGGCCAATTGACCACATGCTGCATCGATGTCCTTACCGCGTGACCGGCGAACATTAACGATGATGTTGCGCGACTCCAAAAAAGCAGCAAATGCATCCACGCGCTCCGAATCGGCTTGTTGGAATTCTCCATCTTCGATTGGATTGTATTCGATGATATTAATTTTTACCGGAACACAACGAGCAAAATTTGCAAGTTCATGTGCGTCTTTGATTGTATCGTTAAAGTCTTTGAAGATGATGTATTCGAAGGTGACTCTTGTTCCCGTCTTGTCATAGAAGTACTTCAGCGCTTCTGAGAGCGTTTCCAAATTATTGCTCTCGTTGATGTCCATTATCTTATTTCGCTTTTCGTCATCTGCTGCATGCAACGAAAGGGCGAGATTAAACTTAACCTGATCATCACCAAGCTTCTTAATCATCTTGGAAACTCCTGCCGTGCTAATTGTGATACGATTTGGAGACATTCCCAATCCATCGGGCGAGGTAATCTTTTCCACCGAGGTAAGAACATTTTTATAATTGAGCAATGGTTCACCCATACCCATATAAACAATATTTGTCAGCGGGATTTTATATCGATTTTCAGCTTGATTTTTTAGATATACAACTTGATCATAAATATCGCCGGCTGTGAGATTGCGCAACATTTTAAGCCTTCCTGTAGCACAAAACTTACATGATAGACTGCAACCAACTTGTGATGAGATACAGGCCGTCATTCTATTTGCAGTTGGAATTAATACTCCCTCTACTATTTTTCCCGGATCAATTTCAAAGGCACATTTAATTGTTCTGTCTTCACTTATCTGCTCATCTACCAATCGAATCTTGTTCAGCGTAAAATTGTCATTTAACAATTCTTGAGTAGATTTTGAAAGATTGGACATCTCAGTAAAACTCCCTGAGGATTTCTTCCACAGCCACTCCATTACCTGTTTGGCCCGAAATTTCTTTTCAGCATTCGCTTCAAAGAAATCCGCCAATTCATTGGTGCTTAATGATCTGATATCCTTTTTCTGTTCTGACATAATTAATAGAGCGCAAAGATAGCAATGCCCTGCGACTCGCATCCCATAGATTTTAATGACTTAAATCTAATAATACAGCCTAATAAAGAAAAAGTCAAAAAAAAACCGCCAGCAACGCTTTGCCAACGGTTTTCCTTTTAAACCTGTTTGATATATTGATAACTACTTGCCTAGTTCTGAGTTTTAAATACAAATCTGTATTTAAAGATTTCGCCTATTATAATTCCTTCCTTGTCAACTTTCATTTTATTGACTTGACGCTCTACAAATTTTGCGATCAATGGATTTTTTGTTTGAATAAGAACTACCTGCACATTTCCCTCCGGCATCACACGTAACATTACACTTGCTTCGCCTTCTACCGCATTTGATTTAACGGTTGGATTGAAAATGTGTTTACTCACTTGATTGTCGAGAGCTTGTTTTACAACAGCCTCTGTTTGTGCTTTTCTTTTGCGTTTTGTCAAATCACTTTCCGATGCATTTACACTTTGAATTGACACTAGTGATAAGAATAAAATGATAATGGCTTTCATGGTATTGGTTTTTTTGAAATTCTTAATTCGTGTTGGTTAAGCATAAAGCGTTATGCGGTTTTAAAAAGTTACAAAAAATGATTATTTTATTCCTAATCATTGATGTCTTTTTTTTGAAACCCTTTGTTTATAACTCTTTCAGAGACCCCAAAAAAAATTAATTATAGTAAGACAAATGATAATTCAATTCGAGTTTCTCTCATATTTATTAATTGAAAACAAAAGATTACAAATGTTTGATCTAATATTGTATCAGATTCTATTTTGGTCCATATTCAATTTAACTTAAGTAATGAGCCCTCAGAAACGGCACTGCAGAGGACCACAAAATATTTTTTGATATCCTCATACTCTACTAAGCCTGCTTTTTAAAGACAAAACGATATTTGTTGACCTTACCTGATTGATTATTCGTCTTCTCTAATTGAATTTTAGCAAGCTTCTTTATGACATAGTCCGCAAGTTTGGGACTTGTTGCATTTATTTGGAGAATTTCGGCTTTTCCTTGACTGTCTATTCTAAAGCTAACTTCAACAACTCCTTCCATATTTGGTTGTTGAGAAAAATCTGAAGGTGTCTGAACAGTTTTTGGTTCTTGGATCGAATAATAGGCAAAGCCAAAGAAATTTGTAGTTGAAGCCATTATGGCTAGCAACATTTTAAATGAAGAAATGCCCAATGTGATTCGACTCAATCTGTAGTTATTTTTTGGAACAGACGATTTTGAGCGATGTGAAGTTACACCTATAATAAAAAAAGCGGAATAATGAATTTCTTCAAACGCTCTAATGAATGATAAACGGAATACAAATTGCTCAAACACCCTTTAACGTTCTGATTTTCATTACTTTGAAAATAAAATGCAGCAAAATGTAACTTACAAAGAAATATGAGCGTCACATGATTGTAATTAAAAAAACGTAACCAAATATTAAAACATAACGCCATGAAATCAATCGCACTCACACTTTTAATTGTGGCCTTCGCATTAGGACTGATAGCACAATCAGAAAAGCCTAAAAGTGACACTACTAAAGTGTCTTTAGGAGATACTCAAATTCTTATTGTAGATGATAAACCTGACACTGATTCTCTCGATGTGGATTGGGATAATAGCGATTTAAGCGATAGCGATAAAAAGTATGAACTGACACACTGGGGAGGTATTGATATCGGCGTTAATGTTCTTTTGACCAAGAGTGGAAGCTCCGATCTAGATTCTGCAGATCAGTGGCTTCAACTTGACTATGCGCGCTCACTAAGCTTCAGATTTAATCTCTTCGAAGAAAAAATAAGAATCTATAAAGACTACGTAGGACTTATCGTAGGTGCGGGACTTACCTACAACAGTTATGGACTTAAGAAAAATGTTTCTTTGGAAACCAACGATAGCCTAGGAACATACGCAGTTGTGGTGCCTGATTCTGTTGCTGATTATAGCAAAAACAAACTTCGCGCCTCCTATATCAACATACCATTGATGCTTGAGTTTAATACAAGCGCCGACAATGATAAGAGTTTTCATATAGCCGCAGGTGTAATTGGTGGCTGGAAAATGGGAAGTATCGCAAAACAAAAATGGGAAGATGGTGACGACAAAAACAGCATAAGAAGAAAAGCTGACTATAATATGACACCATTCACCCTTGACTTAACTGCTAGAGTAGGATATAAAAACTTCACAGCATTTGCCACTTACGGAGTAACTCCCTTGTTCAAAAAAGATCAAGGACCAGAAGTTTATCCGCTCACAGTCGGAATACAATTTATTCCATTCTGAAATTAATTCTCCCAAGATATTTCTAAATGAATATTTCGGGAAAACTATCAAAGACACGAAGGCCGACCCAATGGGACGGCCTTTTGTTTTGAGAAAAAATATTCCCGAATAATCATTCGGTATTCTTGGAGATTAGTTTTCAATAAATCAAACAGAAATTATTTGTTCGGTGTGTAACAATTTTTCTCCTCGGTACTTCAAAAATATCTGAGCAACCGTTGCCACATCTTTTTTGCAATACCGCTCAATGCGATCCAAATCATTTTCATCGTAGTATACCGCTCTGACTTGACTTCCATCAATGTCATCTTTTGGTGTTGGAATACCAAAAATTTTTGCTAGCAGTTTAAGTGCAGTGTAGTGTTTATAATCTCCGAACTTCCACAACTCCATTGTATCCAAATGCGCTATCTCCCAAGGTTTTTTTCCAGCCATATCTAATAAAGCAGGAATTGAAATACCTTGAACCACCATTCTTCGGCACAAATATGGAAAATCGAATTCCTTGCCATTGTGAGCGCACAATAAGTTGAATGGATTTCCTTGGCGTTGATTTAAAAGTTGAGCGAACTCAAGTAAGACCTCCTTTTCGTCATGTCCAAAAAAAGATGTAACTCGAAAAATTCGTTCGCCACCGCGTTGTGCAAAATAACCCGCGCTTATACAAATAATTTTCCCGAATTCTGCATAGATCCCGGCTTGATGGTATGACTCTTCAAGGGAGAGCTCTTGACGTTCTCGAATAAATCTAGACTTTTCTGTCCACAAATATTGCATTTCTTCGTCTAATAAAGCAATTGAGGACTGTTCGGGCACAGTCTCAATGTCGAGAAAAAGGACTTCCTCCAAATTAATTTGATTCAGCATAAAAGAGTAGTTTAGTTTATTTTCAAACCAAAGTTACTCAAGAAAAACTCCCAACTGATTAATTATTGGAACAATTTTGAGCAATTGAGAATTTATACTTCCCGGAGGAAAAATATACTTTTTGTCGAGCATGTTTCCCTCCTCAAAAAAACTCACCCAATATTGATTGGTCAAAACAATGGACTCTGGCAACATCAATTCGAACTTCTTAAAACTTCGCGCTTCCATATTGCCGAGAAAATATCTCAGCGTCGATGTTTTCTTTTCCTCACCATCTACCACACCCTCTCCGCGCGCGTTTATAAGCACATTTTCGACTGTAGATTTTTTGAGATTGATAAAATAAATGTTCCAAATTACATCACCGTTCTCAACAACTTCACTTGGTATTGCAGCAATGGCGATATCACTTACGACTTTTATTTCTATATCCTTATTCATTGTTCTTAATCTAAAAATTCATTGTTCCATTGATTTCGCCATATCAATGTACCAAAATAAATCCGGTGGCATATGTTCAACTCGTTCCTTATTCTGATGATGGCCCAAGCGCACGATGATCATATTTATATCCGGTAATACAACAATGTATTGTCCTCTCATTCCTCTACAGGAATAAAAATCTTGTCCTTCATGTTTGCCTAACCACCAATGTAAGCCATACCAATCACAAGGTACTCCGGTTTCATCAGGAACCATATTCGGAGTAAGGCAGGCTTTGACAAATTCAGGATTTACAATTGTATCAGCGCCATTCTTTCCATTGTTTAGATATAGGTTTCCCATTTTGGCAAAGTCACGAGCAGTTGCATAAAATCCGCTGAATGTTTTTTCCATTCCGCCTTGTTTATCTAAATTCCAATAGGCATCGTTTTCGGCGCCCACACAAGACCAAATTTTTTGAAAAAAATAATCACTTACTGTTCTGCCCGTAGAGCGCTGAATTATCATCCCAAGTAATACTGAATTTCCACCTTCATATTTCCAAAGTGAACCGGGTTCCTGTTCTACTCTAAACTTCATTGTCTCTTCAATTAGATTTTTGCCATAGTAAGCTTTTGCCATGTAACCAAAAGGGCTGTTGTAACTTTCCCCGTAAGGAATTCCGCTACTCATTTCCAATAAATGGCGAATGGTAAGCATCTTTTTTGGTTCTGATTTTAGTTCAGGAATAAAATCAGAAACCGGCTGATCCATGTTTTTGATAAAACCTTCATCAATAGCAATTCCGATTAGTATTGCCGTAAAACTCTTGGCCATTGAAAATGAATTTGCTGTTGTTTTGGCGTCAAATCCATCCCAATATTGCTCAAAAACTATAGAGTCATTTTGGATAACCAAGAATGCTGTTGTCTCCATGGAATCAATCAATGCCAAATATTTGGAGTCTAATTTTTGCTGATAGAATTTTGAATGCATTGGCCATGGCTCAGGTTTGTCAGCAGCTATTGTGCTTACTTCAAAGAACTTTTTATCATCGATATCTGGTTTGGATTTCCCAATCAAATAAGTCTTTCCAAGACCATATAGCACCTGTTGGTTACCTGAGATAATCAGCAATACGACTGCTACTGCCAACAAACTCATTAAAGAGAGAAATATGCGTTTAATCCATTTTTTCATGACCAAGTAGATTTGAAAGTGAGCCTAAAGTAGAGTAAGTATTACAAGAGACCCAACATTTTTTTAAAACCTCCGTAGAAGATCTATCATGTTTAAGCCACTATTATATCGTCAACGATTTTTATTAATCTTGCTAACAGCTACATTAGTAATTACTTCGTTATCGTGCAGCTATGCCCAATCGGCATTCGAACAAGCACAAGAGGCCTTTAAGATGAATGATTATGAACAAGCCCTCGCAAGTACCAACATTCAAATTAGTCAGTTTGCAAGTCCAGAGGCTTTGATGTTGCGTGCAGATTGTTACCACAAGCTTGGCGATTATGCCAAAGCACTAGATGACTACGACAGAGCCAAACTGGCCGGATATACGCGCGATGATCTTTATTTAAATCGAGGAATTTGTAAGATAGCAATGTCTTTGTTTGATGATGCCAAATTGGATTTGATGAACTTCTTACAAAGAAATGAAGAAGATCCAAAATCATACTATTGGATGGCAACACTTGAATACACACGTATGGAAACCAAGGCCTGCATGCGATATGTTGATCAAGCAATTTGGCTCGACAGCACTTATTCTGAAGCATATTATTTGCGCGCAGCGAACTACGCTGAGCAAAAAAAACACAATTTAGCTCTAGACGATTTTCAAGAAGCTTACAATCTCAATCCAAAACTTCACCGAGCAAAAATGAATATGGCGACCATAATGTTGGATATGGGACAGTATAGAAATGCATTAGAAATTTTATCAGAACTGAAACTCGAAGACATTGATTTTATCGCTGAAGTTCTCTACTACAGAGGTGAGGCACTTTACTACAAACATGATATGGAAGGAGCTTGTGGCGACTGGGTGGAAGCCGCGCAACTAGGAGATGTTGATGCGGAAGCAAACTATAAAAGACTTTGCATCGATCGTAATGACAGACCGCGATTCAAGCGCAGGAGCTACATCCAGTTTTAATAGAGAAAATTTCCGAATTAATCAATCATCTTGCAATCTTCCAATCGAGATCTAATTCCCAATTTGCACGAACCGTGATTGTTTGAGGATACAATAAAACCTTTTCAGGCTGTTTTTTCTCTGAAATCACTAAAGGATCAAAAATTTTATTTTCATTTTCATCTACCCAAATTTGTGCGGTGTAGTCCGCAGCAGGCAATTGGTCTATGAGTATAAAACTTGAATTAACTGAATCAGAGCGATAAATTATTTTACCATCTTTATTGGATAATACTAAATAAGAATTTTCAGGCAAATCATCGCCAGAAAAAACAAATTTGAGGCTTCCGAGTTCTTGCGTTTTATAGGTTGAAAAAGCTAGATTTAGCGTATCGTTTATTCCTCCCGAAACATTTTTAAAAGCCCCTGGCAACACAGTAAGATCGTACTCTTTCCCCGGCTTTCGGGTCGATATAATTTCGAACAATATTTCCTCTTCAGAAAAAATAATTTTTATCGGAATATCTAGTGAATCCTGTTTAATTGAAATTGCAGAGCTATCTGCCAAACTGACCCACATCGGAAAACTTAGCACCAAAGGTTCAGAAACCAGTTGCTTTTTTGCAAAGAATGCGTTGTTTCTAAAACTCTTTTTTTGAGCAGATTCAAAAAATGGAACGGTGATGGTATCACGTAATTTTTCACCAAATGAAACTGCAAACTTTTCTATCCTATTTGATGGTTTGCCTTTGAGTCTTACAAATACAGAGTCACGCTCTAAGGTTAAAGATTCACGGATTTCTTGATTGAGAGCTTTTACAGTTATTTGAGCAAAAAATGGATCCCATTTAAACGACATATAGCCTGTGGAATCAATGTTGTATTTATCTACCTGAGGATTTGTGGATCGTGGTAATGAAGCACGTAAAATAGTTTGTGAGCTGTCCAAATAAGTTGGGCTAACGGGATTGGCAATCAACGCGATTTCCTCATCATCGTCCGCTCTGAAATTGCTATTTTCATCATTTAGTCCAAATAAATAAAAACTACCACTTCTTAGATAATTGATTTTGTAAGAACCATCCGCCTTGGTTTTTGCAAAATAAATAGGTCTTGGTTTTTTGCCTGTAATAGCGGTGTCTGATTCAAATAACATAACGCGAAAACCAACTGAGGGTTTCAATGTATAAGCATCCAACATCTTCCCTGTCAAGGATAGTGAGTCGATGTCATCGCCGGTAGAAAAGACATAAACTAAATCATTGGCCTTATTTCCCTCATTGAGATCAACTACACCGTCACCAAAATTGAAGGTGTAGGTAGTGTTTGGCAGCAATTGTTCATCGAGTGTTATTACGATTGACTTCTGTTTAACTCTAATTTTTGGCTGCTTGAGTAAAGGTGGCGAAATGATAAGTTCCTGATTAATGTTGTTTAACTGAATGTATTCATCGAAATTAAAAACTATCTGATTTGCCGAAAACATCGTTGAAAGATGCGATGGATAAACGGAAAGAACCACCGGAGCCTCGGTATCTTTAATTCCACCCTTTAATGGCCGAATTTGGGCACAGGAAAACCAAAGAAATCCGATCAGCAGCAAGATTAAAAATGTGTATTTAAACTCGTTCATAGACCTCACGTATAATATTGGCTACTTTTTCGAGATTGATTAAGTCTTGCGGACCAAAATCATTTAGAACATCACTGTCCACATCCAAAACGCCGAAAACTGAGCCGTCCAAAGATCTGAGTGGCACAACAACTTCGGATTTTGATTCAGCGCTGCATGCAATATGACCGGAAAATAGCTCAACATTAGGTACAAGTATGCTGCGATTTTCTGCCCACGAGGTTCCGCAAACGCCGCATCCAAAGGCAATTCTAGTGCATGCAACCGGACCTTGAAAAGGACCAAGCACCAATTCGGCTTTGTGATTAAGGTCATGTTTTACAAAATAGCAACCGACCCAAAAAAAATTGAACGCTGATTTTAGAACCGCAACAATATTAGCAATATTTGCCACAAAATCGGGTTCACCGTCAACTAAACCCCTTATTTGGGGCAGAATTGCGTCAAATATATCTTGTCGGTTTGCGCCTTTTGGTATGTATAAATTTTCAGCCAAAACACCTTTAAATTAAGAGGGCAAAGAACGAGAATAAAAGATCCATTCAAAACAAGTGAGTCCTCATTGGAACGAACGAATGAAATATTCTTATAAACATGCTTTTTTCAAAGTCAACTTAGACGTACTTTCGCGCCCGAAAATTCAAAACAAATACCCATGTCTCAAAACATCGGAAAAGTAGTTCAAATCATAGGCCCGGTTGTGGATATTACCTTTCCAAGCGGCAGCAAATTGCCAAGCATTCTCGACGCCCTTGTTGTAAAGCGTCCTGATGGCGATCTCATCATGGAGTGCCAACAGCACATTGGCGAGGACACCGTTCGCGCTATTGCGATGGATGCCACAGAAGGACTTCAGCGAGGAGCTGAGGTAATTTCTACTGGTAAAAACATAACAATGCCAATTGGAGAACAAATCAAAGGACGACTATTCAACGTGGTGGGGACACCCATTGACGGCATCGGTCCAATGAATACCGATGATGGTTACGCTATTCATCGACAACCTCCTCGTTATGAGGATTTGACAACCTCTGCTGAGGTACTCTTTACAGGTATCAAAGTAATTGACTTGATCGAACCTTACTCAAAAGGTGGTAAAATCGGTTTGTTTGGTGGTGCGGGTGTGGGTAAAACAGTATTGATCATGGAGTTGATCAACAACATCGCTAAAGCATACGCCGGGCTTTCCGTATTTGCCGGTGTTGGTGAGAGAACGCGAGAAGGAAATGACCTTCTTCGTGAGATGATCGAATCAGGAGTAATTAAATATGGTGACGCCTTTGTTCATGCAATGGAAAAAGGTGACTGGGACGTTACTAAAGTAGATATGGCTGAGTTGGAAAAAAGCCAAGCCACATTGGTGTTCGGTCAAATGAACGAGCCACCAGGAGCGCGCGCGCGCGTTGCCTTATCAGGTCTTACCGTTGCTGAGTATTTCCGCGATGGAGATGAGCAATCAGGTGGTCGTGATATCCTTTTCTTCATCGACAATATTTTCCGTTTCACACAAGCGGGTTCAGAGGTATCAGCACTTCTAGGACGTATGCCATCAGCGGTTGGTTACCAGCCTACTCTTGCTTCTGAGATGGGTGTGATGCAAGAGCGTATTACTTCAACAAAACGGGGATCGATCACCTCTGTTCAAGCCGTCTATGTGCCTGCAGATGACTTGACCGATCCTGCTCCAGCTACTACTTTCGCTCACTTGGATGCTACTACTGTATTGAGTCGTAAAATTGCTGAGTTGGGTATTTATCCTGCAGTAGATCCATTGGATTCTACTTCAAGAATTCTTACTCCGCAGATTGTAGGTGAAGAGCACTACAAATGTGCGCAAAGAGTTAAATTGATCCTTCAGCGTTACAAAGAGCTTCAAGATATCATTGCAATTCTTGGTATGGATGAGCTTTCGGAAGAAGATAAATTGGCAGTCGCACGTGCACGCAAAGTGCAGCGTTTCTTGTCACAACCATTCCACGTTGCTGAGCAGTTCACTGGTATTCCGGGCGTATTAGTATCAATCGAAGAGACTATCAAAGGATTTAATATGATTCTTGATGGCGCTTGCGATGAATACCCTGAATCGGCATTTAACTTGAAAGGAACAATCGAGGAAGCAATTGAAGCAGGTAAGAAAATTCTTGCCGAAGCTGCTGCTAGATCATAATCTGACACCATTACCATTATGCACGTTGAAATTTTAACACCCGAAAAGGTACTGTTTGAAGGAGAAGCAACTTATGTTTTTCTTCCGGGAAGTGATGGTAGTCTTGGGATTCTTAATAATCATGCACCACTTATTTCATCTTTGAAAAAAGGATCAGTGCGTATTAAAGATAAAACCGGAAAAGAACAAAAATTCGAAGTGAAAGGTGGTACTGTTGAAGTTCTAAATAATAAAGTGACTATTTTGGCAGATTAAAAATTCCAGATCAACTATAAAATTCAAAATGCCCTGCGAAGAATTGCAAGGCATTTTTTTTATTCGGAAAATGTCTATTAGTATCAACAATATTTTTGGAACCCCAATTGGTTTGATACCGATCATTACCGTTACTTATTTTAAATTGGCCTTCTAGCACAATAGAATTTCAGTAGAGTAAATGCCATAAGAGTATCTTTTACAGGCCAATGGAGTGAAACGGTTATTGGTATATTACATAATCCGATGCGGTATTATACAAAATAGAAATTCCATTTTCGTTAGAAGTCTCAATGCACTAATATTTTGAAATACCATCATTTACGATTGTGAAATTCTCAAATAGCTCCGAGACCTCCATTCGCACAGCTCGTACTTTTTGATAAGATTTGGGGTTATAAAGCGAGTTCCATTGAGCAAACAAAAAGGGTTGTTTAATCCTGATGTTTTTCAATTTCGTAGCGTCTTCATCATTAAATGAGGATGCGAGAATAAGCCACGAATGACACGAATGACACGAATCGCGGCGGAGGCAATTGTGGTCTTCGTGGCAGCCGTGGTAGAAAAAAAGAATCCGAAATCTTTTTGTGAATGATGCGGGAATAAGCCACGAATGACACGAATGACACGAAT
>Ga0105048_10008344_pt1 | contig 16580 bp, 16 predicted proteins | sample MAT05_FD_78382 | JGI IMG/M metagenome (GOLD analysis project Ga0105048, IMG submission 78382) | Freshwater microbial communities from Lake Fryxell liftoff mats and glacier meltwater in Antarctica - MAT-05 | ecosystem: Environmental > Aquatic > Freshwater > Ice > Liftoff microbial mat | place...
AGGCGATGTGCTGGCTTTTCAGCTAGAGCCCGAGCAAGCCTTTGGCGAGTATGACGAGACCCTGGTGTTTCTGGAACAACGGCTGCTATTTCCGCGAGAACTTGAAGAAGGAACGACTTTCGATAGTGGCACATTGCCGATTGGTGCCAGCCCGGACACACCCAAAGACAAAATCTACACCGTCACCGAGATTTACCCCGAGCATGTGGTGCTCGATGGCAACCATCCGCTGGCCGGCATTGCACTGCGGCTGAGCCTGAAAGTCAAAGCTGTGCGTGAAGCCAGCGAGGATGAAATTGGCCAAGGTACGCTCGGCACTGGATTTTTCAGGTTTGAACCACTGAACGCAGCCGGCTCAACCTTGCACTGACCCGTTGGACGCCATTGCCAAGGCCACTCGCTGCTTACATCACCCGGTAAACCTGACCGTTTTCAATCCGAACCCGGTCTCCGATGCGCAGGTCACCGTAAGTCGTCATGTCGTAGGCACGCAGCGACCCGTTGTCAACCTGCACCGAAACACGGTAGCTTTCACCTGCAGCGGCGTTGGCCGTGCGGCTTTTCTCAATCGCGTTGCCTGCAACCGCGCCGCCAACCGCACCTATTATGGTGGCTGCGGTACGCCCGCTGCCTGAGCCAATCTGGCTGCCTACCACTGCGCCAGCAACGCCGCCAATGACCGCACCTACACCTGGTCCTGCGGCTGGCTGCTGGGTTCTGATGATTTCCACATTGTTGACGCGCCCGTATTCCACATATGCACCCTGGCTGTTGGTGGATGTTGGATAGGTTGGGAAAGTTGATACTGGCACGGGATTCATGGGTGCACAGGCCATAAGTGTGGCAAGCACGACAGCCGAAGAGGCCAGCGATGCCAAGCGTGATGGGTAAGTCATAAAAATCTCCTGTAAGAATTGAATTGAAGAGGCTTTACACCCTCAACCTGCCTTGTAGGAGCTGATTGCCTGAAGCCTTGAATGAATTACAGGATGAGCTCATCCCTCTCGCCATGGGCGGTCAGCCTTGGTAACAGTGGGGGAACACGGATACAACGCGTAAGAAATACCTTACGAGTAAGGGATCAAGAAGGTCACTGCCAGCCTGCAGCAATCAGCCGCGCCAGTGCGAATTACTGGCTGGTATTCAAGAAAATCAGAGTCTGTACTTGTCTCGTTGTTCTGATTTTTCTAGCCATGCTTCAACGCATCTGCACCGACCCATTCACATTGACCAGCACGGTGCTTTTACCTGCCTCTACCGACACCGGTGAATCAGACTCTGCCGACTTGGCCTGCATGGCCATCGCGCGGGGGCGCGGCTGGAAACTTTGGTCGTTGGCGTTGATGCTGACTTCACGCAGGGTGTAGCCAGTAAAGCCAAAACTTTTGGAGACCTCGAGTGCTTTGGCCTTGAAGCGGTCAATGGCGATGGTTTGGGCTTCTGCCTCGACTTTGCTGCGCTGCTCACGGCTCAACCCAAAGCTCACGTTGCCCATCGTCAAGCTTTGAATTTTGCCGGCTGTGGTGGTAATGCGTGAAAAATCACGGCCATCCAGTACCAATTCAGTACTGCCCTGCCAGCCGCTGATTTTGCCGTTTCTGTCATAGCGGGGGTACAGACTGAAGTTGCCGGTGCGCAAATCGAGCTGGCCGGGTAACACGGCTGGCCGGGCAATGGCCAGAGCAGCATCGAGTGCCTGTTTGAGTTGGGTTTGCACGGCGTTGGCGTCGGGGCCGCTGGCGGTAGTGTTCATGGCAATCGACAACAGGTCTTGCTGAACGTCAACACTGCCGCTGGAAGACAGTTGGGCCACGTTTTGCAGGGTGTCGCGCATCATTGCCATGGGTTGGGCAAAAAGGCCTGTAGTGCACGTAAATATGGCGCAAGCAGCTAGTGATTTTGCAGTAATCAGGGGGCTGAACACGGGTTTAAACATGGGGATAACTTTCTGTAAGGATGAAGTCATTGGCGCTCTCAAGCGTCAACGTGCCGAGCAAGCATTATTGTGGTGGTTGGGCGCGCCAGATACCCCTGGACACGAACTGGCGAATTTGGACGACATACATCGCGAAAAAGCAAACTTTTCTTCACAAAAAGGAAAAATCGAGTGGCAAGTGTTGTAACAGTGTGTCAAATTCCACGGGAAAAGCTGCAAATCACGTTTTCAGCCTTCAGAATGGCTCTGTTACAAATTACGAAATGAACATGACACAAGCCACCACTCCCCGCGCTGACAAAATCCTTATCGTGGATGACGATGCCCGCATCCGAGACCTGCTGCGCCGCTATCTGGCGCAAGAGGGCTTTGAGGTCATTCTGGCTGAGGATGGCAAGGCGCTAAGCCGCATCATGCTGCGCGATGCGGTTGATTTGATTGTGCTGGACCTGATGATGCCGGGTGAGGACGGCCTGTCGATTTGCCGCCGCCTGCGAGCCGCTAACGACCGCACCCCCATCATTATGCTGACTGCCAAAGGCGAAGATGTTGACCGCATTGTTGGCCTTGAAGTCGGTGCTGACGACTATTTGTCCAAGCCTTTTAACCCGCGCGAACTGTTGGCCCGGGTGCATGCTGTCCTGCGCCGTCGCCCTGCGACCGAGGTACCAGGTGCGCCGTCACAAGACCAGGAAGTGATTACTTTTGGGCCGTTTTCATTTGACCTGGGTCTGCGGTCGCTGCATAAAAGCGGCGAAGAACTGCCGCTGACCACTGGCGAGTTTGCGATGCTGAAAACGCTGGTTCGCCACCCGCGCCAGCCGCTGTCCCGGGAAAAGCTGGCCCAGTTGGCACGTGGTCGCGAGTTTGAACCGTTTGACCGCAGCCTGGATGTGCAAGTGTCGCGCCTGCGCAAGCTGATTGAGGTGGATGCTGCGATGCCGCGTTACATCCAAACCGTGTGGGGCGTGGGTTACGTGTTTGTGCCGGACGGAACCAATTAACGGCGCTCAAAGGCTGGCCAGATGTCGCGATACTAGGGCGTTATGGACATCACCAGCCCCGCCCCGCTAGAAACCGCGCCCGCCCCACTAGAAATGCGTCCCCGGCGGGGGCTGAGCCTTTTTTGGCGAACATTTTTCTTTTTGGCGCTGCTGCTGTTTGGCTCCATCGTGGCATGGCTGCAAACCTACCGCACACTGGAGTCTGAACCGCGCGCGCTTGAAAGCGCGCAGCAGCTTGCCTCACTGGTTAACCTGAGCCGGGTGGCACTGCGTTACTCAGACTCTATCGCCCGTGTATCGCTGATCAAAACCCTGGCTGACGAAGAGCGGGTGCGCATCACCCTGCGTGAATCGAAAGACAAGTTTGAACTGCTGGAAAGTGACAAGCTGGGACAGCGCACCAGCGAGGAGCTTAAAGCCCGCCTTGGTGCGGGCACCCTGGTGGCCAGTGAAGTCAATGGCCAAAAAGGCTTGTGGGTAGGGTTTTCAGTTGACCGGGACGACTATTGGCTGCAAACCGATGAATCGCGTATCGGCCCGTCCAGAGGCAGCACGTGGCTGATCTGGCTGGTCACGGCGGCGGCGCTGTCGCTGCTGGGGGCGGCTTTTATTGCGCGGCTGATCAACAGCCCGCTCAAGCAGTTGTCGTTTGCAGCCAGCCGCATGCGCGATGGTGATTTTGATGCCAGCCTGCTGGACGAAAGCGCTGCCACCAGTGAAGTGCGTGAGGTCAATATCGGCTTCAACCGCATGGCCGAGCAGTTGTCAAAAATCGAGCAGGACAGGGTCATCATGCTGGCCGGGATCTCACATGACCTGCGGACACCGCTGGCGCGGCTGCGGCTGGAAACTGAAATGAGCGTGGCCGACGAAGACGCACGTGCCCACATGGCGGCCGACATCACGCAGCTGGACGCAATCATTGACAAATTTCTGGACTACGCCAGACCTGATCCGGCACAACTGGAAACGGTATCCCTGAACGCCGTAATGGAGGCCGCGCTGTATCCGTTAAGTGATGCCGACGACATGCGCATCACCGTGACCATGCCCGACAACCTGAACGTGCTGGCCGATGAGGTGGAACTGCTGCGGGTGATCTCGAATCTGCTGGAAAACGCACGCCGCTACGGCAAAACGCCAGAGACCGGTATTGCGCTGGTTGACATTGCCGCCAAAACCAGAGACCAATGGGTATTGATCAAGGTGCGGGACCACGGCACAGGTGTGTCCCCGGAGACGCTGTCAAAACTGACCCGCCCGTTCTTCAGAGGGGACGCGGCCCGCACAGCGGCGACTGGCGCTGGCCTGGGCCTGGCGATTGTTGAAAAAACCGTTCAGCGCATGGGCGGTGTGTTCGGGCTGGCAAACACCGCATCAGGCGGGCTGGCTGCTCACATCAAGTTGCGGCGCAGCCTTTAACGCACCCAAAACGCCACTATTGCGACTCGGGTTAACTGTCCATCGCGCGGCGTGATGCATAACTCAGCGCATCGACCAGCGCCACCATCAGCAGCATGGTCAGCAAGATGCTGCTGGTTTCCTGCATGTGAAACAGCCCCATGTGAAAAGCCAGCATCTGGCCCAGGCCGCCAGCCCCCACCACGCCCAGCACAGCGGCCGCGCGAATGTTGTTCTCCCAGCGGTACAGCGCATAGCTCACCAGCTGAGGCAGAATTTGCGGAAACGTTGCGTACCAAAATATTTTGGCCTCGCCAACCCCGCGTGTGCGCAGTGCAAACGCCGGGCCTGCGCTGGCGTTTTCTATGCTCTCGGCAAACAACCGACCCAGCACGCCAGTGGTGTGCAGAGCGAGCGCCAGTGTGCCCGCCAAGGGGCCAAGCCCGGCGCTGATCAATAGCAGCGCGGCCCACACCAGTTCAGGGATGCTGCGGAGCATATTGAGCAGCATGCGGCTCACCCCGCGCCAGCGAGCCGGGTCATCGCCGTGGGTTTTGCTGGCCGGCACAGCCAGTGCCAAACCAATCACAACTGCCAACAGTGTGCCCAGGGCGCTCATGGCCAGGGTTTCAAGCGCGGCCCAGCCGAGTTTGGCTAAAAACCTGGCTTCGGTTTCAGGTGCCAGCAACTCGCCGATGAACTTGCCCATTCGGCGCGCAGCGTCCAGGCTGAAAAACTGCGCCCATTTCAGGTCAAGTGTCCAAAAACTTGCAACCGTAAAACACGCCAGACCCAGCACAAACCAGCAGGCCTTGCAGCGCGCACCAAACAGCGGCGCAGGCAGCTTATGGCCTTGAGTTTTGGTTTGAGTCTGTTCTATCACGGCTGCAGCCTAGCCCAAAGCTTTGCGCAACCAGGCACTGATGGCATCGGCCAGCCACACCAGCAGCATGAAGACGATCAGCATGGTGGCAACCTCAGAGCCATTGAACATCTTCATCGACGCGTCCATTTGCTGACCCAGGCCACCGGCACCCACGAAGCCCAAAACGGCAGAGCTGCGAATGGCGCATTCCCAGCGATACACGGTGTAGCTGGTCAGCTCGGCTGCGTTTTGCGGCAGCAGGCCATAAAAAAATGCCTGCATGGGCCGGGCGCCGTTGCGCAGCAAGGTTTGCGTGGCCTGCACGTCACCGCTTTCCAGAATTTCAGCATACACCTTGCCCAGCATGCCGCCATACGTCAGCGCAATGGCGATCACGCCCGCCGTCGGGCCCAGGCCCACCACACGAACAAAAATCAGCGCCCAGATCAACTCCGGCACACTGCGAAGAACCACCATCAACCAGCGAAGCAATGTGCGAAAGATTGCCGGCAGCTTGTCCATTTTTCCCGTCAGGGCAGACACGGACAACACCCGCACCGACAGCAGCGCCATCGGTATCGCCAGCACCAAAGCAAGTGCAACGCCTGCAGTAGCAATGGCAACAGTGCGCCAGGTTTCTTTGGCGACCAGCAGCAAAAATTCACCTTCAATTTTGGGCGGGAAAAAGTCACCCAAAAACCTCAGGGTAGGCTTTAAATTACTGGCCTCAAACAGCGTCCAGACTTTGAATTCAGTCAGCACCAGCATGGGCCATAGCAGAACAACAGCAGCCAGTAGCCAGAAGACGCGGCCTGCCCAGGCTGGGTCGCATTTAATGCCGCGCGAATCCAAAGGCGACATCAACGGCAGTGCATCACCACCGGCAGTGGCGGCGCGTCAGGCGCGTGATGGGGTGCAGAAGCAGAGCCATCCAGCTCATGCAAATTCTGTGCATACAAGGCTTGCAAATGCTGTGGAGAGACCTGCGCTGCGGGTAAGTCAAAGGCAAGCTGCCCGTCACGCATGCCAATGATTCGGGGAAATGATTTGAGCGCCATCTCGACATGGTGCAACGTAGCGATTAATGTCGCGTTGCGCTCGGTGGCAATATCTGTCAGTGTTTTGATAGCCTGCTCGCTACGGGAAGGATCAAGTGCTGACAGCGGCTCATCCACCAGCAGCAACTGCGCACTGGACGCCAAAATGCGCGCCAGACCGACGCGCTGACGCTCACCCCCGGACAAGCGATCAACCCGCTCAAACAACTTCTCAGACAAGTCAAACCTGGTCAACGCCGCATCAGCCTGGTCGATATAAGCCGGGTAAAACAAACTGCGCAGGCTTGCCCAAAACCCCATTTGCGGCAAGCGCCCTGCCAGCACTGCCGTCACGACGCGCTGACGTGGCGGCAGCGGCGGCACTTGCGGCGCTAAAAATAACGTCCCGCGCAGTTTTTGCAAGTCATAAACTGATAGGCCCCAGGGATCCACATCAGCCAGTCGCAAGGTACCCGTGCCGGGCTTCAAAGCGCAGGCGATCAACTGCAACAATGTGGTTTTGCCTGCGCCTGACGGGCCAATGATGGCGACGTGCTCGCCCGACCGAACTACGAAAGATACGTGGCGCACTGCGTCAAGCGCGGCATCTCTGGCCGCGGGGTGGCGAGCCGATGCATCAGCCAAAAAAACCTGCACGCGATCGACGGCTGTGTTTACTTGAGCAAGCCAGCGCTGCGTGCAGCCGCTTCAATGCCGCGGTAGTTTTCAGGCGCGGTAGCGATGTAGCGGCTGGCGCGGTTCAGGTCTAGAATTTCCTTGCCTTCGGGCGTTTTGGGGTCGATGTTCAACAGCGCCTTTTTCACGCGCTCGCGCTGGGCTGCGGGCATGTCGGCATGCACTGACCAGTTGTAGTTGAAGTAGCCCGGCGTGGTGAAGAAAACCACCGCATCCTTGTCGGTCACTCTGCCTTCCTTGACAAACTTGTTCCATACCGTGATGTCCAGTGCGGCCGCATCAACCTTGCCGCTAACGACTGATGCAATGGTGGCGTCATGCGCGCCCGAGTAAGCCACGCGCCTGAAGTCCTTGTCTGGGTCAATTTTGGCGTCAAGCAAAAAACTGCGTGGCATCAAATGACCTGATGTGGAAGACTGCGAACCAAAGCTGACCTGCTTGCCTTTCAGGTCAGACAGGGTTTTGATGCCTGAATCAGGCTTGGTGATGAAGACCGACTGAAACCTGGTGTCTTCTTCGCGCTGCGCAATCGGCACAATTTTGCCGCCTGAACGCACACTGGCCTGCACATAGGTGAAACCGCCAAACCAGACCATGTCCACCTGCTTGTTGACCAGCGCCTCGACCGCGGCCGGGTAGTCAGAGACAGGAATAAATTCAACTTTTTGACCCAGCCTGCTTTCAAGGTATTTCACAATCGGCCCGAACTTGCGCGTTTGCTCGGTCGCGACTTCTTCAGGGATGGTGGTCACGCGAAAGACGCTTTGTGAAACAGCGGAGCTGGCTACAGCAAAGCCGGCTGCGGCCAGCAGTGATTTTAAAAATAGGCGGCGCATAAGAAAAACTCCTGTAAACATCTTCAACCGGAAAGCCCCGAATTCTCGCAGGATTGAGGAATCCTTGCGCCCTGTAAAGCCAAGTGACCCCAGCCTCAGCCCCAGACTTCGTTTAAGGCGTTTTCACCGGCGGCAAATCCGGGCAACTCAAGAATGCCATTGAGAAGGGTGGGAAGCAGACTCTGGTGTTGGTGTTGGTGTTGGTGTTGGTGTTGCTCTGGGTCTTGATGTGGCTTAGGCTTTCAGATGGAAGCGCAAACTGCGACTGAAGTGAAAGAGTCTGTTGCGCAGATATTTCAAGCGCCAGAAAATCGCACAAGCTTGCGTCAATCGTGGGCGCGTCCAGCGCATAGGCACAGAGCGGCAACAATTCGAATTCCATCAGTGCACTGGGCGCAACAGTACAAGGCTCGGACGCAACCAGCCTTTCTGCCGCGGGAGCCTGCGCGACAGATCGGTCAAACAGATGGTGAGCGTGGCTGTCGCGCAGGTGCTGACGGCCACTGTGCGTCTGGGTTAGGCTTGCCTGCCGCTAAACCCAGGAGACAACAATGACCTTCAATAAGACCCAAAATCGCCGCGAGTTTGTCGCATTGGCCGCTGCACTCGGCGCGTCGTCACAAGGCTTCGCTCAGGCCAAGAAACCAGTTGACAAATGGCCCAGCAAGCCAATTCGCATCGTGGTGGCTTTTCCGGCGGGCGGGCTCACTGACGCCTACGCACGCATGTTTGCCGAGCAGCTCACGGCCAGGTTTGGTCAAACCGTGGTGGTTGAAAACAGACCCGGTGCGGGTGCCATCATCGCCATTGACACCGTGGCCAAAGCTGCCGCAGACGGCTACACCATGCTGATTACGACCTCAGGCACAGTCTGGCAAAACCGCGTTTTGTACTCCAGGCTGCCTTACAACCTTGACAAAGACCTGGTGCCCGCTGTGGTGTTTCCCTCTGGCCCCCTGGTTGTGGCCGTGAACGACAAGATCCCCGCGAAAAACCTGGCGGAGTTCATTGACTATGCGAAAAAGAACCCAGCCGCCATGGGTACCTATGCGCCGGGCTCGTACCCGCAAATGGTGGCCGATCAAATGAACAAGGTTGAAGGCACCAAACTGCTATCGGTGCATTACCGGGGTGAGGCACCGATGTGGGTTGATCTGGCTTCAGGTCAGGTGCAAATTGCCATTGGCAGCTACCAGTCATTTGCAACCGTACAGGGCCGTGTGCGCGCGATCGGCGTGACGGGCAACTACCGCTCCCCAAAGTTGCCCGACGTGCCAACCCTGGCACAGCAAGGCGTGCAAGGCCGCCTGGTCACGCTGGAAGGCGCGTTGCCGCTCATGCTGCCCGCAGGTACGCCCGAGGCAATACTGCAGGCGATTTCCCAAACCGCCACTGAAGGCGCAGACACGGAGAGAGCGGGCAAACTTCGCGAACTCTTCGCCATTCCCAGTAAACCCAAAAAACTCGCTGAGATGCGCCTGGATTGGGAGCGGGATGTGCCAGTCTGGATCAAACAGGCCGTTGACCTGGGCATCAAACTGGACTGACCGGGTTCGCGGCGGCGTGCATTGCAGACCACCATGCATGGTGGCGCAGCAAGGCGGGGAAATTTTGAAACATGATCCCTGGCGGATTGGGAAATTCCGCCAGGAATATTTCCAAATCCTTGATAAAAATTTGCTATAAAACCCGCGCAGCCCTTAAGGAATATTCCCGAAAGGCTACTGAATTCGTAGCGTTGTCGTCGATTTACTCAAGTTTACTTGCGCACCGGCGGCAGATCCGTGCAGCTCTTGTGTGCCACCTGCGCAGTCATGCTGATGCACTCACCCAGCGCCAGATGTGGGTGAATCGTTTTGCCGATGTCTGCTGCGTCCGCGCCCATCTCAATCGCCGGCGTACGGTCTGGTCTTGCAGCGTTAAGGATTACAGCGCTCGCAGCGGGATGGTGGCACCGTGGCGCGCACGGCTTCTTCCAGCGAGAAGTTGCAAACCCCACACTGGATGCGCTTGGCACGCATCGCCAGGGTGGGAAGCCCGCATTGCCAACACAGCGCACCGGCAACGGGCGACTCGAGCCCGAATCCGATGCGCTTGCAACCAGGGCACGGCCGCTGCAGCAAGTCTGAAAGCTGTTGCGCGCACAGCGCGATCATGGCCATGCGGGTGGGGTTGCGGTGCGCCCGCATATCGGTTTGCAGCCACACCGGGCCAGTGGCAAAGCCCTGCTTTACCCGAGCCTGCAGCTCCTGTAGGTCAGCGATGCTTTTTGAGAAGTGAGCTTCCCCGGGCTTGCCAACGATGATGCCGTGAGCAGGAAATTGCACCTGCTTGGCGAATGCCTGTGCCTCTTGCCATTTTGAAACCGTGCACTGGGCATAGTTGGTTGCGCCACCCTGCACCAGCGCATGTACGGCGCGCTCCTTTTCTGCATCCCACCACACCAATAACTCGCGAGCCCACGACGAGATGCCAACATAGGGGTCAGGGCCAAAACTGCCCTCGCTTCCCAGCCCAAACCGCTCTCCCGAAATTTCGCAGGCTTTGCGAGCCTTGGCCGTGGCCGCATCGAGCTGGCTACCCAAGCGCGCGGTTTCGCCGGTGAAGGTGCCAAAAGTGTCGGTATCAAAGCCATCGACTGTGACCACTGCAAAGCCGGCACCTAGAAGCGCTGGCCCAATGGCCCGTGCTTTGTCGTGTTGGGTCAGGAGTGCGATTGGGTTCATGAGGTACGCCCATCGCGTTCCTGCCTCTTTTGCGGCTGATCGGGTGTGCCCTGCAGGTAGGCAATGAAGCCGCGTGCCGCCGCCGACAGCGGCTGGTCACTGCGCCACACGACGGACCAGCGCCGACGCAGCGGGAAGCCTTGTACGGGGATGATTGCCACCGCACCAGAAATCGCTGGATCCAGACGGTCGGCCACCGCCAGGCGTGACACCACAGCCAGCCCGAGACCGGCGGCTACGGCGTGCTTGATGGCCTCGTTGCTGCCCAGGCTCATGGCAATTCGGGGCACAAAACCCACTTGGGAAAAGTGCGACTCTGCGGCCATGCGGGTGCCGCTGCCAGGCTCGCGCATCAACCAGCGAGCCGCTTCCAGGCGGCTTAGGGCCACCCGCCTGCCAGCCAGCGGGTGGTTGATCCCGGCGATCACCACCAGCGGGTTATCCAGGAAAGGCACAACTTCGAGCGGTACATCCTGCGGCGGCAGCATCATCACTGCCAGGTCATCCTGCCCGCGTTGCAGACGCTCCACCACGCGGTCGCGGTTCTCTACTGCCAGCTCGATATCCACACCGGGATGCTCGTGCGCAAATGGCCCCAGTAAGTCGGGCACGAAGTATTCGGCAGTGGTCACGGCCGCAATCCGCAGCCGCCCTCGCACGAGGCCATGCACTTCGGCCAGGCGTGCCTCCAGCCGCTGCCAGCAGTTGCTGACCTCAGTGACCGTCCCCTGCAACAGCTCACCAGCCTGCGTCATGCGCAGTCGGCGCCCCACGGTCTCGAACAGCGGCTCGCCCAGGGCACTGGCTATCTCGCGCAGCTGCACGCTGACAGTCGGCTGTGACACGTGCAGCTCGCGGGCCGCAGCGGTCATGGAGCGCAGACGCGCCACTGCCTCAAAGGCACGCAGTTGTTGCGGTGTGATGCGTTGTAAGCGCCTCAGCAGATCAGGCATAGCTTTTAACCTATAGATGCAATGAAAACAATATGCTTTTCATTATGTCATTTACCGCCTACAGTCGCTGCATGTTCAACCAAGGAAACCCTGTGAAGATTAACAACCCTACCATTCCTGCCAGCTCTGCTGCACCTGAAACACTGGACAAGACCGCGATCACTGTTGCCTACGGCGATGGTATCGGCCCGGAGATCATGGCCGCCACGCTGCGAGTGCTGGAGGCAGCAGGCGCACGCATTGCGCCCGAGACGATTGAGATCGGCGAAAAGGTCTACCTCGGGGGCAACAGTGCCGGCATTGCACCGGATGCCTGGGCCAGCCTGCGGACTACCCGCGTGTTCCTGAAGGCCCCAATCACAACGCCATCCGGCGGCGGCTACAAAAGCCTGAATGTCACTATTCGCAAAACGCTGGGCCTGTATGCCAATGTGCGGCCTTGCATCAGCTACGCACCATTCGTTGCCACCAAACATCCAAAGATGGACCTAGTGATCGTGCGCGAAAACGAGGAAGACCTGTATGCGGGCATCGAGCACCGCCAGAGCGACGAGGTGTTCCAGTGTCTCAAGCTCATCACACGCCCTGGCTGCGAAAAAATCGTCCGCTATGCGTTCGAGTACGCCCGCAGCCATGGCCGCAAAAAGGTGACCTGCATGACCAAAGACAACATCATGAAGATGACCGACGGCCTGTTTCACAAGGTGTTCGACGAAATAAAGGCTGACTATCCGGAAATTGACACCGAGCATTCCATCATCGATATTGGCGCAGCACGGCTGGCCACGCGCCCGGAGCGTTTTGACGTCATCGTCACGCCCAACCTGTATGGCGACATCATCAGCGACATTGCTGCGGAGATGACCGGCAGCGTGGGGCTGGCTGGCAGCGCCAACATTGGCGAGCACGTGGCCATGTTCGAGGCCATCCACGGCAGCGCGCCCGACATTGCCGGCAAAGGCATTGCCAACCCGTCAGGCCTTTTGTTGGCGGCCGTGATGATGTTGGTACACATCCGTCAGGCCAGTGTTGCCACCCGCATCCACAACGCATGGCTTGCCACCCTCGAAGATGGCGTTTTTACGGCCGATCTCCAAGGCCAGGGAGAAGCGGCTATTGGCCGCCCGTTTGGCAGCATGGACTTTGCCGACGCGGTGATCGAGCGCCTGGGCCGCGAACCTGAAAAATTGAAGCCCGTGCAGTACGTCAACGCAGCGCCCGCCAGCGCCAAGGCCAGGCCACTGTACACGCGCGCCAAACCAGCCGACAAGAAAATGGTCGGTGTCGATGTCTTCGTACACGACGCGCAGTGCAGCCCTGAATTCCTGGCTGGGCGACTCTCCACGCTGGCCACGCCCGCGCTGCAACTACAGATGATCACCAACCGGGGTGTCAAGGTATGGCCGGGTGGTTTTCCTGAAACTTTCTGCACCGACCACTGGCGCTGCCGTTTTGTAGCTAAAACGGAGGACGGCCATATCGCCCACAGCCACATTATCGAGTTGCTGGCGCGGGTGACGCAGGGCGGCGTTGATGTGATCAAGACGGAAAACCTTTGTACTTTCGACGGAGAGCAGGGCTTCGCGCTTGGACAGGGGCAGTAACCTCCGGCTTCCCTCCCCCGGTGCACCACAGTCATCCCAAGCGCAGTGGGTCGACCGTGGGGTGGGGCGGGAGGCAGCCTCGCTGTTCGCACCGATGTGCCCCCGAATCTGGGTAACCGCAAACCTGAGATGACTGAATGAGAGTAAAAAAGCCGCTTATCCGGTGTATTTAGGGCGTTAAATGCTCTTCAATTAACAGCAACTTGGTCGAATTTCTATAGCTACCCGCGCATCAGTGGCAAATCCGTACAACTGCCATACGCCACTTCAGCCGCCATCCCGATACTCTCGCCCAGTGTGGGGTGCGGGTGAATGGTTTTGAGGATGTCTACCGCATCAGCACCCATCTCAATGGCCAGCGCAATCCCGCCAATCATGTCGCCTGCTTGCCTACCGGCCATGCCGCCGCCCGACATTTTGCCGTGGCCGTGCTCTCCGGGTCTACTGTCAAACATTAGTTACGCGTTAGATCAGGCTTACCTGCCCAGCACGCCACGTAATATATCGAAGGCGCCCGGCAGCCTGGGCTTTTCGCTTGGGGCTGGCGCTGCAGGTTCTTGCGCGCCTCGACTGGCCATGCCCTGCTCCAGGCCCAGCGGCATAAAGGCGGCCGACTTGGTGCGAACGCGCACAGCCCATTCGGGTTCCCAGGCCACTTTGACATCGGCCGGCCGCGGTGGGAAAGCCAGGTTGAGTTCAGGGCCATAGGCGATCATGCGCAACATGGCGCCATCGGCTTTGGCAAAAATACCTTTCGGAATAGCGCATTTGCTGGCGCTGGCAGGCAACAGGACTTTCTCACGCAGCCACTGGTCAATGTTGGCGGGCGACGCGTAGTCCATCAGTCCCATACCAAAGTCCGGCAACTCGGCCGAGCTCCAGAACACCATTTCACTGGCGCCACCTGCTGCCTCGCTGCCGCTCATGGCATTCATAAAGTAAGCGCGCGCGTTGTTGACGGATGGCCAAGCCAGGCGCAACACATCGGCTGGCGAACCCGTTTGCTCCAGCGCAATGGCCGGCATCAGGTCGTTGGCCTGGGTGATTGAAAATTTAAGCCCTTCGGGTACGCCGTCGCCGCTCACAGCATGTTCGCCTGCGATGGATGCGTCGCGCCCCAGGCGCCTCTGGTCTTTGGGGTTGGGCCACACGGTGTTGCCTGTGCGGGCCTGCGCACCACGATCACGAACGGCGCGGCCCTGCATAAAGTTGCCCCATTCCTGCGCGCCAGCGCTGGAAAAGTCCAGCACGCGCGGCTGGCCTGGGCGAACCGTGTCGCCGCAACCCCAATAAAAAGAGATGCGCCCTTTGGGGCGTTCCATATCCGTCGGGTCTCCGGTTTCGCCCGAGGAGCGACCAGTTTGCCGCTCGGGCGGGCGCAGGGCCAGTGTGGGGGCCAGTCCTGTGCCTTGCGGCACAGCCTGGGTACCGTCGGTACCTGCGGGCTTGCGCTGCGTGAACAGCGCAATGTCCATCCAGCGCCCGGGCGACATGCCCCGGGTACTGCCGAATGTATTGCCGCCACCAGCCCCTGGTCTTCCAAACAGGCCACCTAACGCACCCATGCCGGGCATATCCGGCATTTCGGGCATACCCGGCATGGTGAAGGTGGCTGCGTCGACCCATAGCTGGGCCACTGGTGGCTTGACCACTTGCGTGGAGCCAGCTGCTTGTGCCTGTGCGGTGCCATGCAGCAGGGTGACGCTGCTGATGATGAGCAGAAGCGGGCCCAGGCGTTGTGTAGCGTGTGAATCAATTTTCATTTTTCATTCCTAGTTTAAACAGCCAGAGAAGCTTGCGTGTGCGACTTAACGACCGAAGAGGCCGCGTAATTTATTCACCGTATCGACCGCATCCCGCACCGGATCGGCCGCTGCCGGCACGGCGGGGGCGTTGCGGCTCACGGCTGCGGGCGATGATATGCCCGGGGGCGGGTTGGTGGTCGGACTAACCGTGGCTACTGCCTGTGCCGAAGGCGGCGGAGCGATAAGCGCGGTGGGCGGCAATTTTCCAGCAACACCTCCGGATGCAGCAACGCTCGGCAGCGGACGGCCCACCAAACCTTGCATCCGCTCACGGTCCATGGCGGCGGAAATCGACGCAAGCAGAATGTCAAGCTGCGCCCGTGTGCCGTAGGACTCCGAAAGCTGCCATGCAACGTTGTACACCTGAAGCCCAGCGCTACGTGCCGCGCTGGGACTGCCATAAGTGTCGGAATTCGCGCCGGAAGACCACTGGAATTTTTCAGTATTCATCTGCAACGCGAGTGTGACGACTGCATCAGCCGAGCGCTTGGCAGGGTCTGGCCAAATGTACTTGCGCTGCACCCCGACGACAAAGTTGCCCGGTTTCTTCTCACCCTTGCCTACCTGAATACCATCTGGACTGGACCCACTGTCACCGGTACGAATATTTTCTCCAGCCGGGGCGGGTCGCAAAAACGATTTCAGCGCAGCATCGGCGCGAAGATAAAAATCACGCTCGGCGGCACTCAAGCCTATCGTGTCCACACAATCGGCATGGACACCCGCAACAGAAAAACACATAAGTGCAGTTGCAAGCCGGCGAACGGCTGCAAAAATGGAAGGCATGGTGTTCCCTCTCTGGTTAAATTTTGTTGTGGGCAAGACCGGCACTGCCTATTCAAAAAAATCGACCACGCGAAAAATAAAAGTGTCTCAGAAAATGCATGGGTTGGCAATAACGGTCTGATTCGGCAAGAATTTTCGCCCCCCCCCCGCAATGGAAAGGCCTGGCGCCCAGCGGGCGCTGCACCCCACAGTCGACCTTTGCAAGACATCCCAGACGCACCAGCCAGCGCGCAGATCCTCGGGATGGGTGAGCGCCGGCTTAGCTGCGCGCACGCGGCAAATTCATGAAGCTCTCGTGCGCGCCTTCGGCTGCAATGCCGATGGGCTCCCCAAGCGTGTGGTGCGGGCGAATCATATTCGAACTCTTGAATCCCCAGCCTGCGCCCCAAGTTTCGCCACATGACTGAATCATTGCACATCGTCTGCCCCCATTGCCACACCACCAACCGCGTGCAGGTCGACCAACTTGCCAGCGACCCGACTTGCGGCAGTTGCAAGAAGGCGCTTTTTACTGGGCACCCGGCGGCACTCGACGAAGCTGCGTTTGACAAGCACATTGGCCGCAGCCAGATCCCGGTGCTGGTCGATTTTTGGGCGCCGTGGTGCGGCCCCTGCCGGCAAATGGCACCCGCCTACGAGCAGGCCTGCGCTCAGCTGGAACCCAAGGTGCGGCTGGCGAAGGTTGATACCGAGGCCGTGCCCAACTTGGGCACGCGCTACGCGATCCGCAGCATTCCGACGCTGGCGCTGTTCAAGAACGGCCGCGAAGTCGCGCGCCAGCCAGGCGCGATGGGTGCAGCAGATATCCTGCGCTGGGTGCAATCGCACTCAGCCTGATTGCTCCTGTTTTAATAGCTACTAGCGCCCGTAATATATGGGCCAAAAAACTTTTTAATGGATTTTTTGAGGCTGTGCCGCAAGTTTTAACCGG
>Ga0105048_10008345_pt1 | contig 16580 bp, 10 predicted proteins | sample MAT05_FD_78382 | JGI IMG/M metagenome (GOLD analysis project Ga0105048, IMG submission 78382) | Freshwater microbial communities from Lake Fryxell liftoff mats and glacier meltwater in Antarctica - MAT-05 | ecosystem: Environmental > Aquatic > Freshwater > Ice > Liftoff microbial mat | place...
ATCGGCTGGACGCGGAGCCTCGGCTTCTTCGCCAATGGCTATAACTACCTCGCCCTGATCATCCCCGGCCTCAGCGTCGGCCACCGCTCCACGCTCAAGGAATTCCACGACCGGCTCCTCCTCCTGAAAGCCGACGGCACCAGCGAGATCGCCTCATCCCAAATCTCAGAACTAACCGGACGGTTGCGTGGGGTCGCGACCCGACAAAGTAGGCGAGGTTTCCCAACCTCGCGTGGGAGGTTGGGCACAGGTGGCGGGATGGCGCGGAGCGAAAGGCGCACACCTTCGCGAGAACGCCCTCCACCTCGCTGCACTCGCCCACGCGGGGTTGGGAAACCCCGCCTATTTTGCCTGCCGTCTCCTCCCTCGTCAGTCCGGATATTTAGTGAAGTTGGTATCACTCCCCGAGCCCGTCACAGACCGGTCTTGATCGGCGGGGCCCATTCAGTTTGGGCGCGCCATTTGGGTCAGGGTTCAACCCTTGACTGCAAACATGGCCAGCGCGGTCGCAGCGCTGGAACGGGTGGGCTTCAGCGGCAGCGGTTGAAGCGGCCGTAGCCGATCGGGAAGCCAATGCCCCCGCCGAATCCGCCGCCGAATCCGCCATACATGCCGAGGCCGCCGAGGCCGCCGAGGCCGCCGAGGCCGCCGAGGCCGCCGAGTCCGCCGAGGCCGCCGAATCCGCGGTTGAAGGCCCACGGGTCGTAGAAGCCGTTGTAGGGGGACCCGTAGTAGTCAAAGCCGGAGCCATTGCCGTAGCGGTAAGGGGCGGCGAATTGATCGGAGGCGCGGAGGACGGCGTCGATGACGGCGGGATGGATGCGGGCTCTGCGAAGCCGGGAGACGTCGCTGCGGGTGACGAGCGAGGCGACCCCGTGGTCGTCGAGCTGGCGGATGATCCAGGTCTCGGGGACGCGGCGGCGGGAGAGTTCGATGACCTCCTCGAGGGCGAGCGGACCGCCGCGATCGAGCTTGGCGACGAGGCGCGGGGAGACACCGCGTGAGCTGACTTGCGAGAGTTCGGTCTCGGTAAAGGTCGCGCATCCGCCCAGGGTGAGCGCCACGGCGAAAAGGAGGAGGGAGCGGATCATCCGGCAAGCTCGACTGGAGGTGCGGGTGGCGCAAGCGCGAGGCTCAGCGTGAGTAGTCCGGAGGAAACGACGAAGGGCATGGCCGCCGCGGATGCCGGAGCCGGCGCACCTCAAAAACGCGCCATCGGCGCGACCGCACGTTCGCGTCGCGCGGCGGCGAAACACCGCAACGCGGGAAAAACCATAATTTCCTTGATTCCGCCCGGATATCTCGGCTACCACGAAAAAGTCACTTCTATGAGTTCCCCTGTAACCGGTTTTGATGCGCCTTAAGCGCCTGATGTTTATCGGCTGATCCGTTCCGATGAGGTCGCTCCCCTCCCCCTACCATGAAACACACCCATCCCATCGTCGCCCCATCCCTCCCCGCGACACGCGGTCCCACCGCACCGCACCGCCGAACGGGTGCCCTCGCAGGCTCCATCGCGCTCCTCGCTTCGCTATTGCTCCCTACGCTGGCTCCCGGGGCTACACTTTATTGGGATTCCAATAGCAGCACCGCCGGAGCTGGCGCCACGCCTACCGGCACTTGGGGCACCAGCTCCTTTTGGACCTTGAGTTCCGCCGGGACCAGTGGCACGGCCAATACCACCACCACGGCACTCGATAGTCTCATTTTCTCCGCTGGCACCGATGCCACCTCGGCCTACACCGTCACGGTGAACGGCACGCAGAATGCCCAGCTCCTGACTATCGAGGAAGGCGCGCCCACCTTCTCGGCCGGCACCATCGCACTCGGCACCGGAAGCGGCACCGCGGGAGGCGGCCTCACCGTGGCGGCGGGTGCTGGCAATCCGACGATCAGCTCGAATCTCAGCTTAACCGGCAGGCAGACCTTCAACGTGGGCTCGGGCCGCACGCTCGCGTTGAACACGGGAACTTTCACCCGGGCGACCGGTGCAACGCTCAACGTGCAAGGCGCAGGCACCGTCACCTCCACCATGACGGGGCTCGCCGCGAATACGGTCGGCATCGTCGGCCCGTGGGCCAGTATCGGCACCGGGACCGCCACCCAATACGCCACCTTCACTGGCAGCACGATCGGTGCATTCACGGGCACCGCGGCGGCAAATCCGGTGGCGCTGACCGACACCACGGGACTCCTGAACTACGATCTCGCGACAGGTTCCGGCAACGTCCAGAATACGTTTTCTGCCCATACAATCCGCCTCACCGGCGCAAGTGGCTCGATGGTGGGGGGGGCAGGTTCCTTCTCCGTCAATGGACTGATGAATGCCGGCACGTCGCCGGGCGTGGCATGGAACATCGTGACTAGCACGTTGACGATCGGTGGGAATCGGGAACTCGTGCTGAATGCGGCCAGTGGTCCCATTGCGATCGGCAGCGTGATTCGGGACAACGGGGGCGGTGCGTCGGGCCTTACCATCACGGGAACGTCGGTTAGCCTTTCCGGCGCGAATACTTATACGGGGCGCACGACCATCAACGGCACCAGTGTCACGCTCGGCAATGGCACCACGGTGGGTTCGCTGTCTCCCAGCAGTGCCATTGTCAACAATGGCGTCCTGAGCTTCTTCCACAGTAACACGGTGACGCAGGGCACGGCCTTTGCCAGCGTCATCAGCGGGACGGGACAGGTCGGTCAGAGCGGTAGCGGCACGACCGTACTGAACGGCACGAATACCTTTACGGGCGCGCTCTCGGCCCAAGCTGGCGTACTCTCCATAAACACGATCGGCAACAGCGGGGTCGCAGGGAATGCCGGCGCGGGATCTACGCTCCTTTTCGCCGGTGGAACCCTGCGCTACACCGGCGCGACCACCAGCACGAACCGGACAGTTTCCACGGCACCCAGCACGTTTTCTTTCATCGATATCACCAACGCCGCGAGCAATCTCACCTTCGCGGGATTCAACGCACCCGGCACCGGTGGCATCACCAAGAGGGGTGAGGGCATGCTGACCATCGCGAGCGCGCTGATTCACACGGGTGCAACGGCGATCACGGCCGGAACATTGGCCTTAGCCACTGGGGGAGCGATTGCCGACACGAGTAATCTCACCGTCAACGGGGCGACCGCGGTTTTCGCCCTCGGGGCCAATCTCAGCGACACCGTAGGCACCGTGACCCTTCAGGGTGGCGGGACCATCTCGGGGAGCGGCACCTCGACGCTGACGGCAGGCACCGGGCAGACCTTTGAAATGCAGAGCGGGACGGTGAGCGCACGACTCGGCGGAGCGGGCATCCCCTTGAACAAAACGACCGCGGGCACCGTGACCCTCACCGGCGCGAGCACCTACACCGGAGCCACCACCGTGAGCGCGGGCGCTCTGCTGATCCACAGCCCCGGTTCCCTGACCAGCGCCACCACCGTGAATGGAACGGGCACGCTCGGCGGCAGCGGTGCCATCACGGCGGGCGTCACCATTGGCAGCGGCGGGACCTTGGCCCCCGGCGCGGGCATCGGCACGCTGGCCATCGGGGGCCTTTCGCTGACCAGCGCGAACTCTCGCTTCACCCTGGAGATCGATCTCGGCCTCACGCCCGGCGCCGATCTGGCCAGCGTGACCGGGGGCATTGCGCTCGCCAATTCGACCCTCGACCTCTCGCTGCTCAACCCTTCACCGCTGAGCCTGCCGCAGACCTTCCTCTTCGCCGCCAATGACGGAATAGATCTGGTGACGGGCACCTTTGCCACCCTCACCGGCCTGCCCTCGGGCTACGCCGCGACGGTGGACTATGCCTTCCTCGGCACGGACGCGCTCGGTCGGATCGGCACCGGCAATGACATCGCGGTCACGATCCGCGACGTGAGCGCGATCCCGGAGCCGGGCACGGCCTGGATGGGGCTGGGCTGTCTCGCCGCGCTCGGCGTGCGGCGGCGGCGGCGGGTGGCGCGGTAATCCGGCGCGGTCTTTCTTCCGGCTCGCCAGCAGCAGGCCAGCGGGGAGGGGGGAAATCCTTCAGCGCTGCACTCGCCCGCCGCTGGCGCCGCCGGCCAGCGCCTCCACTTCCTCCAGCGAGACGCGGCAGTAGTCGCCGGGGATGGTGTGCTTCAGCGTGCTGGCGGCCACGGCGAAGTCGATGGCGCGTTGCGGTTCGTCGCCACGGCGCAGGGCAAAGATGAGCGCGCCGGTGAAGCTATCCCCCGCCCCCACGCGGTCCACGATGCCGATCTCGTAGCGGCGGGAAAGGAACGCCTTTTTCCCGGTCAAGAGCATCGCGCCCCAGGTCGTGGAGTCGGCGGAATCCGCGATGCGCTGGGTGAAGGCGACGGTCTTGAAGCCGAAGCGTTCGCTGAGCCGGCGGGCGGCGTCCTCGTCGCGATCCGGCGCGGCGTCGTCCACCTCCAGCCCGAAGACCGCGCGGGCTTCCTCCACGCTGGTGATGCACACGTCCACGTGCTCCATGAGCGGCGCGAGCGTCTGGCCGGCGGCTTGGTGGGTCCAGAGTCTGGAGCGAAAGTTCAGGTCGAAGCTGACCGTGAGGCCGTGCCGTTTGGCCACCATGCAGGCTTCGGAGGTGATCGCCGCAGCCGCGGGCGACAGCGCGGGGCTGATCCCCGACCAGTGCAGCCACTTCGCCCCGGCGAGAATCTGCGACCAGCCGAAATCCGCGGGCAGCGCTTCGGCGATGGCGCTGTGGGCGCGGTCGTAGATCACCCGGCCCGCGCGCTGGCTGGCGCCTTGTTCGAGGAAGTAGATGCCGATCCGCTCGCCGCCGCGGACGATGAGGGTGGTGTCCACGCCGAGCCCGCGCAGTTCGTCGATCGCGCGTCGGGCGAGGTCGTTTTCCGGCAGCTTGGTGACAAATGCGGCGCTGGCGCCGAGCTGGGCGAGCGTCACCGCAACATTCGCCTCCGCGCCGCCGCAGGTGACCTCAAAGTGCGGCGCCTGCACGAAACGCTGCCGCCCCGGCGGCGTGAGGCGCAGCATGAGTTCTCCAAAGGTGACGACGTCTGACATGAGCCGCCGAGGGTGCCGGAGCGGGTGCACCTTGCAAAGCGCGCAATCGCCGCGAACGCCAATTCGCGCCGAGGGCAGGGCAAAACGAAGTCGCCGGGCTCGCTGACGCGGCCTTTGCCGAGGTGAACGTCAGCGGGAGCGAACGAACGCTCAGCTCGCTCCGGCGCTGGCGGCATCGAGGAGGCGTTCGACCTCGCCGAGCAGCTCGCGATGGCGCAGGGGCTTGGGCAGGAACCACTGGGCGCCGACCTTGCGCATTTCCCGTTCCACGTCGTATTCCACCGCGCCGCTGCACACGAGCACCGGCGGGAGTTGGCCGTTGAGTTTCATTCGCTCCAGCATCTCCGCCCCGCCGATCTTGGGCAGGCAGACCTCGGCGATGATGAGGTCGATATCGCTCCACTCGCGCTCATAGGCGGTCAGCGCGGCCTGGCCATCCTCGGCGGTGACTACGCGATAGCCGCGCGTCTGGAGCAGGATGCGGTAGAGGGCGAGCAGGCCGGGATCATCCTCCACGACCATGATGCGTTTGCCGGGAGCTGCGGTTTTCGGATGGCTCGCGGCTTGCGGTTCGGAGGCTTCGCAGGTGGTGATCATCTCCCCTTCCTTCGGCTGCAGTGGGACCGGGCTATAGCTTTATTCCAACAAGAGGGGCGGATCGGGCAGGAAATCGGCAAAGGCATCGTTGGCGCGGACGATGGTCCGGTCGCGCTCCAGATCGCTCAAGCCGGCGGCGGAGAGCTGGCTTTCGCCGAGCGCCTGCGCGTCGCGGTAGAAGCTGCCGGCTTTCCCGAGCTCGCCCCGGCGATGGCAGTGCAGACCCACGCTAGCCTGCACGATGCCGGACGCAGGAGCCGCCGCGAGGGCGCGCTGAAAGATCGCACCGGCAGCCTCGGGCTGGCCGAGGTCATCGAGTGTCCGGCCGAGCTTGAGCAGCAGCCGCACATCCTGAGGAAAGGCCGCGAGCCCGGAGGTAAAGGCGGCGACCGCCTCCTCGCGCAGCGCACGGGCGCGGGCCGGATTCGTCTCGGAGAGGGCGAGGTAGTGGAGCGCTTCGCCGGCGTAATAGTGCGCGTCGGCATTGGCCGGATCCCGCGCCGTGGCGCGACGGGCGAGATCGAGGGCACGCGGTTCGTCATGATCCCGGAGCGCGAGGCGGGCGCGCTGGGCGAGGAGTTCCCCGGGCCAGCGCCAGAGCGAGGCGACCAGGAGCGCCAGCGCGGCGGCGGGGACGAAACCGGCGAGCCACCACGGCGCCGGGCGGTGCTGGCGGCGCGTGGCGATTTCCACCGTGGGATTGGCCAGGATGCCGAATAGGAACGCGGCGAGCAGCGCGAGCGCTGGGAGATGAAAGGTGAAATCCCCCAGCGAGTGAACGAGCGCGAGCGACAGCGCCGAGAAGGCGCCGAGGATGAGTGCGAGTTCATTACTCGCGGCCGAGAGCGTGGGTTTCAGCTTCTGCGAGAGCACGCGGCGGATGCCGCCGATCGCCGCCACGCAATGTGTGAACAGGAAGACGCCCGCGAGGGCCAGGCCGGTCCATCCATATTCGGCGAGCAGCTCGAGCGAGTCATTGTGCGCATGCTGCGGATCGCTCTGGACCAGAGGGGGGCGAAACTGGCGCCCGTAGTAGAGGAAAGTGCCGGCGCCGGTGCCAAACGCGGGATTCAAGCAGTGCTGGAGCAAGGCTACCCCCGCGAGCATCTGCGCCTTGCCTCCGGGATCGCGGACGTGGCGCAGCCGCTTCTCATACACCTCGCTACGGACGACCACATTGAGCGTAGCGCCCACGATCGCGGTGAGCACCAGCGCGGTGGCGATGGCGAGGCCGAAGAAATGCGGACGATTGAACCGCCGCGCGAGGAAGATGCTGATCAGCGTGAAAACGAGGAGCCCGGCCCCGATGCTGTAGTAACCGCCGCGGCTGCCGGTGAGCGCCGCGCCCGTCAGGCAGACGATGAAGCCGTAGAACGCAAACGCCCGCGCCGACAGGCCGACCCGCCCCCAGCAGCAGATGCTCAGGCTGAGAATCCCGAGCATGCCGAGCAGCGTGGCAAAGTGATTCGGGCTGATAAAAAAGCCGCTGCCTTTGTATCCATAGTCGGGACGGAAGATCCACGGTTGCGGCATGAAGTTTGCCTGATCCTTAAACTGCCAGATCGCCACGCAGATCTGCACCACGGCGAAAAGCATCAGCACGAGCAGCAGTTTGGAGCGGAGCCCCACGCCGCCAAGATAGATCGCCGTGACGAGATAGATGACGAGCGCTGCCAGCGCCGTGAAGAGATCTGGCCGCGCGAGCATTTCCACCGGCGAGGTGAGCGCTCGCACCATGATGTATCCGGCGAAGAGCACGGCAGCCGCGAGGCAATACCAGCGCGGCACGACCAGCGCCGTGCGGCGCATCAGGACGGTGGCGAGACCAGCAGCGCTGAGAACGATGAAGGCCGGAAGCGCCTCGACGAGCCGGGCACCGCCGATCCCGGCTTGAATGAGGACGAGCGCCAGAGCCACGAGCGCGGGGATAAGGGGGGGGACGTGGCGCGGGGGATTCACAGGTCGAGGTAGCGGGTCAGCGCAGGACCAGTGAGGCTATCGTAGGAATAGTCGGAGAGAATCCGCGCGCTGGCCGCAGGCACGTGGCGGTCGGAATCCTCGACGCCCGCCGCGACGGCCGCGGCCACTTGCGCGGGATCCGCGCCGCTGCGCGCGGCCAGGACGGCGTCGCGGATCGCGGCGGGCGGCGTAGCGGAACCGGCGAGGGCGCGGGTGGCGGCGGCCGCCGAACGGGCGATCCCGAGCGCCTCCCCGGGTGCGGCCCGGGTGGCGGCTTCGATCACCGCGGCGAGGGTGGCCATCCGGGCGTATTCCCCATGGGTGGCAGGATCGCGGGCGAGGGCAAAGATGGAGCGCACAGCACTGGCGGCGGCATCCGATACCGCGGCACTGGTGGAGGCTCCGTCGAGCCGCGCGGCGAGGATCCCGCGGATGATCCCACCCGTCAGCCGAGAGCTGAGACCCGCGGCAGAATCGCCTTCCGGCGCCTGCGGATGCCGGCGGCCGCTGAAGGCGAAAAGATTCCTCGTGATGGCACCCGCAGCCCCCGGCACGGACCGCGCAGCGGCAGCCCCGATCATCGGAGCGAGCGCGGGTCGCGCCGCCACGGCCCCGGCGGCGATCTCCGCGGCAGCGAGTGGCCGGTGGGCGACCTGATCCCGGACGATCCGGAAAGTGGCAGCTTCGTCTTCCGCGACCGCAAGCGCGGCGTCCATGGCCGGCTCGAGCCCCGCAGCTATGCCCCGATTTCCCTGAGCGACAACGATGCGCATCCCAGCCGGCGAAGGCTCGGGAGTGAGGACAGCGGCCGCAGCGGTGACGGCGGGCGTGCCGCGCGGATTTGCCAGGGCCACGGCGAGGAGGATCGCGGAGACCGTCTCCGGAGCGGCGTTTTTCGGATCGGTGAGGCGGCGCAGAGTGGTCGGGAAAAAGCTGGCGGGAGCACGCTGGATCTCGATGAGCAGGCCACCTGCGGCCGCGAGAGGAGCCGATTGCGTGCTGGCGAGGCCGGGATGGCTGAGGGCACGCGTGAGCAACGCGGGCGCCTCGGCCGGATCGGTGGCGAGCACGCCGAGGATGGCCACGTGCTGGAGCTGCCGGGGGGCGGAAGCGATCGCCTGATCGAGCACCACCTGGCTGAGCCGACTGGTCTGGGTGATGGCGCGGGTGATCTCCGCCTGGATGTGAAAGCGGTTCGCGACCGTGGCGCCGGCGAGCGCGCCGGCGACGGTCGCCTTAACCACCCCGGGCTCCGCAGGCTGGGCGAGGATCTGGGCGGTAAGGGCGGCGGCGACCCCAGTGGCCGGAGCCGCGCGGGCGATCGCCTCGGCGATGAGCGCGGGTGGATCCCCCTCGACGAGGTCGCCCCGGCCGACCGCGGCGGCCGCCAGTTCCGCGCTCAGCGCAGGCGCGGCGAGGAGGCTGGCGCGCAGGATGTCGCCGGTGTGGGACCGGCCGCGAAGGACGTAGTCCCGATTGAGCCCGGCGAGGAGGATCTCCACGGCGGCGGCCGGTTTGCAGACGGTGGCACCGATCATGAGGGCGGGGATGTAATCGGCGTTCGTGACCGTGATGGAACGGGCGATGGCCGAGCCGGGGGCGTCTGGCACTTCCATGACGCCGACGAACGCATTGCTCGTCAGGCTCACGAATGAGGCAAATGGAACCGAAAGCGTCATCGCGGCCTGTTCCCGCACGGCCGACGCGGCGGTCACACCCGCACCTCGCAGCACACCCGCACAGATCAGGCCGGCGGTTTCCTTGGTGGTCGCACCTTCGGCAAAGGCAAACCGGGCGATCTCACCCGGGGTGAGGCCGTCGAGGCCCTGCGCTTCCTTCGCGATGGCAGCGAGTGCCTCGACGAGGATGGCGGAGGATTGCTCTTCGCGGGCCAGTCGGAGCGTCTCGGCGAGGATTCGGAAAGTGAGCGTCGGAGCCTCAGGTCGGGCGCGCACCGCGGCGACGCCAGCCGCCACGGCGCGCCCGATCAGAGAAATGGCAGCGCTCTGGGCGAGCGGCGAGCGCCCCCCGGGACGGCCCTCCGCCGCCACCGCGATGCCGACGAGCGCCGCCCGCACGACCTGCGCCACAGACCCGGGATCGGCCTGGGCGCCGGAGGTAATCGCACGCAGGATGTCGTCTTCCGCACTCTCCATGCCCCGGGTCAGGTAAACGGAGCACGCCGTGCCGACCCACAGAGCGGTCTGGCGCGGCCGGGTCCGGCAAAGGTCATCCACGAGTTGGCTGGCCTGGCCGGCGAAGGTGGCGGGCGGGGACAAGAAGTCGGTGAGCAGAGCGCAAAGCGTCGCGTCGATCACGAGGTCGCTGGCCAGGTGCGGCGCACCCGCCTCCGGCGCGGGAATGGCGAGCGTGGTGCCGGCGGGCAGGCGCTGCTCGAGCAGGCGGAGGGTCGGCCGGGAGTCGAAAAAATCGCCCGCGCTCGCGGGCCGCGAAACCACGGCGAAGACCCCGAGGATTGCCGCCAAAAACATCCGCCGGCCCCGCGAAGTCAGCAACGGAAGCGCCGCGCGGAAACGCAGCGCGAAGCGCAACTCGGGTTGGCGAGATACTCGCAAGGGCGGCAGAAAAATGGAGGTGAGACGCTCACTCGGAGGAGCCGGAGGGTAAGTAGCACGAAGGATTCCAGCGGCGTTCGCCGGTGTCAATAGGGGGCCGATTTCGCCAGAAACGCAGTTGTCAGCGAGCCGTTTCCTCTTACGCTGCGCGGCTTGAAGCCGGTCTATACCCTCTTGCTGATCATCGCGGTGCTCGGGATCGAAGCCGTGCTCGGGGGGACGCGGCTGATCTTCAGTCTGCCGTCGTATGGGGTCATCGCCATCACGGCGTTGCTCTCCCTGGCTTCGCTGCGGCAGCCGATCGCGCGACCGAGCGGCGCCTGCCTCGCGGTGACGGCGGCCTTTTTCACCTACATCCTCGCCCGCGCGCTGAATTCGCCGGTGGATTACCTGGCCCGGCCGGACATCTACATGGTGATCGCCTGCCTCATGGTCTACCTGCTCACGGCGCTCTACCTCACGCAGACGCGTCTGCGAACGGCCGTGATCGTGGCGCTGCTCGCGCTGGCCGTGGTGGAGTTTTTCATCGGGCTGCGGCAGTTTCGCTACGCGGATAACTGGATGCCGTTTGGCTTCATTCGGTCGGACTATGGCGCGCGGGCGAGCGGGACTTTCATCAGTTCCATCACGCTCGCTGGCTACCACGAGGTGGTCGGCGTCTTTGCGCTGAGCCTTGCCGTCTGGGCGCAGTGGCCCGTGTGGTCCCGGGTCGGCCTCGCCTACGTGGCGCTCTGCTGCTACGCCGGGGTGGCGATCACCGGCAGCCGGGGCGGTTACATCAGCAGCGTGGCCTCGCTGGCGGTGCTCGCCGGTCTCACCGTCTGGATCCGCAGCCGGGTGAATCCGGGTCGCTTCCTGCGCACGACCGCGATCACCACCGTGCTGCTCGCCGTCGGCCTCGCTGTCACCATTTTTCTGATGCAAAAGAGCGCGCTCCTCCACCAGCGCCTCGACATGATCGGACGCCCCGACGTGCGCTGGTATAATTGGCTCGCCGCCATCGACCAGTGGCAGACCTCCCCGTGGTTTGGCACCGGGGCCGGCACCCACCTTTACTTCGGCCGCCTCTTCCGCCGGGTGCAGCTCCAGTACGATCCGGAGCACGCCCATAGTGATTACCTCGAGCTCCTCGCCGAATACGGCCTGATCGGCTTCTGCGGCATGATCGTGTTTCTCTTTGTCCACCTCCGCCACAGTCTCGGCGCGGTGGCCGTGGTGATGAAGACCGCGCCCACCGATCCGCTCTTTCCCTTTCGCGATAATCGCCTCGCCTTCCAGATCGGCGCCCTCACCGCCATTTCCGCCTATCTCGTCCACTCCATCACCGACTTCAATCTCCACATCCCCGGCCACGCCCTCATCTTCGCCTTCATCTTCGGCATCACCGCCAATCCCGTCGCAACGGCCCCCCACACGGCAACCGAACCGCCCGGCATCCTCCTCAGCCGCCTCGCCCTCCCCGCGCTCGGGCTCTGGATGCTGATCTCCGGTCTGGCCACGCTCCCGGCTGAATACTGGACCGAAAGGGCCCGCGTCGCCCTCCGGAATCGAAAACTCGACGATTCCCTCTCCTTCAGCGCGCGAGCTCTCGCTAAGGAACGGCGCGACCCGTTTCTTTTCGCCTACGTCGGCCAAGCCCACCGGCTCGCCGCCGGGGCCATCCCCCTCCAGACCCTGCGCGAACCCCGCCTCCGCGCGGCCATCGCAGCCTACAAAAACGCCATCCGCCTCTACCCTCAGGAAGAGTCTTTCTGGGTCCGTATTGCCCAAGCCTACGACGGACTCGGTGAATATCGCGCAGCCGAGGAAGCCTACCAGACCGCGCTGGCCCTCGACCCGAACCTCATGGTCATCCATTCTTTTTACGCCGCCCACCTGCGTGCGACCGGCCGGATCGCGCAGGCCGAGGCCCAAATGCAGCTCGCCCGCGACATCGCTACCGGAGCCGTCCAGAGCACGGAACCCGCGGCGCTCCTCCATGAAGAACTTTCCCGATAAAAATCCTTGCCCAGAGGTTGTTTCAGGACACACTCCACGAGTAGATCTTAAAACCAATCATTCTATGAAATCAGCCATGATCATTCAGTCCACGCGGTATGTTCCCTCCCTTCGATCGGCATTCTTCGGTGTGTTTTCGACCGTTGCACTTCTGTCTTCCTCGATCCCGACCTTCGCAGGTGTTAAAGAAATTGCGGCCGTAACGGCTCAGCTTCCTACGGGCGTTACGATTGGGGCCGCGACCTCAGGCCAGCTCGTCACGGCGTTCGGGTTAGCAGTCACAGCAAACCCAGCTCTGAAGCCCGGCATCATGGCTGGTGAGATCCTCCGCCTCGCCACCGCAGACGTCGGCGGTCCTCTCGCCTCCGCCATTACGGGCGGCAGCTTGAATGCGTTGAAAACCGTCGTCGCCACCGACGCGATCAGAACAGCAGGAACTGGGAGGGCGCCGAAGGTTGTGAACGTGCCCGACTTTTCCGCCATCATCGCTCCGACCTCAGCCGAATCGATCACACTGGCCAAGCTGGTGAAATCGAGCAGATCCGGGCAGGGCGCGACCCTTGGCGGGTTTGCCTCGACGCTCGCGGACGATGCCGCGAAGCAGCTGTTTGCTAACGCAAGTGTCTTTAGCGACAAAGCATTCGCCGGCGCGGCTACGGATATCGCTAATTACATCGGCGCGACGACAACCAGCGGGGCGGCATTCGCAACGGCGGTGGCTGGGGCTCCTCTGAACGTCAAACTGGCCGAAAGCATTGTCGTTGGAACCGTCGCTGGTAAGCCTTTAGAAGCGGGCGCCATTGCGATAGCGGCGAAGACAATTGTAGTGAGACCGCCTGCAGGAGCCAAGCCGGCGACATTCCTTCTCGCCAGCAGAGCAACGACCCTCGCCAGATCGATCAGCGCAGTAGCGGATATCGAACAGATCCAGAAGGTCGGCGAGACGCTCGCCAGCGTGATCACGCTCTCCCGGACCGGCGCGATCGTGACCACCCTCGCGAAGGCCATCGTGGCGAAGACGCCATTTTCGATTCTTACCCAGGATCAAACGGCGCTTACCTCACGGAACGACAATAAGATCGACGAACTCGGTGAACTCGCCGCCTACATGTTGAACGAACTCTCGAAGAAAGCGGATTTCCAGAAAACCGACGGAAAGCTCGCCTCGAAAGCGGTTTTTGCGATGGTCACTTCCATCCTCAAGGCAACCAAGCTCAAGATCAAAACCGGCCAAACTCCAGGACCCGGACCCGGACTTGTTGCCCGCTATGTCCTAGGCAGCGTGGCGCTTACCTTGGAAGCACTTAATGCTGCCGGTGGTCTCTCCGCCGCCGCCGCCTTGGTGGTGGTAAACGATCTCAAGAATCCGATCAAGAACAAGGCACTTGCGAAGCTCGGGCTCATCACTCAGTCGGATTTCAACATCGCCGTCAATGCGGGCTCGAGCGAATTCACAACCCCCACGGGTCGCTTTGAAAACGGCACCGTCGCCCTCGGCACGAATGGGCTCGCTCTTACGGATCCAGAAACGAACAGCCGGAATTTCTAAGGGTAATCCTCTAATACTCCTCGAAAAGGGTCGCGCGAAAGCGCGGCCCTTTTTTGTTTTCCGACCGATCCTATCAGCGTCTGCCTAGAAGAGCGGCCCCAAAGATACCGATCACGCGCGCCACTGCGCCCGCGATGCCCAAGTAGGAAGGCGCGCCCGCATTCGGGGTACACCTTAGGACAGCGGAGATCGAATTCAACGGCCATAACCCGCGCTGACGTTCCGGGCCAATGATGGCCAACCGCGACCCACCTCCTACCGCCAACACTTGAGGCGGCCCCACTTTGCGCGATCTCCCCTCTTTCGCTACTTCGGTGCCGGCGCAGGCACAACTTCAGGAACCGCCCCCGCCGCGTTCGGAACCGCTTCGACTTCCGTCGGATCCGGCACCGGGACAATTCCCTGCACCACGGCGTCATCAAAAAAGATCATTCCATCCGCTTCCCCACCAACCCCTGTTGCCTGCCAGCGAAACGAGACTTTCATAAACGCCGCGTCCTCCGGCGTCTTCACTTCCGTGGAGTATTCGCTCCACTTTTCGGACTCGAAAAAGATCCGACGTGGGCTTCCGGGGATCTGCTGCGTGCGATACTCCGTATCACCCGTCTGCGTCTCGAGATCCGCCTGGAAGAACTCGACATCCACCCGCAGCAATGGCCGCGAACTCACCAGCGTGAGCGGCCGCTGGCGATCGAGGCGTCCCCAGATGGAAATGCGATAGGTTTGCCTCCCTTTGATCGGCAGCAACTCCGTCATCAGGAACGCATCGCGAGATTGGCCCGCTTTCCTGAAGTCCACGTAGATCGATTGTTTGCCAGTGCGTGCGAGTTCATTCGTGAGCCCTACAGTGACCTTCCCCGTTCGTTCCATGGACTGATAGTGCGCCCATGTAGTGCCTTCGGTGAGCCGCGCCGGAGCCCCGCCCTTGGTCCAATCGATTCGTCCCTCGATCTTCGGCTCCTCGAAGCTCGCGTTTTGCAGCAGGTTTTCCGTTTGGGCGAAGCTGGCGAGCGCAGAAAATATCAAAGCCGCGGCCGAAATTTGGAGGACTCTCATAACTCCGTGTACCCGAGCCTCCAGATCGCGTCCACCGATGTTCTGAACCTAATAGGTTTCGACCGGCGAACGTTTGCCATCCTCCGAGCTGCGTTGCGCGGCCTGCTCCGCTCCGAGCGTCGCCACGCGCAGGTCCCACACCTCCTGATCACGGCGCCGAAACTCCTCCTCGGAGAACACGTCGGCCGGCACCAACGTCCGCTTGAACGCGGCCACGCTCGCCAGTGCGCGATCCAGTTCCACCCGCGGCGCACCGTCGAGGAATTGAAAGGCCCGCTCCACCATTTCCACGCGATGACAAATCATGGCCAGGTCGTTACCCGCCGCCATCGCGGTATGGATGACCTTTTCCAGGCCGCTGTCGCCCTTTCCATACGGCTCGAGGATCGCCCCCATGTCCAGGTCGTCCGTCATGACCAGCCCCCGGAATCCAAGCTCACCGCGCAGCAGATCGGTGATCACGACCCGTGAGAGCGAAGACGGCACCCCGCTCGCGTCGAGCGCCGGATAAAACGCGTGGCCGATCATCATCGAGTCCACCTCATTTCCGCCCGCGAGTTCGCTCGTGGAAAAGTGGCGAAACACGCCCAGCTCATGCGCTTCCAATTCGGCCCGCGAGAGATCGATCGTCGGCAGTTCGTGATGCGCGTCGATTCCCGCCCGCGAGTAGCCGGGAAAGTGTTTTCCGCAGGTCCGCACGCCTTCGCCCCGCAGCCCGCGATTGAAGGCCCCTGCGTTGCGGATCACCTGCGCGACATCATTCCCGTAGCAGCGACCGCGCAGCGAATTGTCCGCCTCGTCGTCGAAGGAAATGTCGAGCACCGGGCAGAGATCCAGATTGAAACCAAAAATCCGCAGCAGCCGGCCCGTGATGTGCCCATGCCGCTCGATCAAACTCAGATCGCCCTTGTCCCGCAGCTGATTCGCATTCGGCGGCTCGTTGCCCACCAGCTTCAGCCGCGACACGCGCCCGCCTTCCTGGTCGATCGTGATGATCGGCTCCACGTCGCTGAGGTCGCGCAGGTCGTCGATCAGCTTTCTCAGTTGCGTCGGCGTCTGGATGTTGCGCCCGAAAATGATGAACGCGCCCGGCTGGACGCGGCGAAAGGCCGCCGCGGTTTCGGCGTCCAGCACGGGGCCGGGCACACCTGTCATGAGCAGTTGGCCGAGGGAGGATTGCGACATGCGCGCATCGTTACGCAAGTCTGCGCGGGGTGAAAAGGCTGCGCTTGCGCTGAACTGATCCCGGCCCGCAAGGTTGCCGCCATGTTCCACGCCCTCCGCCGCGCTGCACTCCTCCTCCTCGTGCTCACCGGCCTCCGCTCGCAAGCGGTCGAACTCGGCATCGACCGCCTCCGCACGATGGACTTCGCGCCGCTCGTCGGGAAGCGCGTGGGCCTGGTCACCAACCACACCGGCATCGATTCGCGCGGGGTGAAGACCCGCCTCATTCTGCGCAACGCCAGCGGGGTAAATCTCGCCGCCCTCTTTTCCCCAGAGCACGGCCTCGATGGCAGCGCCGAAGCCGGCCGCTACGTCGACTCGCGCCGCGACTCCGGCACGGGACTGACCGTGTATTCCCTCTACGGCCCCACGCGCAAGCCCACGCCCGACATGCTCCGCGGCATCGATTGCCTCGTCTATGATATGCAGGACATCGGCTGCCGCAGCTACACCTACGTGAGCACCATGGCCAAGTGCATGGAGGCGACGGGTGAAGCCGGTATCGAGTTCGTGGTGCTCGATCGGCCGAATCCGCTCGGCGGCATCCGCGTGGAAGGCCCCCCGATGGAAGCGCGCTGGATCTCCTTCGTGGGCCAGCTCCCGG